>Ga0214472_10001223_pt1 | contig 29329 bp, 29 predicted proteins | sample RVTome_6_FD_207662 | JGI IMG/M metagenome (GOLD analysis project Ga0214472, IMG submission 207662) | Soil microbial communities from uranium-contaminated site in the Upper Colorado River Basin, Wyoming, United States - RVT140D175 | ecosystem: Environmental > Terrestrial > Soil > Contaminated >...
GGGGAGCTGTATCTGGAGATGAAGGACCCGGCGAGTGCCACGGAACGCCTCGAAGTTCTGCGGGAGGCCTGCACCTGGCCCTGCGAAGAATACAGCAGACTTGAAAAAGCCATCTCAGACTTCAAAACCGGGAACTGACGGGTACCATCTGAATTTACTCTGCACGGCCTTGAAAGCCGATCCGCCCTTCAGATTATGAACTCGCAGACCAGAGCAGATTCGCTTCAGACTTCAGGCTTCAGCCGCTAGCGGCCTGGAGGAACCGGATGTCTCGGCAAGTTCCAGACTCCCTGCCTCCTCGATCACCCGAATGGTCAGTCCGCCTTTCCGGCCACGGACCTCGATATGGTGGTGGGGGAAACGCCCGGCATCCAGACCGGCGAATTCGGCAACCGGGTCGGAAATCACCAGCTGGACGCCGAATTCCTTGGTCATGGTTTCAAGCCGGCTGGCGGTGTTCACTGCATCGCCGATCGCCGTGACCGAAGTCGCCGCACCATATCCCATCTCGCCGACGATCACCGGCCCGACATGGATGCCGATGCCGATGCGCAGTGGCGTTTCCAGGTCGTTGGCAAGCGCGCGGTTCAGTTCCTCCAGGCGTTCGGCCATGGCCTTTGCGGCGGCAAGCGCATTGCGGCTGCCGATCTCCGGTCCGCGCTCGATCCCGAACAACGCCATCACGCCGTCGCCGATGAATTTATCCAGACGGCCACCGGATGCCTCTACCGCGCTCCCCATGGCGGCGAAATATCGATTGAGAATAAAGACGACGTCATAGGGAAGCTTGTGTTCCGCCAGGGTGGTGAAACCGCGCAGATCGGCAAAGAGAATTGCGATTTCGCGCTCCTGCCCCTGCAGATAGCCCGGACCGCCGGCGGCCTGCCTGGGACTGACGCTGTGCGGCAGAATCGGCGAGACTTCCAGGTCGGCGAGCGGTCGGGTCTGACAGGCGAGGCGCTGATTGGGCGGCGCGCCGACGCGGTCGAGCACCCGCTGTTCCTCGACAGAGGATGGCGGAAGTTCCTCGCCGCCTACCCCAATGCGAACCCGGCAGGTCGAGCAGCGCCCGCGCCCGCCGCAGACCGAAGCGTGTGGGATGCCAGCGCCGCGGCTGGCTTCCAGGATCGTCGTGCCCTGAGCCACGGCTACCCGCCGGCCATCCGGATAGGTCAGATGGATCAACCCGCGCAGCCGGTCGAAGGTCCGTCGCCCCACACGTGCCAGTAACGAGACCGCCAGAAATGCCACCAGCACGCCAAGGACGATATTCTCGAGAAAACCAATCTGCGCAGCCTGGGCATTGCTGGCGAACTTCACCGTTGCCTGCACGCCCTTGATCCAGACCGGATCCTGCGCCAGGGCCACAATCTGACGGCCCGCCACGAAAGTCCCGACCGCGGCCAGAACCGGCACCAGCAGCGCCAGCGCGGCGCCATAGGGCAGAACCCGCGGATACCAGGGTTTGAAACGCAGCCAGAAATGCAGACCGATGCAGCCGTGAATCCAGACCACGAGGATTGCGATGAACTGCTTGATCCAATAGTCGGGGCTGAAAACAAAAAAGATCAGCAGTTGGGCAAGATAACTATCCTGAATGCCGAAGACTTCATGGACGAAGCGCGTCCCCAGGATATGCAGCACGAGAAGCGGCGGGATGGTGAACCCCAGAAGCATCTGCCAGAACTCCCAGGGCGCCATGATCAGGCTCCGACGCTGATAAAGCAGCCAAAATATCAGAAAAACGTGCAGGAAAAGGGCGCTGTAGAACACTATGGTCGCGGGAATTGAGCGCCAGAAAGCCACAAATACAGCGCGGCCGGCCTCCAGCCATTCCAGAGAATGAATCCCGAGTGCATGATTTAAAAAGTGCGTAAGAACGAAGCTGAACAGGACCAGCCCACTCCAGAGGCGTATTCGACGAACCATATTCCCCGTGCCTCTCAAGACTTTGGCTGGCAATCAACCGGCAAAGGATATAATGGGACTCGCCATGTATGCAAATTCGCGTTCCGTTCAAAATCGTATATTTTGAAGAATGGCTGTCAGATTCCGGATGATCGGGAAATACGATAATATGAGGATGTCAGTCCGTTGAGCGACCAACAGGATCCCGAACGCGCGGCGCGCCGGGAACGGCGGCGTCTGGCTCGCCTGCAGAATTTCGACAGATCTGTGCCCTCGCCCTGCATCAGCGTCTGCCAGCTCGACGACATCACCGCGCTCTGCATCGGCTGCCACCGCAACGTCGACGAAATCCGCGACTGGCCCATTCTGAGCGCGGACGAAAAGCGCGCCGTGCTGGCAAAGATCGAGACCAGACGCTAAAGGTCCCTAAGGCACCGGAAGTTTACTCCTGCCCCTGCCGCACGCGGGTCCGCATTGACACCGGCCCGGCGCCTTGCCGCTGTGTCGCAACTCGACAGCCGACAGTTTTTCAAGCTTCTCTGCACCATCCCCGGCCGACACCTTCGGCACCCCACATTCCTGTTCGCTGCCGCTGAATGACCGGCAACAGATTTTGGTTGACGCCGAGCCTGAATGGCGTTCACGATGTTGCTATACCAATGCTACGTTGGTGTGCACACACAAAAATACAGGCACACCGAAGAACCAGGGTGGTGGTTAAGGCTATGGGGGACTATTCGCGGCCTTTAGGGCTCGACGAAGCCTTGAGGTGTATGAAAAGCGGTGCGTGGCGCATCCTTGCCGGCGGGACGGATTTTTATCCCGCGCAGGGAGATCGCCCGATCGTCGAGAACCTGCTCGACCTCACCGCGATTGCGGAATTGCGCGGCATCACGAAGCTGGAAAACGGCTGGCGCTTCGGCGGGCTTACGACCTGGAGCGATGTCGTTAACGCACCCTTGCCGGCGGTGTTCGACGGTCTCAAGGCCGCCGGACGGGAAGTCGGTTCAATCCAGATCCAGAACAGCGGCACACTCGCCGGAAACATCTGTAACGCATCGCCCGCCGCCGACGGCATCCCGCCCCTCCTAACACTGAACACCGAAGTCGAACTGGCCTCGCCGGGCGGCAGACGCCGGATAGCCCTGTCCGACTTCGTCACCGGCGTGCGGTCGACCGAGCGCCGGAGCGACGAGCTTGTCAGCGCCCTTTATATCCCCGACTGCGGCGCCGGAAGCCGCAGCGCGTTCCACAAGCTGGGCGGACGCCGTTATCTGGTGATCTCCATCGCCATGGCCGCGGTGGTCATCGTGCCGGACGATCAGGGAAAGATCATCGAGACCCGGATCGCCGTCGGCTCCTGCTCACCGGTTGCAAAACGCCTGACCGGCCTCGAACAGAAACTCGTCGGCGAGGCCGCCGCCTCAGGGCTGTCGGCCAGGGTGACTTCAGAGGATTTCTCGGTGCTCAGTCCAATCGGCGATATCCGCGGTTCCGCGGCCTATCGCCTGAGCGCCGCAGAGGAACTGGTTAAGCGCGCGCTGGAACAGGCCGTCGAAGCTGACGGAACAATGGCCACAGGAGCGGATGAACCGGTATGAGCGCGACGATCGACCTTTCCTTTTCGCTCAACGGCGAACCCCAGAACGTCACCGCACCGCCGTCCGAACGCCTGACCAAACTGCTGCGCGAACATCTCGGCAAGACCGGGACCAAGATCGGCTGCGACGCCGGCGATTGCGGCGCCTGTACGGTGCTGCTCGACGGCGATCCGGTCTGTGCCTGCATGGTGGCCTCGGCCCAGGTCCAGGGCCGGAAGGTCACGACCATCGAAGGGCTCTCCGCCAAGGGGGCTCTTTCGCGCCTTCAGCTCTCGATGCTGCATCACGGCGCGGCCCAGTGCGGCATCTGCACGCCGGCGATGATCGTGTCCGCCACCGCTCTTTTGGAGAAAACCCCGAAACCCAGTGAAACCGAGGTCATGGACGCGCTTGGCGGCGTGCTTTGCCGCTGCACCGGCTACCGTAAAATCATCGAGGCCGTGATGGCGGCGGAAGATTTTGCCGTGCCCCCGCTGCGCAGCAATTCGGGCGCTGCCGTCGGCGCGCGACTGATCCGGGTCGACGGCGAAGCCAAGGTCAGGGGCACCGAGATCTTCGGCGCCGACGAATGGACCGACGATACCCTGCTGGTCCGCGCGGTACGTTCGCCCTACCCCCGCGCGCGTTTCAGTTTTGACGACCTGGAGGCCTATGTTGCGGCTCATCCAGGTATCGAAACGGTTCTGACCGCCCGCGACGTTCCCGGCAAGAATCTGTTCGGCGTCATCCCGCCCTTCGCCGATCAGCCGGTCTTCGCGGAAAGAGAAACCCGCTTTCGCGGCGAAGCGGTCGCCGCCGTCGTCGGTACGCCCGCCGCTGTCGAGGCCCTTGATCTCTCCGCCTTCCCGGTCGCATGGGAGCCGCTGGCGCATACGCTTCTGCCGGACGAAGCGCTGGCCGAGGATGCGCCGCAGCTTCACGCGAATCGCCCGGGGAACCGGATGGCGAGCGGTCTGGTAAAGTGCGGGGACACCGAAGGCGGTTTCGCCGAGGCCGCCGTTGTGGTCGAAGGCGACTTCAGCACCGGCTATATCGAACACGCCTACATCGAGCCCGAAGCCGGCATCGCCCGACGGGTCGGCGAGCGGATCGAAATCAAGGTCTGCACCCAGGCTCCCTACATGAACCGGGACGAAGTCGCCGGCGTTCTGGGCATCGCTCCGGAACAGGTGCGGATCATTCCCAGCGCGGTGGGCGGTGGATTCGGCTCCAAGCTCGACCTTTCCACCCATCCCTTCATCGCCATCGCCGCCTGGAAGCTGAATCGCCCGGTACGGATGGTCTATACCCGCCCTGAATCCATGGCCTCGACCACCAAGCGGCACCCTTCGCAGATCACCGCCCGGATCGGCGCGAGGCGAGACGGCAAGCTCTGTGCGATGACCTTCAACGGTGTGTTCAACACCGGGGCCTATGCCTCCTGGGGACCGACGGTGGCAAACCGGGTGCCGGTCCATGCCTCCGGCCCCTACCACATTCCAAATTACACCGCGCAGTCGCTGGGTGTGCATACCAACGGGCCGATTTCGGGCGCATTCCGGGGCTTCGGCGTGCCGCAGTCGGCCGTCGCTCAGGAAAGCCTGTTCGATCAACTTGCCGACAAGCTGGCCATCGACCGCCTCGAGTTCAGGATCAGCAACGCACTGGAAGACGGTGTTCCAACCGTCACCGGCCAGATCTTCGATCAGGGCTGCGGCGCGAAGAAATGCCTGGAGACATTGCGGGACCGCTGGAAGACGGCGCGCAACGATGCTGCCGCCTTCAATGCAGATGGCAGGAACAGCGGCCGTAAACGCGGTGTCGGCGTGTCCGGCCTCTGGTACGGCTGCGGGAATACCTCCCTGCCCAACCCCTCTACCATCCGCGTCGGTCTGCGCCAGGACGGCAGCATCGTGCTGTTCAGCGGCGCTGTCGATATCGGCCAGGGGTCGAATACCGTCATCGCCCAGATCTGTGCCGATGCGATCGGACTGCCGATGGATACAATGCTTTACGTCAACGACGATACCGACCTGACCCCCGACGCGGGCAAGACCTCGGCGTCCCGTCAGACCTTCATTTCGGGCAAGGCCGCTTTTCTGGCCGGCGAGGATCTGCGCGCGAAACTCCTGCGCTTCGCCAATGTATCGAGCGCGGCCGAGCTGTCGCTGGACGGCGGAACCCTGATGGCAATGGACGGTGACGGCACCCACCGCATCGAGCTGGCCGCTCTGGACCACGACGACGCGGGTTTTGTGGCCCTGAGCGAAGGGACTTTTGACCCGCCGATTTCTCCGCTCGACGAAAATGGTCAGGGCAAACCTTACGCAGCTTTTGGATACGGCGCACAGATGATGGAGCTGGAAGTCGACGAGACGCTGGGCACGGTCAAGCTTCTCAAGCTGACCGCCGTCCACGATGTCGGCCGGGCGATCAACCCGACCCTGATCGAAGGACAGATCGAAGGTGGTTCGGCGCAGGGCATCGGACTGGCCCTGATGGAAGAATTCATTCCGGGCCGCAGTGAGAACCTGCACGATTATCTGATCCCGACCGTCGGCGACATTCCACCGATCGAATCGATTATCCTGGAAGAGGCCGACGCCTTCGGTCCCTACGGCGCGAAAGGTCTCGGCGAGCATGTTCTGATCGCCACGGCTCCGGCGATCCTCAACGCCATCCGCGACGCAACCGGGGCTGAGGTGCGCAATCTCCCGGCCACGCCGGACAGGGTGAGATCAGCGATCCTCGCGGCCCGGAAAGAGCAGGTTTCCAATGGAGCAGCCTGAAATCCTCAAGGCCGCGCCCAAAACGCCGGCGGAGAAAATCCGCTGCGACGCCTGTCCGGTGATGTGCTTCATCGCCGACGGAAAGTCGGGCGCCTGTGACCGTTACGCCAACCATGACGGCGTGCTGGTGCGACTCGACCCGCTCACCATCGTCGAGCAGGCCAAGAGCGACGGCCAGAAGCTGGTCCCCTTCATGAGCCGCGACGAGGAATGGAGCGGCGATCTGGTCGGACAGGGCGGCTTCGTGACCGCCGTCGGCGCCGGCACCACCTATCCCGACTACAAACCGGCGCCCTTCATCGTCTCCAGCAAGGTCGACGGCGTCGATATGGTGACCGTCGTCACCGAAGGCATCTTCAGTTACTGCGGCGTGAAGGTGAAGGTCGACACCGACCGTCATCTCGGTCCCGAGCAGTCGACCGTGCGCGTCGATGGCGAGGCCATCGGACATGTGACCACCGGAGAGTACGGCTCGCAGATGCTGTCGCTGGGTGGGGTCAATCACCTGACCGGCGGTTCGAAAAAGGAAGGCCGCGTGACCTGCGACGCGCTGTTGAATCTCTGCAACGGCGCTGCGGTCGAGATGACCATCGATGCGGGCTCCAGTATCGTGGTTCAGGCCGGAAAACCGCCGATCGTCAACGGTTTTCAGGAAGAACGCATGCGGGTGGGCTGCGGTTCGGCCACCATCGGCATGTTCGCCCAGCAGTGGTTCGGTCACAGCGACGAAGTGGTGGTGGTGGACGACCACATCACCGGCGTGCTGTCCGAGCATCAGGCCGGCAAGGTCCTGGGCGTCGAACCGACCGGCATCAGGATCAAGGGCCGCCGCTCGACCCCCGGCCGCTACTTTCAGGTGGCCGAGCCCGGCGCCGGCTGGGGCGGGACCGATATCGACGATCCGCTTTCGATCCTGGGCGACTTCGATCCGAAGGTGGCGAAACCGGGCCAGAGCCTGTTGATGGTCTCGACGACCGGCGAGCAGTACGCCTATTTCAAACTCGACGAGAACCTGAAACCGGTTGAAGCCGATCTGCCCGAAAGCCTGCAGGTTTCGGTGGATCGCATCGCGGAAAACTGCGAACCGGCCTGCTGTTCCGTGCTGTTCATGGGCGGCGCCGGCGGATCGCTGCGGGCCGGAGTCACGGAGAACCCGGTGCGCCTGACCCGCTCGGTCAAGGACACGCTGACCTATGTTTCCTGCGGCGGCGCGCCGGTCTATGTCTGGCCCGGCGGCGGCATCACGGTGATGGTGGACGTGACCCGCATGCCGGAGAATTCCTTCGGTTATGTACCGACGCCCGCCATCGTGGCGCCGATCGAATTCACCATGCGCCTGGACGATTACGAAAAACTGGGCGGCTACATGGATGCCGTGGTTTCCATGGAAGACGTTCTGGCCAAAAGCGGCGCCCGCCGGATGCCGCAACCAGACGACAATCCCTGGCCGACGACGCGAAAGCTCTTTCGCTGGGACCGGGAGTCGCCGGGATGAGCCGTTTTGGACCGGTTTCCGCGCGTCTGGCCGACGGCCGCCTGCATCTGCAGCAGGGGCCGATCGATCTGATCCTTGAGGTCTTCGCGGCCCCGCAGCAGCGGGAAACAGCCTTCGCCGCCGCCCAGGCCCGCTTTGACAGGGTCCTGACGGAACTGGTGGCGGAGCTCCCGGAGCTTCGCCGTAACGTTCTGATAAGTCACAGTATTCTGCGAGGCACCATCGCCCGGCGCATGGCCGCGGCGACGGCGCCGCTGGCCGAACGGCACTTCATCACCCCCATGGCGGCGGTCGCGGGCGCGGTGGCCGACGAGGTGCTGGAAGCCATGAAACAGGCCGCCGTCTTCGAAAAAGCCTACGTCAATAATGGCGGCGATATCGCGCTTTTTCTTTCGAACCGACATACATTTGTCACAGGTCTGGCCGCGGATCCGCGAAAAGCCCAACTCGACGGGCGCTTCACCGTCTCCGCCGGGGATCCGGTCGGCGGCATCGCCACCAGCGGACGGCACGGACGGAGTCTGTCGCTGGGAATAGCCGACTCGGTCACCGTGCTGGCAGGGAACGCGGCGGCTGCGGACGCGGCGGCCACCGTGATCGCCAACAGCGTCGATCTGCCCGGCAATCCGGCCATCGAGCGGCAGGCGGCGAAGGAACTGGACCCGGACAGCGATCTCGGTAATCTGGCGGTCACGACCGGTCTCGGGACGCTGACGGAACGGGAAATCGAGGCCGCGGTCCAGAAGGGTTTCGAGGAGGCCGTCCGGCTGCAGCGCGCCGGACTGATCCATGCCGCGATTTTGACTCTGCGCGGTCATGTGCAAGTCTGTGATGCGCCGGACAGGCCGCTGGCATCAAACTTCGGGGCTATTCCGCCGCGGTCAGAAGACAGCGCGGTGTTTCACCGCAAAACAACAGTGGGAGGGGTTCATGCCTGAGGTCGAGCTGCGCAAGATGTACGTCACCGTCGAAACCATCTATCACGAATTCGGCCCGGTCCCGGACGTGCCGCTGCAGCGCGCCGCCGCGCTCGCGGTGATCCGCAATCCCTTCGCCGGAAAGTACGTCGAGGACATCGCCGGCTTCATGGAAGACCTGAAACCTCTCGGCCTGGAAATGGCCGACCGGCTGATCGCCGCTCTGGGCGGCGATCCGGACCGGGTCGAGGGCTTCGGCAAGGGCGCGATCATCGGCCCCGGCGGCGAACTGGAACACGGCGCCCTGTGGCATGTGCCCGGCGGCTATTCCATGCGCGAACGCCTGGGCGATTCCAGGGCCATCGTCCCCTCGACCAAGAAGGTCGGCACCGTCGGCACCCGGATCGACATTCCGATCACCCACATCAATGCCTCCTACGTGCGCAGCCACTTCGACGCCATGGAGCTCGGCGTGCCGGATGCACCGCGCAACGACGAAATGGTGCTCGCCCTGGTCATGACCACGGGCCCACGGATTCATCAACGGGTCGGCGGCCTGGCGGCGGCCGACATCAAAGGCGAGGACGGACTGCGATGAGCGCGATCATCAGAAAAATCGTCACCACGGTCGAGGAAACCCACCGGGAAATCGGCCGGACGATCTCGCCGCCAACCCGCAAGGCCGTGGCCGTGGCGGTGATCGAGAATCCCTTCGCCGGAAACTACGTCGAGGATCTGTCACCGCTGATGGAAATCGGCGCCGAGCTGGGCGGCCTGCTGGGCGAAGCCTGTGTCGCGGCCCTGGGCATCGAACCCTCGCAGGCGGAAAGCTACGGCAAGGCGGCCATGGTCGGCGAGAACGGCGAGCTTGAGCACGCCGCCGCCATCCTGCATCCGAAGCTGGGCGCGCCCTTGCGCAAGGCGGTCGAAAAAGGCGCGGCGCTGGTGCCCTCGTCGAAAAAGATGGGCGGCCCCGGTCAGGCGCTGGACGTGCCGCTGGGCCACAAGGACGCGGCCTATGTGCGTTCGCATTTCGACGGTATCGAAGTGCGGATTGCCGATGCGCCACGGGCCAACGAAATCATGGTCGCGGTTTCAGTCACCGATTCCGGCCGTCCGCTGCCGCGGGTCGGCGGGCTGAGCGCGGATGAAGCCATCGGCGAAGACGGGCTGCGTTGAGTGGATCTGCGTAGACCCTGAAGAGGGTGAAACCGGAGTCCGGAACGGGAGAGGGTGGAAATGATTGTGTCCGTGATCGATCGCGAAGGTCAGAGCCACGAGCTGACCGCCGAACCGGGACAGGTGCTGATGCGCGTGCTGCGCGAAGCGGATATGGGGATCAAGGCCGAGTGCGACGGCTGCTGCGCCTGCGCCACCTGTCATATCTACGTCGACAACGACTGGTACGGCCGGCTGAGCGCGCCGGAGGAAGACGAGCAGGACATGCTGGACGAGGCCTTCGACGTTCAGGAAAATTCGCGTCTGTCGTGTCAGATCACGCTGCGCGACAGCGACGACGGACTGAAGGTCGTGATCGCACCCGACTGGGACTGAGCAGACCGCAGGCAACAGGGCCGCTGGCCCAAGCGTTGGAGTAAGTGGTGATGGAATACGTGAGAAACACCTGGTACGTCGCCGGCTGGTCGAGCGAATTCGGCCGGACTTTGGTACGCGCGACGATCCTTGAGGAGAACGTGGTTCTCTACCGCAAGACCGACGGCGGCATCGCGGCGCTGGAAGACCGCTGTCCCCATCGCCTGATGCCGCTTTCCAGGGGCACACTGAAGGGCGACTGCATTCAATGCGGCTACCATGGGATGACGTTCGGCGGCGACGGTCTCTGCGTGCGGATTCCGGGGCAGGAGAAGATCCCGAAAACCGCCTTCGTTCACGCCTATCCGACCCATGAGCGCCACGGTATCGTCTGGATCTGGATGGGCGACGCGGAACTGGCCGACCCGGACAGCATCTTCGATCTGCCGCAGTTCACCGATCCGAAGTGGTCGGCGCATCACGGCGACACCCTGCATCTCAAATCGAACTACCTCAACGTCGCCGAGAACCTCTGCGATCCGGCCCACGTGAGCTTCGTGCACCCGACAACCCTGGGCAACGCCGCCAGCGAGGGCGTTCCGGTCACCACCGAGCGCGACGGCGACGTCATCGTGACCTCGCGCTGGATCCGCGACGCGCCGCCGATCGGCTTCTTTCAGAAATTCGGGGGCTTTACCGGCAACGTCGACCGCTGGCATTACTACTATCTGCATCCCCCCTGTGTCGCGGCGATCGATTTCGGCAGTGCGGATACGGCCCTGAAACTACCCGAAGATCAGCGGGACCAGGGCGTGCGGATCTTTGCCCTGCACTTTCTGACCCCGGTCAGCCCCACCATGACCATCGACCGCTGGATGCATCTGCGGAACACCGCCGTCGAAGACGACACCGCGGCGGCGAAGATGGACGAGATGTTCCGGGTCGCCTTCGCCGAGGACAAGGTCATCCTGGAAGCGATCCAGGAAGAGGAACTGCGGCCGAGCCGCCGCCGCCCGATCAGACTCGCCATCGACAAGGGGCCGAATTTCTACCGGCGCGCCGTCGACCGGATGATCGCTGCAGAGACCGAGACTGAAGCAGAGACCGGGCCGGAGGTTGCAGCGGAGACTCAACACCCGTCGCAGACGGCAGCCCAGTGAGCATTGAACCCAGTGAGCATCAGGCCCAGTGAGCACTTGAAAAACAAGAACCAGCACAACCGGACGAATAACGATACAACAATAAACAAAACTGAAAACAGGAGAGAACGGATGTACAGGAAACTGATAAGTTTGACCGCCGCGGCGACCCTGGCGGCCAATGTCATGGGAATGGGTGCCGCGGCCCTTGCCGCCGACACCATCAAGATCGGCGACATCAACAGCTACAAGAACCTGCCGGCGCATACGATTCCCTACAGGAACGGCGCCCTGCTGGCGATCGAGACGATCAACGCCGGCGGCGGCGTCCTCGGCAAGCCGCTGGAACTGGTCTCGCGCGACGATCAGGGCAAGCCCGGCGAAGCCATCAAGATTGCCGAAGAACTCTTCACCAGCGACGAAGTCGTGGTGATCTCCGGTTCGCTCTTCAGCCACGTCGGCCTGGCGCTGACGTCCTATGCGGGACAGAAAAAGCGGCTCTATCTGGCGGCTGAACCGCTGGCCGACGCGCTGGTCTGGGAAAAGGGCAACCGCTACACCTTCCGTCTGCGTCCCTCGACCTACATGCAGGCCGCCATGCTGGCCGAAATCGCCGCGAAGGACCCGGCAAAGCGCTGGGCCACCATCGCCCCGAACTACGCCTACGGCAAAGACGCGGTCGTGGCTTTCAAGAAGATCCTGATGGAAAAACGCCCGGACGTGGAGTTCGTCACCGAGCAGTGGCCGGGCCTGTTCAAGATCGATGCCGGCGCGGAAGTGCAGGCGCTTGAAGCCGCCAAACCGGATGCCGTCTACAACGTGACCTTCGGCGGCGATCTCGCCAAGTTCGTGCGCGAAGGCGAGCTGCGGGGGTTGTTCAAGGACCGCCTGATGCTCGGTCTGCTGACCGGCGAGCCGGAATATCTCGATCCCCTGAAGGGCGAGGCCCCGAAAGGCTGGGTCGTGACCGGTTACCCCTGGTACGACATCAAGACTCCCGAACATAAATCCTTCGTCGACGCCTATCAGAAGCGCTGGGACGACTATCCGCGGATCGGCTCACTGGTCGGCTACAATACCATGCTCAGCCTCGCGGCCGCCATCAAGAAAGCCGGATCAACCGAAACAGAAGCCCTGGTCGATGCCATGAAAGGCCTCACGCTCGACACCCCGGCCGGACCGATCACTTACCGCGCGATCGACCATCAGTCCACACTGGGCGCCTGGGTCGGAACCACCGACGTCAAGGACGGCAAGGGCATCATGGTCGACTGGTCCTACAAGGACGGCGCCGACTATCTGCCTTCGGACGAAGAAGTCCGGAAACTGCGTCCGGCGACCGACTGACCGGACAGCTGTCTGAGCGAAACTCCGGCGGGACAGACGGCTCTGTCCCGCCGGAACGTTATGTGTTTGAGCAAAGAACTGATTGAACGCAGCGGGAGTCCGCTGCGTCGCGAAGCGGCGGGCGCCATGATCATCAGCCCCGCGGATTGCAGGATTAGGCAGACCCCGTCATGGACTTTATCGTCGTTCAAATTCTAACCGGTCTGGCCAATGCCTCGGCCCTGTTTCTGGTGGCCTCGGGCCTGTCGATCATTTTCGGCGTGACCCGCGTGGTCAATTTCGCGCATGGCTCCTTTTACATGCTGGGCGCCTACATCGCCTACTCGGCCATGGCGGTCCTGCCCGGCTTCGTCGGCTTCTGGGCCAGTATTCTGCTGACGGGACTTGCGGTCGGCCTGATCGGGCTGGTGGTCGAGCTGGGCGTCCTGCGGCCGATCTACAAATCGCCGGAACTCTTTCAACTGGTGGCCACCTTCGGTGTCATTCTGGTGATCCAGGATCTGACCCTGCTGATCTGGGGCCCCGAAAACCTGATCGGTCCACGGGCACCGGGTTTCGAAGGCGTGGTGCAGATCGGCGAGCAGCTGATGCCGGCCTACGATCTGGTCCTGATCCTCCTGTCCTTCCTGGTGCTGGGCGGTCTCTGGTTCCTGTTCAACCGCACCCGGGCCGGCATTCTGGTCCGGGCCGCCACCCAGGACCGCGAAATGGTCGGTGCCCTGGGCATCAACCAGTCCTGGCTGTTCAGCGGCGTGTTCTTTCTGGGATCCGCCCTGGCCGGGATCGGCGGCGCCGCGCAGCTGCCCAAGGGCGGCGCTGAACTGCTGATGGATTTCAGCATCCTGGCGCCGGTTTTCGTCGTGGTGGTGATCGGCGGCATGGGCAGCATTCCCGGCGCCTTCGTCGCCGCACTGATTATCTCGGAACTCAACGTTTTCGGCGTCCAGCTGCTGCCGCAGAGCACGCTGGTGCTGATGTTTCTGGTCATGGCGGTGGTACTGATCTTCCGCCCCTGGGGCCTGTTCGGCCGTCCGGAACTGGTCGGCGGACAAGGTGCCTCCGGCCCGCCCGAAGCGCCGCTGCGGGCCTTTTCCGGACAGCTGTGGCTGCTGCTCGCGGTGACGGTCATTGCGCTCATGGTCGTGCCCCTGTTCGGCGAGACCTTCATTCAGGTGCTGCTGGCCGACGTAATCATCGCCTGTCTTTTCGCCACCAGCCTGCACTTCATTCTGGGACTGGGCGGACTTGTGTCCTTCGGCCATGCGGCCACCTTCGGCAGCGGCGCTTACGCCGCCGCGCTGATGGTCCAGTATGCCGACAGCTCCATGGAGCTTGCCATCCTGCTGGCGCCGCTGGCCGCCGGGATGGTCGCGCTGGTGATCGGCTGGTTCTGCGTGCGGCTGTCAGGCGTGTACTTCGCCATGCTGACCCTGGCCTTCGCGCAGGTCGTCTGGTCCATCGCCTTCCAGTGGGGTGACGTGACCGGCGGCGACGACGGGATGCTGGGCATCTGGCCGAGCGCCTGGGCCAGCACCACGACGGCTTATTACTATCTCGTGCTGACCATCGGCGTGAGCGGGATCGCAACCCTGCTGTTCATGGCCTACACCCCCTTCGGTTACGCCCTGCGCGGCAGCCGGGATTCGGCCCTGCGCAGCGAAGCCATCGGCATCAACGTGCGGCTGGTCCAGTGGTCGGCCTTCGTTTTCGCGGGCTTCATGTCGGGTCTGGCCGGTGCCCTCTTCGTCTTCGCCAAAGGCAGCATCTTTCCGACCGAGCTGGAAATCGCCCGCTCTTTCGATGCGCTGATCATCGTCTTTCTCGGCGGGGTGCAGTCGTTGTTCGGGCCTCTGGTCGGCGGCGTGGCCTTTACCCTGCTGCAGGATGCCCTGTCGCGCTTTGAATACTGGCGCCTCTGTCTGGGCCTGTTGATCATCGCCATCGTGATCCTGTTCCCCAACGGACTGGTCGGCGCCGTGCACTGGATCGCCGCGCGCCTCGGCCAGTCCCCGGACGCCGATGAAGCGGAAGCCCTCGAAAAGGAGACCGCAGCATGAGCTTCCTGGAAGTCCGGCGCCTCTCCAAGGCCTTCGGCGGTGTGCGTGCCGTGAACAATGTCTCGATCGATGTGAACGAGGGCGAACTGCTGGCCCTGATCGGCCCCAACGGCGCAGGCAAATCGACCTGCTTCAATATGCTCTATGGCCAGCTGAAACCGGATCAGGGCTCGGTGAAGCTGAACGGGGTTGAACTGGTCGGCAAGTCGCCCCGCAAGATCTGGCGGCTGGGGGTCGGCAGAACCTTTCAGATCACCGCAACCTACGCCTCGATGACGGTCATGGAGAACGTTCAGATGGCGCTGATTTCGCACCATCGCGGCATTTTCTCGGTCTGGCCGCCGGCCAGCCGCCGCCATCGCGACGAAGCCATGGCCCTGCTCGAACTGGTCGGCATGGACGTGCAGGCGGAACGCGCCGCCTCGGTCCTGGCCTACGGCGATCTCAAGCGGCTGGAGCTGGCGATCGCGCTGGCCCACGGCCCGCGCCTGCTGCTGATGGACGAGCCCGCCGCAGGCATGGCGCCGAAGGAGCGCATCGCGCTGATGCAGCTGACCGCCGACATCGTCCGGGACCGCAACATCGGCGTGCTCTTCACCGAACACGACATGGACGTGGTCTTCGCCCATGCCCACCGGATACTGGTGCTCAACCGTGGCGAACTGCTGGCCGAGGGAACGGTCGAGGAAGTCCGCGCCGATCCCCGGGTGCAGGAAGTCTATCTTGGCGGCGGCTCGACCTTCGCCGCCGGAGAAGCCGCCATGAGGAACGCCGACCATGCTTGAGCTGGAAAAAATCAACAGTTTCTACGGCCGGGCGCACATCCTGCACGATCTGTCCCTGTCGGTTTCCGCCGGCGAGGTGGTCGCCCTGCTGGGCCGCAACGGCGCCGGCAAGTCGACGACCATGAAAAGCATCATGCGTCTGGTGGCCGCGAAGTCAGGCCGCATCACCTATGGCGGCACCGACATCACCGCCCTGCCGCCGCACGCCATCGCCAAGCTGGGGGTCGGTTACGTCCCCGAGGAACGGCGGATCTTCACCGACCTGACCATTCTGGAGAATCTGGAAGTCGGACGGCAGGCCCCGCGCGAAGGCGCGCCGCAATGGACCCCGGAAAAGCTTTTCGAGCTCTTCCCGAACCTCTACGAACGGCGCAACAATCTGGGCGGCGCCATGAGCGGCGGCGAACAGCAGATGCTGACCATCGCCCGCACCCTGATGGGCAACCCGACCTTCGTCCTGCTCGACGAGCCGTCCGAGGGTCTGGCGCCGGTGATCATCGAGCAGGTGGCTTTCACCATCCGCGAACTGAAAAAACTGGGTCTGACGATCCTGCTGTCGGAGCAGAATCTTCATTTCGCCAAGCTGGTTGCCGACCGCGCCTATATCATCGAACGCGGCTCGGTGAAATACGACGGAACCATCGCCGAACTCGAAAACGACGAAGCGGTCCGCAACGCCTATCTGTCGGTGTGACAGCAAAAAAGTGACCGGTCGATGAAAGCCGGGGAGGAAAAAAGGTGCAGGTAACGTGAAACAGCTCGCAGCAGCCAGACGAAAGCCGGACAGGGCAAACGGCGATAGCGGTGATGGCCAGGCGGACTACAGGCTCGACGATCAGTTCGGCTACATTCTGCGTCAGGTCACCCAGCGCCACACCGCGATCTTCGCCGAGACCATCCCCGAAGGCGTCACCACGACCCAGTTCGCCGCACTGGTCCGCCTCTATGAAATGGAATCCTGTTCACAGAACCGTCTGGGCCGCCTGACCTCGATGGACGCCGCCACCATCAAGGGCGTCATCGCCCGCCTGGCGAAGCGGGGTCTGGCCAGAACCTGGACCGACCCGGAAGACAGCCGCCGCCTGCTGGTCGGCCTGACGGAGGCGGGCATCGCCCTGACCGAACAGGCGATTCCGAAAGCCTTCGACATCACCGACAAGACCTTGGAGCCCTTGAGCGAACGCGAGCGCGGGCAACTGGTGGAGCTGCTGCTGAAGTTGCGGTAGATCAGATCCGGTCACGTCCGACAGGCGCCATCCTGCTGTAGCAGACATGCCGAATTCGAACCATCCCGACTTCTATCGCGGCCGGTGTTCGGTTCCTTCACCGGGCGTGATGAAAAGCGCCGTCGTCTCGCAATCGGTATCCGCCGTGTGCCAGACGCCCCGCAGGTTGATCGCATAGTCACCCGGCCGCAGCGTAACAGAGGCGGAGGAGCCGTCCGGCGCTTCCTGGTGCAGGGTCATCGCGCCGCTCACGCAGAACACCACCTCGTCCCCGTTCGGGTGCATTTCCCACATGCCCCAGGGTTCGGAATAGGTAAAAAGGCTCACGAGCCGGCCTTCGGCGCCGTCGGCGGCATGGCGCGCGCCATAGGCTTCGTACCATGCCATCTCAGCCGAATACCCGGGCTCGATCTGCGCGCTGGCGCCAGGACCGAGGTGGACGGGGTGTGTTAGCAGGGAATTGGCTTTCATCGTCTTACGGTCCTTTCCCGGAAGAATAAACAGATGCCAAAAGTTAGCTATTGATCTAACTATCAGGATTGCTTATAGTTAGCTTTATGGATAACTATCATCAATCGTTGGATCAGGTTTTTCAAGCACTTTCCGATCCGACGCGGCGCGCCGTCATCCAGCGGCTGGGCACAAGCCCGGCCACGGTGAAGGAACTCGCCGAGCCGTTCGGGATGGCGCTGCCGTCATTTCTGAAACACATCGCCGTTCTGGAAAACAGCGGACTGATCAGCTCGGAAAAAACCGGGCGCGTCAGGACCTGCCGGATCAAACCGAAACAGCTGAGCGCCGCCGAAGGCTGGATCGCCGAACAGCGCGCGCTCTGGGAAGGACGCACGGACCGTCTGGCGGACTATGCCGAAGGTCTTGCCGCGGCCGGAGCCCACAGCACGAAAGAAAAGAAATCATGACAAAAGACAATGATTCCGACCTCGTCGTATCCCGTATCATCAAGGCGCCGCCTTCCGTTGTCTGGACGGCCTGGGCCGATCCCCGGCACCTGAAGGAATGGTGGTGCCCGAAACCCTGGACGACGGAAATCCGCGCCTTCGATCTGCGGCCGGGCGGGGTCTTCGATTTTCTGCTGAAGGGCCCGGAGGGCGAGGAAAGTTCAAATCCCTGCCTGTTTCTGGAAGTCCTGCCGCAGGAGCGGATCGTTTTCACATCGGCACTGACCGAAGGCTGGCGCCCCGGCACGCCGTGGCTGTCGATGACGGCGATTATCACCCTGACCGGGCACAACGAGGGGACCGACTATCGCGCGCAGGTGCTCCACCCGGACAAGGCCACCCGGGACCGGCACGAGGAAATGGGTTTCTTCGAGGGCTGGAACACCTGTCTGAAACAGCTTGCGGACCTGGCGGAACGGCTGGCATAGGCCCCGCCGTCATCCTCCTGTCGGCCATACACCCGCCGTCCGAGAGGTTTTGGCAAAGAGATGGGGGCAGAGGATGGGCGGCCAGGAGCTGCTGTTTTTCAGCAAACTGCAGGTTCCCCGTTTACCGGCCGACGGGTCTGTGTATTCTACCGCGACGCGCGGTCGTCATAGCCTCCTCAAGGGTACCAGGTATCAGGAGGTTCACCCGATCGCCGCCCCGTCTTTTCACGCTAACCTGAGAACTTCAGGTTAATTTACACGACAGGAACACCGGCAGATGGCGATGTACGAGGGGATGAGAAGCAACCGGCAGGCGACAGCGGGCAGCAACCGTCGCCGGAGCATCGACCTGCGCAGCGATACGGTCACCCAGCCCTCCGCCGCCATGCGCCGAGCCATGGCCGAGGCCGAGGTCGGCGACGATGTCTACGGCGAGGATCCAACGGTTGCCGCGCTGGAGGCCAGAGCCGCCGAAATGCTGGGCAAGGAAGCCGGCCTGTTCGTGACGTCGGGCACCCAGAGCAATCTGATCGCCCTCATGAGCCACTGCGGACGCGGCGAGGAATTCATCGCCGGTGAGTCCTATCACATCCATCACGACGAAGCCGGCGGCGCCGCGGTTCTGGCCAGCATTGTGCCCTGCCCGCTGGCCACCGACGCCGACGGCGGCCTGAGCGTCGAAGCGGTCGCCAACGCCATCAAGGCCGACGATCCGCACTACGCAATCTCCCGTCTGGTCTGCCTGGAAAACACGGTCTCCGGCAAGGTGCAGAATCAGGAGACCATCGACGCGATTGCCGCGCTGGCGCACGCGCGCGGGCTGAGCGTTCATCTGGACGGCGCGCGGCTGATGAATGCGGCGGTGGCCTCGAAGCGCAGCGCCGCCGATCTGGTGCGCAACGTCGATACGGTGTCGCTCTGCCTGTCCAAGGGACTGGGCACGCCGGTCGGCTCGGTGCTCTGCGGCCCGCGCGACTTCATCAAACGCGCGGTCCGGGCCCGCAAGATGCTGGGCGGCGGCATGCGGCAGGCCGGCGTGCTCGCGGCCTGCGGTCTCTATGCGCTGGAGCACAACATCGAGCGGCTGGCCGAGGATCACCGGCGCGCCGGCGACCTGGCGAAAGGACTGGCCGGGTTTGCAGGGCTGAAGGTCACTCACGATCCCGACCACACAAATATGCTGTTCGTGGAACCACGTCCCGAGGATATCGGCCCCCTGCTCGATCATCTGGCCGCCGAGGGCATCGTCTTCGGTGGACGGAAGCCGCCCATACGGCTGGTCACGCACCTGGATATCAGCGACGAGGATGTCGGGGCGATCATCGCGGCGGTGGGGGATTTCTACGCAGGCGCCGCCAAAAGCCAGGCCGGGTCCGGCGGCTGACAGCGGCAGGCCCGTCTCATTCGCGTCTCAGTGCATCGATACCCCATACAAAGAGTCCCCCCTTGCCAGATGTTCCCGACACAGCCAGCCCGACGCCGGGCACGCCGGAAATCAATACGGACTGGGCCTTTGCGCGCTATGAAGAGGTTCGGCAGCGGCTTCCGGAAGCCCGATTTCCGAAGACGTCGATCCGCCATAAACACACCGGCGAACTGGCCGAGGCCTTCGATGTCTTTGTGCTGGATGCCTTCGGGGTGCTCAATGTCGGCGAAACAGCGCTCCGCGGCGCGCCGGAACGCATTGCCGCCCTTCAGGCCATGGGCAAGGAGGTCTATGTTCTGACCAACGGCGCGACCTATAACGCCGAAAAAGCCCGGGCCAAATACGCGCGGCTGGGGTTTTCCTTCGAACCTTCGCGCATCATCGCCAGCCGGGATGTCTTGAGCGACGGCCTCGCGAAATACCCTTCCGCCTTCAGATGGGGGTTCATGGCCACAGCGGATTCACAGGTGGAAGAGCTTGCGCCGCAGTCCGTTGTGCTGGCGGACGATCCCGCCACCTACGACGAAGTGGACGGTTTCGTTCTGCTCTCCTCTATCGGCTGGACCGACGCCCGGCAGAAAAAGCTGATCCAGGCGCTGACGAAAAACAAGCGGCCGGTTCTGGTCGGCAATCCGGATATCGTGGCGCCGCGCGAAGAGTCCCTGTCGCTGGAGCCGGGTTTCTACGCCCATGACCTTGCCGACCGGACGGGGATCGCGCCGCTGTTCTTCGGCAAGCCCTTTCGGAACGCTTTCGATGAAGTGATCCGCCGTGTCGCGCGTGACCGCCCGGGTGTCCCGCCCGAACGCATCGCCATGGTCGGCGATACCCTGCACACCGATATTCTGGGCGGCGCGGCGGCAGGTTTCAAAACCATCCTGGTCACCGATTACGGCCTGTTCAGAGGCCACCCGATAGCCTCTTACATCGCCGCGTCGAAAATCGTGCCGGACTTCATCGTCGCGACGACCTGACGGTCGCTCGGCTCAAGTCGAATGGTGGCTCAGGCAACCACTTCGGGCAGGGTCGTGGCGGGCGGCGTGTTGCGGCTGCGCTGACTGCGGACGATCCCGTCGATGATGGTCATGCCGATACCGGGCAGGTTGCCCTGCTCGACCGATTCCAGCAGGGTCTTGCCCGGCGCATGCTGGGCCCGGTCCATGATGACGAAGTCCGCCGAACGGCCGACCTCGATCAGACCGCAGTCCAGATCGCGCAGGCGCGCGGTGTTGCCGGTGGCGAAGCAGAAGGCGATCTCGGCCGGGACGTCGCCCAGGCTGGAGAGCATCGCGATCATGCGCAGGATGCCCAGCGGCTGGACCCCGGAGCCGGCCGGCGAATCGGTGCCGAGCAGCACGCGCTCCTGCTGCTTGAGTTCGCGGGCCGTGCGCATCGCCAGCAGGGCCGATCTCTCGTTGCCGTTGTGCACCAGTTCGATGCCGCGGCCACACTGCTCGCAGAGGCAGACGATCTGGTCGTCCGGCAGGGCCGTATGGCCGCCGTTGATATGTCCGATAATGTCGGCATCGGCCTCCAGCACCACATCCTTGTCGATCAGGCCGGAGCCGGGGATCGAGGGGCCGCCGGTGTGGATCGTGCTCTGGATGCCGTACTTGCGCGCCCAGGCCACCATTTCCTTGGCCTTGTAACCGGCCTTGACGCTGCCGAGGCCGACCTCGCCGAGCAGTTTCACCCCGGCTTCGGCAAGCTGCCTGAAGTCTTCCTCCTCCATGCCGTCCTCGATCACCGGTGCGCCGGCATGGACCTTGACGCCGGAGGGGCGGAAATTCTCGTACCAGCGCTGGGACGCGATCGCCATCGCCTTGAGGCCGACGATATCCTTGGGCCGTCCGGGCAGATGGACTTCGCCGGCGGAGACCATCGAGGTCACGCCGCCGTGCAGACAGCTGTCGATCCAGCCGATCTGCTGCTGGCGCGGGGTGTAGTCGCCGATCACCGGGTGGACATGACTGTCGATCAGGCCGGGCGAGAGGGTGGTTCCCCTGGCGTCGATCACCACATCGGCCCCTTCGCTGTCGATATCGGCGGCGCGCCCGACGGCGACGATCCGGCCGTCGACGGCCATCACCGTATCGGCATCGAGAATGGGGTTTTCAAGATCGCCGCTCAACAGCAGTCCGACATTCCTCACCACCAGTTTACCGCTGCTCTCCGCCATCGAATGCCCCCGTTCCTTGCAGTGTTCCAGACAGCTTTCCGCTGTCCCGACAGGGTGATCGAGAGACCGAAAGTTATCAAGAAAAATAGCGGCTTAAAGAGAGATTATCCGGCGCCCGCCCGGGGCGTTTCATGGTCCAGCGGAGCGCACGGCGCCGGTCTGCCCGGCCCTGCGCGAAAGGGTCGCCGGTTCAAGGACCGGCCGGACCCGATCTGTCCAGATCCGCCGAAAGGATGAGATCGTGAAAAGCCCGTGCCGGCGGCGAAAGGGTGCGGCCCGCGGCATGAACCAGGCCGATCCGGCGGATGGTCAGCGGCTCCTCCAGCTGGCGGACGATAATCGGCGCCTTTCCCAGAACCGGCAGCGTGAGAGCCGGAAGCGCCGAAACGCCGAGGCCTTCCGCAACCAGCGCCCCGGCTGTTGCAAGATGGGAAACCTCAAAACGCGGCCGCAGGGCAATGCCCAGCTGCGCGAAAGCGGCTTCGGTCAGCAGACGCACACTGGTTCCCGGCGACATCGAAACAAAGGGATGCTCGACCAGTTCCCGCCACCTGTAGACCCTGTCCTCGGACAGCGGTCCGTCATGACCGGCAACCGCGACAAAAGGATCCGAGAAGAGCTGACGAAACGACAGGCGATCCGAGGCGTCCACCGCACCGGCGGTAAAGCCGAGATCCGCCCGGCCTTCGAGAACCGCCGCCACCACGCCATCCGAAAGCGCATCGAAAATCCGAACCTCGACATTCGGGTGCCGGGATACAAAGCGGGATACCAGTTTCGGCAGAAGACCGGCAGTGATGGAGGGGAGCCCCGCCAGAGTCACCCTGCCGCTGCGCGCCGCAAGATAGGAGCCGTAATCTTCCAGTTCATCCTCTGTCTGGCGCAGGAGACGATGCGAAAGATCGAGCAGTCTTTTGCCCTGCGGCGTGATCCGCACGTTTCGCGTATCGCGGTCGAACAGGTGCGCGCCCAGTTTTTCCTCGACGCGGACAATCAGCCTCGAAAGTGCCGGGCCGGACAATCCGACTTCCTCGGCTGCCGCACGAAAAGACTGCACTTCCGCCAGCACCGAGAAAGCCTGAAGCTCGAAGAGATCGATATTAATGCGTTTCATGCATTAATAATTGCATTAATTTCACTTCACGTACCAGTAAGTTTCAGCAGAATAGTCTCAAAAATCCCTGCGCCCGAAAGGCCGCATCGAAAATCCCTGCACAAAGCAGGCAATCTGCAAAAATCAATTCCCCGGGAGGAATATCATGAAGCTTTCATTACGCGCTCTTCTGTTCAGCTGTACCGCCGTTTTCGCCACGCAGGCGCAGGCTGCCGAGAACCTGCTGATCGGTTCCACCTCGGCGTCGTCAAGCCACTACGGCTACTTCGTCGCGGTCGGCAAACTGATCAACGAGAAAATTGCGGACACCGATGCATCCGTCGTCGAAACCGGCGCGACTCTCGACAACCTGCGCCGCATTCAGCGCGGGCAGATCGATCTGGGTCTGGTGACCACGAACGTGGCGCAGCATGCCCTCAGCGGAACAAACGCCTTCGACGGCAACCCGGTCGATACGCGGCTGTTGTGGGTCTATACCCCGGCCCCTCAGAACGTGATTGTCCGGGCAGATTCAAAAATCGGATCCCTCGCCGATCTCGAAGGCAAGCGCTTCAATCCCGGCATCAAGGGTTCGGCCACGGAGAAAACCTCCGAGGCCGTCTTCAAAACCCTCGGCATCACCCCGGATTATGTCCGCGGTTCGACCACCGATGTCGTCGACATGATCAAGGACAACCGGGTCGACGGCTACGTGAAATCCGGCGCCGGACAGCGTCTCGACGCCTCGACCCTTGATATCGCGACCTTCACGCCGATCTCGGTGCTGTCCCTGACCGCCGCCCAACAGGAGTCCGTCCGCACGAAAATGCCCGATATCTCGGTCGTCGATATCCCCGCCGGCGCGGCTGACGGCGTGCCCGCCTACACGACCTGGAGCTTCGGCGTTGGCGTTACGGCAAGTCCGAAGCTGAGCGAAGAGACCGCCTACAACATCGTCAAGGTCATCATGGCAGACAAAGACGTTCAGGCAAACGCCATGGCAGCGCTGAAAGGCGCCGATCTTGCGCAGCTCACCCTGACTTACGGCACCATTCCGCTTCACCCGGGTGCCGCCCGCTGGTTCCGCGAGCAGGGCATCGAAATCCCGGCCCGTCTCGCGCCCAAGTGACCGGATACGGCACAGCCACCGGGAACAGACGTCATGCTGGCTAAAATCTCCACGGCCCTGGCCGTGATCGTGGGCGGCTTCGTGTTTTACACGGCCGCCACCGGTCCTTTCGAAAGCCTGATCCAGCGTGCGATTTTTCTCGCACTGGTCATCAGCCTCGGACTGACGCTCTATCCCCTCGGCGCCGGGCGTTCCTGGCGTCCGCTGGGGCTGCTGCTCGACCTTGCCCTGGGGCTGGTCTCGATCGGCGCCTGTGTCTACATCGTTGTTCACTACGACAGGATCATGACGTCGCTGCCATGGGCCACATCACTGGACATGGCCCTGACCGCCGGACTTGTGGTCACTGTGCTGGAAATCGGCAGACGGGCCGTGGGAATCGTCTTTCCAGCCCTGGTGAGCCTCGGGCTCGCCTACGCTCTGCTCGGAAATCATCTGCCGAGTCCGCTCGGACATCGCGGCTTCGACCTCGCCTTCGTGACCGAGACCATATTCCTCGGCGACCTGGGAATCTGGGGCCTGCTGCTCGGGGTCGCCTCGACCGTGATTGCCGCGTTCGTGCTTTTCGGCGCGCTTCTGCTTCATACCGGCGGCGGACAGGCCTTCATGGATCTGGCCATGCGGCTCGGCGGCCGCAGTCCGGGCGGTGCCGCCAAGATCGCCACCATCGCCTCCGGCCTCTTCGGCATGGTCAGCGGCAGCGCCGTAGCCAACGTTGCCACCACCGGGAACTTCACCATTCCGATGATGCGCCGGCTGGGCTATCCCGCCCCCTTCGCCGCCGCGGTCGAAGCGGTGGCCTCCACCGGCGGTCAGATCGCGCCGCCGATCATGGGCGCGGCCGCTTTCGTCATGGCCGAAATTCTCGGGATCAGCTACGTGACCGTCATGGTCGCGGCCATTCTTCCCGCCGCCCTTTTCTATCTTTCGGTCTTCGTCACCGTGCACATCATCGCCCTGCGCCGCGGCCTGCGCGTGGTGCCCGAAGATGAACTGCCCTCGTGGCGGAGCATTGTTTCGCCGCGCCGGGTGCTGCCGCTGGCGGCGGCCTTGAGCGGCCTGTTTTTCGGGATCTTCATGGGTCGTTCCGTCGCAACCGCCGCTTTCTACGGTATTGTCGCGCTGCTGCTGGCCTTCGTGCTGACGAGCTGCCGCGACACGAGCCCGCGGGAGATGCTGGCCAGCATACTGAAGGGGCTGGCCGATGCCGGCCGCGGTCTGGTCATCATCGGCATCCTGCTTGCCGGCGCGCAGCTGCTGGTCTCGATGATCAATCTGACCGGCATCGGCGTCACCCTTTCCTCGCTGATCGTGAGCCTGGCAGGCGATTCAGTCGTCCTGGTGGCGCTGATCGTGGGCGTTGTCTGCCTGATCATGGGCATGGGCCTGCCGACCACCGCAGCCTATGTCCTTGTCGCCGCCGTTCTCGCGCCCGCGATGACCGCAGTTGGTGTCGAGCCCCTCGCGGCGCATATGTTCGTTTTCTACTTCGCCACCCTGTCAGTGATCACGCCGCCGGTCTGCGTCGCGGTCTTCGTGGGTGCAGGGATCGCCAATACCAACTGGCTGCCCGCCGCCCTGGAGGCCGTACGCCTTGCCGCCGTGGTTTATGTCGTGCCGTTCATGCTGCTGCTGTACCCGGGTCTTCTGGGACAGGGCGGCCCGCTGGCGATTCTGGAGGCCGCAGTTTCCGGTCTTGTCCTCATCATCGCCATTCCCGGACTGCTGAGCGGACAACCGCTGTTCGGCCGACGCAGCATCGATATCGCCGCCTACCTGACCGCGATTACTCTCGCCATCACTCCGCACTGGGCGACGCCCCTGCTGGCCCTGGCGCTGCTCGCGGCCGCCTTCTGGAAGCGACGGAATCTGGCGCAGGCCGGTCCGGAGTCACGGGAAAGCGAAGCGTGAGGGCCATGGGAAGCATGACAGGGAAGAGGCCATGACCCGCAAGACAATCCGCATCGGGACCGGCGCCGGCTTTTCCGGAGACCGTATCGAGCCGGCGCTGGAACTGGCCGAAAAAGGCAACCTCGATTACCTGGTCTTCGAATGCCTGGCAGAGCGCACCATTGCCCTGGCACAGCAGGCCCGGCGGCTCGATCCCGCCAGGGGCTACGATCTTCTGCTGGAGGCCCGTATGCGCGCGGTTCTGCCGGCCTGCAGGAAACAGGGCATCCGAATCATCACCAACATGGGCGCCGCCAATCCACGGGCCGCGGCACAGAAAACCTGCGAAGTCGCCCGTTCGCTTGGCATTTCCGGATTGCGCGTGGCGGCGGTCACCGGCGATGACGTCCTGACGGAGATTCAGGCGGGCGACTACAGGATCGACGAAACCGGCGCGCCGGTCCTGTCCCTGCGGGACCGTCTTGTCTCGGCCAACGCCTATCTTGGGGCCGGCCCGATCGTCGAGGCCCTCGAACAGGACGCCTTCGTCGTGATCACCGGGCGCGCCGCGGATCCGGCCCTGTTCCTGGCGCCGCAGATACATGCCTTCGGCTGGGCAATGGACGACTGGGAGCACCTGGGCAGAGGCACCCTCGCCGGTCACCTGCTGGAATGCGCCGGCCAGATCACCGGCGGCTATTTCGCCGACCCGGGCTACAAGCACGTGCCCGATCTCGCCCGCCTTGGCTTTCCCATCGGCGAGATCGACGCGGACGGAGCGCTTATCGTTTCCAAGGTGGAGGGTTCCGGCGGACTGGTGTCGGCGGCGACCTGCAAGGAGCAGCTGCTCTATGAAGTGCATGACCCGGCCAGTTATATTCAGCCGGATGTCATCGCCGATTTCTCGAAAGTCTCCATTACCGAACTCGGACCGAACCGCGTTCGTGTAACCGGCGCATCCGGCCGCACGGCCACAGGCCGGCTCAAGGTTTCGGTCGGCTACATCGATTCCTATATCGGCGAGGGCTGCATATCCTATGCGGGGGCGGGGGCGGAAGCCCGTGGCCGCCTTGCGGTCGATATCATCGGGGAACGCCTGAAGCTTGGCGGCGTGCAATGCCGCGAAATCCGGGGTGACCTGATCGGCGTCGATTCCATTCTCGGAACGGAATTTTCAGGTGGTGACGGGCCACCCAGAGACGTGCGTGTCCGCTATGCCGCCCGGACGGATACGCTTGAGGATGCCGTGCGCATCGGCAACGAAGTTGAATCGCTCTATCTCAACGGCCCGGCCGGCGGCGGCGGCGTGTCGAAATCCGCCCGTGAGATTGTCGGCATCGTCTCAACTCTGGTGCCCGCTCAGGTCGTCCACCCCAAACTCGAAATACTGGAGAGTTAAAATGCGCCTGAGAGACCTCGCCCATGCGCGCTCCGGAGACAAAGGCAACACCTCCAATATTTCGGTGATCGCCTATGATCCGGAAAACTATGATCTTATCGCCGGCGAAGTGACCGCAGCGCGCGTCAAGGAACACTTCGGCGACAGAGTGAAAGGGGCCGTCGAGCGCTATGAGCTCCCTCAGCTTGCCGCGCTGAATTTTGTCATGGACGGCGCCCTGGGCGGCGGCGTTACCCGTTCACTGGCACTCGATGCTCATGGGAAATGTCTGGGATCGGCCATTCTGGATCTGGAGATCCAGGCCTGAATCAGGATCGGCGCAGCGCCTGCGCATTCGCAAACTCCGCGCCGATCATCGTTCTTGCCCTGCCACCAAGAGCAGATACTCAGGTTTCAGCCAGCGTGCGGCAAAGCTGCCGAAGCGCATTCTGGTGCTTCTGATTCTCGATCTTCGAGAAGTTACGAACCAGATCCATGCAGTGGCGCTTGGGCATCGTCTCTTCGGTTTCGGATCCGCCCTGTTCCATTCCGTCATAGAAATAGCTTACGGGAACACCCAGAACACGCGCGATTTCAAACAGCCGGCCGGCCGTCACGCGGTTCGTGCCACGCTCGTACTTCTGTGCCTGCTGATAGGTCACCCGGATCCGCTTTGCCAGCATCTGCTGGGTAAACCCAAGCGAAATCCGGCGTTCCCGGATCTTGCCAGCGACAAATTTATCAACCTGCTGGTTGGAAAGCGCGGAGACGTCTGATTCCTGGTACATTTCAATTCAGTCCTCTCAGTATTCTTGGCTGTGATGGTTAGAAAAAATCTGGTTCTACCCAAGTGCTGTGCCGCGCGGGGCACAGCTTCAGCCGTCAGGCACACATTCGGTTTAATTCTTTTCGAGCGGGTATTTTCCCGGCTCTGCCTTCCTGCCTTCAACGTTGGACAGCCGTTGGATCAACAGATCGCTGACCGCCGCGCTACCCTGCGGCTCGACCAGGGTTTCAACATTGAGATATCCTTTGGCGACTGCCAGTTCCCGGGCCACACCGAGAAAGAAACTTTCCTTCTTCGAGGTCAGGATGACATGCGCATCCGAATTGCGGTCATGCAGCCAATTCATCAATTCAATCCCGTCCATACCGACGGTGAAGAAGTCGAAGACAATGACCGATGGCATAAAACTGTCATATATCCGGGCCAGTTCACGGGCCTGTGAGGTCGCTTCCACCATGAAACCCAGGCGCTTTCCGGCTGCGCGCGCCAGCGTCACAAAACCACTGTCTCCATCGACCACGAGGAGTCTGCGGCAGTCATTGCTGTTGGCGGGAGTGGTTGCTCCAGCCGCCGCGACGCCCACATCCGGGTCCAAAAACATGTTTGTGTTCTTTCGAATTTAATTGCTAGTAGCAAAAATAACAACGGCGCACACGCGCGTCAAGAGATTTGTTGCTAATAACAATGAATGTAAGTATATTTCCTTATGGGGGGAATTACGTATGCCGAATCCAAGTAGGGCCGACATGGGTCTTTCGCTGCTGCTGGAGCAGACAGCACGATCAATTTATGACAAGCGCGGACCCGCCGACATTCATCCCGGGCAATGGTCCGCCCTGCGTTACTATGCCCGGGCGAACCGCAAGGCGCGCACGGTTGCCGGGCTCGCGACATTCCTCGGGGTGACCCGCGGACCCGCCTCGCGCGCGACCGCCAGTCTGGTCAAACAGGGATTTCTTTCATCCGAGGTCAACGAGCAGGACCGCCGGTCGCCCCTGTTCACCGTGACCGACAAGGCCGTCGAAGCCCTGCAGCTTGATCCGATCCTCCGGCTTGCATCCGCGATTTCAGAACTTGGGACGAAACAGCGGGCCGCGCTGACCGAAAGCCTGGAGCAGCTGTACACCTCCTTGAAGCGATAAGACCCCAAGTGAAAAGAACGGTGCAAATTCATACCCGCAGGCCCGCGAAACCAGACAGAAATTGCTGTTGCGCTGGCGGCACTGCCCCGGAACCGGCTCCGGGACAGGGAACCGGTCCCGGAGCCGCATAAGGCCGCTTTCG
>Ga0214472_10001225_pt1 | contig 29304 bp, 37 predicted proteins | sample RVTome_6_FD_207662 | JGI IMG/M metagenome (GOLD analysis project Ga0214472, IMG submission 207662) | Soil microbial communities from uranium-contaminated site in the Upper Colorado River Basin, Wyoming, United States - RVT140D175 | ecosystem: Environmental > Terrestrial > Soil > Contaminated >...
TTTGCCAACGATTTTTCTCATTAGCCTCTTCAAAATGTGCGATTTCATACTGTTTACCGTCAAACGTCTTGATGACCCGGTGACCTTCAATTGCTTCTTCCGACACGCTGGCAACATCACCCATGGATGATTGAATATTAGTACCGATACGCCGAAACCGCATATTGACGAAACGCATCAACATAGCAATTACGGGACCTATCACGAGAAACACCAGCGTGAGCGCCCAGTTCAAATAGAACATCAAGCCCAACAAACCGGCGATGGTCAACAAATCTCGTATAACCACCGTAATGGCGTCAGTGGCCGCACGTGCCACCTGCTCGACATCAAAGGTAAACTTGGAGAGTAACTTGGCGGAAGAATTGGCATCGTAAAACGGCGCAGGCAAATGCAGCAGTTGATTGAACATATGGCGGCGCAACTCCTTGATAATCTGCCTGCCGATCCATGTCATGGAATAGGATGAGAAAAATCCGGCTGTACCCCTGACGAGGGCCAGTCCGATGATCAATAGCGGTATCAAGGAAATCCAGGCCGGATCTTTATTGACAAACCCCCCATCCAGCATGGGTTTCATCAGGGCAGCCAACCCTGTATCGGTTGCCGCATAAAAGACCATGCACACAACCGCTATGATAAAAACCCATACATACGAACGGGCATATGCCAACAAACGGCGGTAAATGGCCATACCGTCGTTGATATCGTTTTTGCTCTGCATAGCCGTCAGCGATCACCGCCCGAGTGTTGCGTGGCGAGCGATAAATGCACAATGCCAAGTTGCCGCGCCGCGTCCATTGCGGTTACCACGGCCTGATGCGTGGATTTGGCATCGGCATTGATTATCAACGCCGGGCTTTCGTTGTTACCGATGGCAATCTGCAGCGCCCGCTTCAACGTCTCGATTTTATTATTTATAACCAGCTGTTGATTGACGTAATACCGTCCCTGTGCGTCGATTGTCATTTCGATCGAGGTTTCATCGGATTCGGCAGGTTCGGCGCTGGATTCCGGTAAATCCACGCTGATATGGGATTCGCGTGTGAATGTGGTCGACACCATAAAAAATATCAACAATAAAAATACCACGTCGATAAGCGGAGTAAGATTTACATCCGGTTCTTGCTTGTCAAATTTACGCAGATTCACAATTATCCCTTTTCGCTGTCCATCTCTCGTTCACCGTGCAAGACCTCCACCATCTTAAGGGCCTCCTTTTCCATGATGCTGACCAAGCGCTCTACTTTTCCTCTAAAAAAGCGGTAAAACATCAAGGTAGGGATCGCAACGGAAAGACCGGCGGCTGTAGTAATCAATGCCTCGGAAATTCCACCTGCCAGCACGGCGGGATTACCCACTCCAGCCGTAGTAATAGCAGTAAACACCTTAATCATCCCTATGACCGTACCCAATAACCCTAAAAGCGGAGAAATCGAAGCAATCGTACCAAGGGTATTGAGATAACGCTCCAGTTCCATGACAACATGCCTGCCGGTTTCCTCGATGCTCTCTTTCATGATTTCGCGGTCATGATATTGATTAACCAATCCTGCAGCCAAAATACGGCCAAGGGGGGAATTGGAACGCAATGTTGCGATCCGGTTGGCGTCCAGCTGTTTATTCTTTGCCCATTGCCATATTGTAGATACCAGATCACTTGGACATATGCGCTTTTTCTGTAACGACCAGAACCGTTCGCCGATGATCGCCAGCGACATCACTGAACAGAGCAAGATGGGCAGCATCAGCCACCCCCCCGATTGAACAAGCTCAAACATGCGTTATCATTCCCTTACTGTCTGAATTTAAAATAAAAATAAAAGCGTACACGACATCATGCCGGCCCTGACATTCATCATTCCATTTATAACCCGATATGCCAATACCTCTTGTGGTTTTGCCGGTAGGCGTCGGGCGGAAGCAGTGTTCCATCTGCACCCAGTTTAAAGCTGACCGCGCCATGTTGAGCTGAATTATATAGTTTAGCATCAATCGATTGATAGCGTTTGAGCACATCTTCCCTGGGGAAACCGAAACGGTTTTTGTAACCCACCGGGAATATCACATATTCAGGCCGGACTGCCTCCAGAAACTCTAACGTCGAGGATGTTCTGCTGCCATGGTGCGGTACAACCAGAATACGGCTGGACAATAATTCACGTTGTTGCTCTAGCAGGCTCTTTTCCGCGCCCTTTTCAATGTCTCCGGTCAATAAAACCGAGCCTGCCCGATTGGAAATGCGTAGCACACATGAACTGTTATTGCCCTTGTATACACTCAGTTGCGGTGGATGAAGCATATGAAAATCCACGCCATCCCATTGCCATTGCTGGCCGCTGCCGCATGGCAGGGCGTTCATCCAGAAAATTTTGGCAGGCACGCTCGATAACACTTGTTCGATCTTTATTTCACGCGCCACGGAATCCGCACCGCCGATATGATCGGCATCACCATGGCCGATTACCAACATATCGATTTCGGCGAGACCTTGAGACCGGAAGTATGGAATGATGACTGCCCGCCCGGCATCAAACTGATCGTTGAACTTCGGTCCGGTATCATAAACCAGGGTATGATTATGCGTTTGCACAACCGAAGCCAATCCCTGTCCCACATCCAATAAGGTAAACCACGCCTCGCCTTGGGCGGGCCGTGGCGGTGTAATCAAAAATACTGGCAACAACCAGATCGCACCCAACCAACGGGCCGGCAGGCCCCGTGGCAGAAGCAATAGCAACGTACCTATTACGGCCGGAATCAGGGTCCAGGTAACAGGCACGTGGTGCGTCCATTGAGCCAACTGCAAACCGGAAACCCACTGCAGCAAAGGCCAGACACCTGACAAAGAAATCCCGGCAAGTTTGAGTAACGCGCCTCCCAGTTCAGGAACGACCAAAAGCATAATCGTACCAAGCAACACAAAAGGCACTACCAACATACTGATCCAGGGCACAGCGGCAAAGTTGGCAAGAGGCGACAATACGGGCACTCTTTGAAACAAGATCAGCATCAACGGTAATAACCCCACTGCTATCAGGATATGCAGTCTCCCCCATTTCCACCAGGCGCCGCCGTTGCCAAGCCGGTTACTCATGCCCAACAAAATGACCGCCACGGCAGCGAAAGAAAGCCAAAAACCCGCTGACATCACCGCCAATGGATCCACGGCTAACACAAAAAACAAGGCTATTAACAGCGTATGACTGAGCGAACGATGATGCTGTAACAGGATAGTTATCATAACAACGGTAATCATGATTAAAGCGCGTTGCGTAGGGATGGAAAATCCGGCCAATGCCGCGTAACACACCGCCGCCGCCAACCCTGATACGGCTGCGGCCTTTGGCGCAGGCCAACGCAAAACCAACGGCCCCAGGCGTGACCACAACCAACGCACAATAAAAAAAACCAGGCCTGCCACCAGCCCGATATGCAGCCCGGAAATCGCGACAAGATGATTCGTTCCTGTACGCGTCAGTATTTCCCATTGGCCCGGGGTAATACCCTGCCGTTCTCCAATAGCAAGGGCGGATATAATTCCGGCATACTCACTTCCCGGCAAGCGGTCTTGAATGGATTCCGCCATATACTGCCGCAGGCGTTGCAATGGCATACTTGTTCCCTCGGATGCCATCAATTCATTAAGCGGATCTTTTCTCACATATCCCGTAGCACCTATCCGCCGCTGAAACAGCCACCCCTCGTAATCAAAACCACCGGGATTCATAAAACCATGCGGGCGTTTCAATCGAACCTTCAGACGCCAGTGATCGCCGGCAACCAAGCGGGGTGTTTCGCCATACCAGTTCAATAATATTCGATTCGGCAATTGATTCGTCATCACCACATCCAATGTATCTTTTGGTATACTTTGAACATCAAATTGAAAGCGAACTCCGTTATCTCTTTGTTCGGGGATTGCCGAAATAACTCCTTCCACGATAATATCCGTGCCTTCGAGTTGAGGTGATAAACCGGTTGACAGGATGGCCGTGGCATGGATCAATGCCCAAAGAAAACCACCTATAAAAATAAGTGGCAGGCGCATCACGGGAATGTAAAAAAACAGTGGAATAATAACTATAAATAAAAAACCCCACATCAGATCCGGCGGGTAAGCAAGCTGTTGGAACAGAAGAATGCCCAATAAAAATGTCACTACACCCAGTCGCATGCCTCAGCCATTATCAATTATGATGGATAAAAAGATCCTTTTGTTGATGATATAGTGTTGTTATGCCCAAAAGAATTTTAAAGCGTTTGATGCCGGACCACCGGTCAATCAGGGAACACAAAAACCTGAAATTTTTTGGTCAACTCTTACATGACCCCAATCTTTGGCATTTAAACAGGCGTTCCGTCTCCGGCGCCTTTTCGGTCGGATTATTTGTCGCCTTTGTACCGATACCCTTTCAGATGGTACTTGCCGCAGCCATCGCAATTGTCTCCCGTGTAAATCTCCCTATAGCAGCAACATTGGTTTGGGTCACCAACCCGTTTACCATGCCTCCCATATATTACCTTGCCTATAAAACAGGTGCCTGGCTACTGAATGAGCCCACCAGGAAGCTTAGCTTCGAATTGTCATTTGATTGGCTAACGACAAAACTTGGTGGCGTGTGGGAGCCGTTTTTACTGGGATGTCTCTTATTCGGCACCATCAGCGCCATTACCGGCAGCCTGCTCATTCGCGGCCTGTGGCGCCTGCAGGTCATCAAAAACTGGCAGGCCCGCAAGTCAAGAAGATTATAAAAACCACCTGTTAGCAAAGAATTCTAAGAAACCCTGAGTAATACGATGTGCTTGTCTATTGTTCACTGAGGGTTCCGTTCGCCAGTGTTAATACCCTGTCCATCTGTCTGGCGAGTGACAACTCATGGGTAACAACGATCAGGCTTGTGTTAAGTTCTACATTAAGTTCCATTAATAACTTAAATATTTGATTAGCATTTTTATAATCAAGATTACCGGTAGGCTCATCGGCTAACACGCATTTGGGCGCCGTGACCAAGGCACGTGCGACCGCAACGCGCTGCCGTTCCCCGCCCGATAACTCCCCCGGCTTATGCGTCAATCGGGATGAGAGGCCGACTTTATCCAGAATGATACGGGCCTTGGCCTTCGAAAATGCCGGTGATTCACCCCGGATCATCAACGGTATTGCCACGTTCTCCAGGGCAGAGAATTCGGGCAGCAAATGATGGAATTGATAAACGAACCCCAGCATTTGATTACGCAGTTGACCACGTTCTTTGGCATTCAGAGTGGTTAAATCCTTGCCACCTACCCGGATTTCACCACCGGTTGTGGAATCGAGTCCACCTAACAAATGCAATAAGGTACTCTTGCCCGCACCCGAACTGCCCACAATAGCAACGCGTTCGCCGGGTTTTAGTTCAAAACTGACATCACGTAATACATCTACGGAGACAGAACCCTGTCCGAAGGTCTTTGCCAGGTGGCGGCAACTAATAATGGCTTCATCACTCATAACGCAATGCCTCGGCCGGTTGTGTGCGTGCACCGCGCCATGCCGGGTAAACAGTGGCGATGACCGTGAGAAGAAAGGCAATACTACTGATTTTAAGCACGTCGGACCAGCGCATATCCGACGGCAATTCGGTGATGTAATAGACGTCGGCGGCCAAAAACTTGATGCCGAAAAACTGTTCGATAGCAGGCACCAAAGTCTCAACATTGAGCGCCAGCATGATCCCGCCGATGGTTCCCAATAAAGTGCCGACAATACCGATCACACATCCCTGTACCATAAAAATAGTCATGACACTGCCCGGACTGATGCCCAAGGTACGCAGGATTGCAATGTCGCTGTGTTTGTCCGTCACCATCATGACCAGTGTTGAAACGATATTGAATGCGGCCACTGCAACAATAAGCAGCAGAATGACGAACATGACCGTTTTTTCCATCTGTACGGCACGGAAAAAATTGGCATGCTGGCGAGTCCAGTCACTGGTCAGATAACGGCCGGAAAATTCCTGTTGTAATTCGCGCGCCAATTGCGGCGCAAGAAACAAATCATCGAGTTTTAACCGCACACCGGTAACGGTATCCTGCATGCGGAAAAGCCGTTGAGCGTCATCAAGGTGCAGCAGTACAAATGCACTGTCATATTCATACATACCAATCTCAAACACCCCTACAACGGTAAAGCGCTTCAGGCGCGGTAATATTCCCACCGGGGTAACGCTCGCCTGGGGTACAGTCAAGGTCACCTTATCTCCCATGTCGACTCCCAATGTGAATGCCAATTCACTGCCGATCACAATACCGTATTCACCGGCATGGAGATTATCGAGGTTACCTTGCAGCATTTTTGTACCCAACTGGGAAACCTTGCTTTCTTCGGCCGGCAAAATACCGCGGATCACGGTGCCGCTTACCGACGATCCCTGTGTCAGCATGCCTTCCGCATGAATATAGGGAGCCGCACCCAGAACATCTTTATTACCGGACACGGCAGCCGCCACCGCAGGCCAGTCATGCAGCCCGCCGTTTTCACCAAGTATCGTCACGTGGGCAACCACCCCCAGGATGCGTTCGCGTAATTCCTTTTCAAAACCGTTCATGACGGAAAGTACGGTAATCAAGGCCGTCACGCCGAGCGCGATACCCAACATGGATATGAGCGAGATAAAGGAGATAAAGTGATTACGCCGCTTGGCCCGGGTATATCGTAACCCGATAAACAGTTCCAGAGGTCTAAACATACCGTCCAAACAAATACAATTTATAACAAAACATCATTCAATGATTTTGTAAAAATGCAGGGGCTGAAGGACACAGGTTTCTAAAACAGCAGTTCTGGCATATTGGCCGCTTGCGGCAAACATTCTTGGCATGATTGACAATCAAGGCGTGATACTCATTGTATAAACCGGCAAGACCCGGCTCTCGCTTTTTATTGTCCGCTGTATCATGTTCCCTGGCTTGTGATTCCTTGTGCAGAGCCGCTTCGATGTATTGACGCATACTATCATAATGTTCCGTGCCATCCACTATCTCCAGTCTGGAAAACAGCCGTCTGGTATAGGCATCGATCACAAAGACGGGCCTGTTGAATGCATAAAGCAGGATATCATCCGCTGTTTCAAAACCGATGCCATTAACAGATAACAAACCATGGCGCAAGGACTCGGTATCCCAGGCGTCCAGCAACTCAAATCCACCATGTGTGGTATACCATGTGCAATAATTTTTCAAGCGTTGCGCCTTGATATTGAAATATCCCGCCGGCCTGATCAACCTGGCAAGTTTTCGATGCCTCGCTGCCATTATTTTCCCGGCATCCAGCATCCCGGCACGCTTCAGGTTCGTGATGGCCTTTTCAACGTTTGACCAGGCGGTATTTTGCGTCAATACGGCGCCCACCATGATCTCAAAAGATGTCTCACCCGGCCACCAATGTTGCGGCCCGTAATCTTTATACAGCGCATCATAAACCGATTTAAGCTGCATCATCTGCACATAGAACTGCGCATATCTGTTAGACCTTGGAGCTGATTTTACGCCGCTTCCCGGCAACGGGGCGTCCGGTTACACGCCGTCTCTTTTGCGCAGGTTCGACATTCGCAACGCCATTCATTCCGGCAGACAACCCCGCAAGCCGGAGCAATGATGAAACATCCTGACCGGAAAGTTCAACCCAGCGGCCGGGGCGTAACTCCTTGCCCAGCAATACAGGCCCGAACCGGACACGCATCAGGCGACTGACTTTTATGCCTTGCGATTCCCACAAACGCCGCACTTCGCGATTACGTCCCTCGCGCAGCACCACATGATACCAATGATTGGCACCCGTCCCACCCGCATCACGTATCGAATCGAATGACGCCATGCCGTCGTCAAGCGCTACGCCATGTTTGAGACGGTTCAACATATTTTTATCGGCCACTCCCAGCACGCGCACGGCATATTCACGCTCGACGCCGCTTGAGGGATGCAGCAACCGGTTGGCCAATTCACCATCGGTCGTTAACAGGATCAGGCCGCTTGAATTGATATCCAGCCGTCCCACAATTACCCAACGGCCTTTTTTCAACTGGGGAAGGTCTTCAAATATAATAGGACGCCGTTCAGGGTCGGAGCGGGTACAGACCTTGCCTTCAGGTTTGTTATAGGCGATCACCCTAATCTTCGGCACAGTGTTATTGGTCAGATGGATCCTTTTACCGTCGAGCAGAACAATATCATTGGGTGCGATACTGTCACCGAGTCTTGCGATCTGACCGTTGATAGTGATGCGTCCGGCACGAATCCATTCCTCAATGCCCCGTCTCGAGCCCAAGCCGGCACGTGCAAGAATTTTCTGAACTCGCTCACGCATGGGTCATGATCTGACTGAAAAGTATTACAGCAATTTTGAGATAGGTTCTAGACGGTTGTGGCTGATATCGACTTATCAGTCTTCTCCTTGGTGCTTGCGCTGATCTCCCCTTCTTCATCACCGATGATCCTGTCGAGATCGGAAATTACTTCATCCATTTGCGGTTGATCGACATCCGTGCCGATCTCGCCATCATCGATAATATCCAGATGAAGGTCCCTTTGAATATCGTCGATACTGCGGATTTCCGCCAACGGCGGCAATTCACTGAGACTCTTGAGATTAAAATAATCCAGAAACTGCCGCGTAGTGCCGTACAGGGCCGGTTTGCCCGGCACCTCCCGGTATCCCACAACCTTGATCCAGTTACGGTCGAGCATGGTCTTGATGATAGAAGTGCTGACGGCGACGCCGCGGACATTTTCAATTTCAGCGCGCGTAATCGGTTGACGGTAGACAATCAGCGCGAGGGTTTCAAGCAAGGCGCGCGAATAGCGCACCGGCCTCTCTTCGGACAGGCGTGAAATCCACGGCGCCAGTTCCTGTTTCACCTGAATGCGAAAACCACTGCTTACCTGCTTGAGTTCCACGCCGCGTTCGGCAAAGTCCTCATCCAGGTCATTCAAGACATGACGCATGTCGTCTCTTGACGGCATTTCATCGCTGGTAAACAGCGTCAGGAGTTGATCAATCGACAGTGGACGCCCCGCGGTTAACAGGGTTGCCTCGACAATATTTTTAAGTTGCTGATGATTCATTGACATGATGCGGCACCTTCACGTAAATCGGACCATAGGTCTCGGTTTGTATCATTTCTATCAGTGATTCCTTCAGTAACTCGAGAATGGCCAGTAATGTAACCACCACCCCCCTGCGCCCTTCCTCTGGGGTAAACAATGTGACAAATTCGGTAAATTTTTTATCATTGACAACGCTTAAAATGCTCGACATACGTTCACGTACCGACAAGGGTTCCATCAAGACGTGATGATGCGAAAACATCTCGGCACGTGCCAATACCTCACGAAACGCCATCAATACTTCCGGCAAATCGACTTTAGGATCAAGCCTGACGAGCCTGCTCCTTGACGGTGGTTCAACCGCAACCGGAAAGACATCCCGGTTTAACTGCGGCAAGGTATTGATATCCTCTGCAGCCTTCTTGAACCGCTCATATTCCTGCAGGCGTCTTACCAGTTCGGCACGCGGATCCTCTTCTTCACTCTCCGCGGACGGTCTAGGCAGCAACATCCGGGACTTGATCTCCGCCAGCATCGCCGCCATGACCAGATATTCCGCGGCCAGCTCAAGGCGTATCTCTTTCATCAGATCGACATATTCCATGTACTGATGTGTGATTTCAGCGATCGGAATATCGAGGATATCCAGGTTCTGGCGTTTGATCATGTAAAGCAGCAGATCCAGCGGACCTTCAAATGCCTCAAGAAACACCTCCAGGGCATCGGGAGGAATGTACAGATCATGCGGAAGCTCGGTGATGGCCTGGCCCAGCACGATCGCAAAGGGCATCTCATGCTGTTGCGGAATATCGTTGTGCCGGTCTGTTACTATCATGTATAGATGTTAACTTTAACTAATCTGACAATCCCATCGCCTGTTTGACTTCATTCAATGTTTCGCCGGCGACTTCCCGTGCCTCCTCGCAACCCTCGGTAATAATATTACGCACCAGGTTCGGATTCTCAACAAATTCCACCGCCCGTTCGCGGATCGGGGCCTGCTCCGCCAAAACAGCATCGATAACGGGTTGTTTGCATTCAAGACAACCGATACCCGCGCTCCGGCAGCCCTCCAAAACCCACTTCTGAATGGCCTCCGTGGAGTATATACGATGGAAGGGCCAAACCGGACATTTATCTGGCTCCCCCGGGTCGGTACGCCGTACACGTGCCGGGTCGGTGGGCATGGTGCGCAGCTTTTTCTCCACCTCACCGGCATCTTCCCGCAAACCGATCGTATTGCCATATGACTTCGACATCTTCTGACCATCCAGCCCTGGCATCCTGGAGGTCGGTGTCAATAGCTCCATCGGTTCCGGCAGGATTATTTTACCTTCACCCTCAAGATAACCGAACAACCGCTCCCGGTCGGCGAGCGTGATATTTTGTTGTGACGCCAGTAACGCCTTGGCGGTTTCGAGCGCCTCATGATCACCTTTTTCCTGATAACGTTTACGTAAATCCTTATAGAGCTTAGCATTTTTTTTACCGATCTTTTTAACCGCCCCTTCGGCCTTCTCAACAAAACCGGGCTCCTTGCCATAAAGGTGATTAAAACGCCGGGCAACTTCCCGCGTCAGCTCGATATGCGCCACCTGATCCTCGCCCACGGGCACCAGTCCTGCCCGGTAGATCAGGATATCCGCGCTCTGCAGCAACGGATAACCCAGAAAACCATAGGTAGCGAGATCTTTATCCTTCAGCTTTTCCTGCTGGTCTTTATAACTCGGCACACGCTCCAGCCAACCCAGCGGCGTAATCATCGATAACAACAGATGTAATTCCGCATGTTCCGGCACGCGGGACTGAATAAACAGCCTGGCCGTCCCGGGATTCACCCCGGCCGCCAGCCAATCGATGACCATCTCCCACAGGCTCTCGCCAATAATCTCCTTATTTTCGTATTCCGTCGTTAAGGCATGCCAATCTGCAACAAAGAAAAAGCACTCATACTCGTGTTGCAATCTTATCCAGTTCTTCAGAACTCCATGGTAATGCCCCAAATGCAATCTGCCGGTGGGACGCATCCCTGATAACACACGTTGATTTTGAGTAGTAAGAGAAATCAAACAATTATCCTCGTTTTATGACGTTATTTATTAGCTAAAGGCCTATCAGATGAAATACGAAATCCTGCAATCCGAATATAGGCGGCCCAATGATCCGCCCCAATATACCGGTCGCCAGCAAGACCACCAGGATCAAAAAGCCGTAATTCTCGATACGATTAAACTTCCATGCCAGCGGGCCGGGCAAAAAGCTTGAAACAATACGGCTGCCATCCAATGGCGGCAAGGGCAGTAAATTTAATACCATCAACACGATATTAATAAATATCCCGGCGCCTCCCATATAGATCAATGGCTGGCCAATCCAGGCGGCACCGGGCATAAGGACATAACCCAGCTTCATAATAAGCGCCCACAATAGCGTCATTAACAGATTCGCCAGCGGCCCTGCAACAGCAACCAATGCCATATCCCGTTTGGGATGTCTAAGATTTTCCCACGTTACCGGCACCGGCTTTGCCCAACCGAATATAAATCCTCCAATCATCAACATGATAAGAGGTAGAAGTACGGTACCAATGGGATCGATGTGTTTGATGGGGTTTAAGGTGAGCCTGCCGAGCATCATTGCGGTTTTATCTCCCAGGCGCAAGGCAATCCAGCCATGGGCAACTTCGTGCACGGTAATGGCGAATAACACCGGTAACGCCCATACCGCGATGCGTTGCATCGTACTCAGGTCATCCATTAATCAATTATAACCAATTCATTACTGGCCCATTAGCCCTGATATCCGGTAAAGCATCTAACCTGGGGATCGCATTCGGCGACCGTATGCAGCACGGAAGTTGTATGCGAGCCTGAACGGATGTATAGACGGCGTGTCGCCGAATGCAATTCCCAGATTTTGCCGTCCTTAATAACTCCCGAAAATAATATTTTTTTAATGCACTGGATAATGTCATGGATGACATTATCCAGAGTTAAATCAAGACGCCTGACTTTCGGCCAGAAAAGAGGTGTCACCTTTCCCCTGTCTCGCCACTACCGGCACTTCACCGACCAGATCGATAATAGTCGTCGGTTCAAACCCGCAGTATCCTCCATCGATAATCGCATCCACCTGCGATTCGAGCTTGTTACGCATATCCTCGGGGTCCGTCATCGGCATGTCATCATTCGGCAAAATCAAGGTTGCGCTCATCAAGGGCTCACCCACCGTCTCCAGCAGCGCCAGGGCAATCGGATGATCGGGCACACGAAGGCCAATCGTCTTGCGTTTGGGATTTTGCAATCGCCTTGGCACTTCACGGGTTGCATTCAATATAAAGGTGTAAGGTCCCGGCGTGAGCGACTTTATAAACCTGAACGCCCGGTTATCGAGTCTCGCATAGCTCGCTATCTCGGATAAATCCCGGCACATCAGTGTGAAATTATGATGTTCATCGAGATTCCTGATACGCCTGATACGGTCCATCGCCGCCTTGTTACCTATCAGACATCCCAGTGCATAGCTTGAATCCGTTGGATAGACGATAACACCGCCATGCCGTATGATCGTTACCACCTGACTAATGAGGCGAGACTGAGGATTTTGCGCATGTATGGTAAAAAATTGCATGGTATAAATGATCAGTGTAATACCGAAGCCTTCTCAGATTCATGGTCGATACGCCATTGCCGCCAAATCGGTTCGCAGTCACCGGGCAACGACGGCAACTTACCCAGTTCGACCCATGAATTACCAGGCCCGTGAAAATCCGAACCGGCAGAAGCCAACAGATTAAAGTCCTTTGCATAACGTGCCATCGTTAAACAATCCCGATAGCTATGACTGCTGGTCACTACTTCGATACCGGCGCCGCCGGTTTCTCTGAATTCACCGATCAAGCTTTTCATTAAAGTATGTCCTAATTCATAACGCGCCGGATGAGCGATCACCGCCTGACCACCGGCACCGTTAATCCAGTTGACCGCTTCCTCAAGCGAGGCCCATTGGCATGGCACATAACAACGCTTCCCCTGTTTCAGGTAACGCTTGAATGCGTCTTGTATATCACGGGCATGATTATTCTCAACCAGATATCTTGCAAAATGGGTCCTGCCGATGATGTCACCATTGGTAAATGCCTTGGCGCCTTCATAGACACCGTTAATCCCGTTTTTCTCAAATCTTTTGCCTATTTCTTTTGCACGCCAATCACGCAGCTCGTGAAGCCGGAACAAACCCTGCAATAATGTTGCATCTTCAGGGTCAATTCCCAACCCGAGAATATGAATAAGCCGCTTATGCCAGGTTACCGAAATTTCAACGCCCGGTATCAGGCATATACCGACGGATTTGGCAGTTGACATTGCCTCGGCAATACCCGCTGTCACATCATGATCCGTCAAGGCAAGCACATCAACACCCCGTTCCGCGGCGCGATGCAACAGATCCGTCGGCGGCAATACACCATCGGAATATGTAGAGTGGCTATGCAAATCGTAACAGAGCGCCATATTTCTATTCTTCATGATATAATCAGGTTTTTCAACCGCCACATTATGACATGATTCAACATTTTTCGATGATTATTTTCAAGACAAGTGAAATTTTTATTTGATTTTTTCCCGATAGTTCTGTTTTTCGTTGCATTCAAGCTTTATGACATCTTTGTTGCAACAGCCGTTGCTATTGCCGCCTCATTCGTCCAGGTGGGGGGCTACTGGCTTAAACACCGCCGTTTCGAAACCATGCATCTGGTTACGCTGGGTATTATTGTGATCTTCGGTGGCGCCACATTGTTGTTACAGGACGAACTGTTTATAAAATGGAAACCAACGGTACTAAACTGGTTATTCGCGCTGGTATTTTTAGGCAGCCACTTCATAGGCAAAAAGACCATCGTGCAACGCATGATGGCCAATGCCATCACCCTGCCCGCATCAATATGGCACCGGCTCAATATCGGCTGGATAATATTTTTTATTGTCATAGGTTTCATTAATATCTATGTCGCCTATAATTTTGACACCGCCACTTGGGTAGACTTCAAGGTATTCGGTATATTGGGACTCACCATGGCGTTTGTCATCATCCAATCCTTTTTCATCGCCCGTTACCTCAAACCCGATCAAAGCACCAAGAAGGAATAATCATGCTCTACGCCATCATGGGTGAAGATAATGAGAACAGTCTTGAAACACGTCTGAAGAACCGGCCTGCGCACCTTGAGCGCATAACCAAGCTCAAAAATGAGGGCCGTTTGATACTGGCGGGCCCCCATCCCGCCATCGATGGTGAAGATCCCGGTCCTGCCGGTTTCAGCGGCAGTCTGATTGTCGCAGAATTTCCAACACTCCCGGATGCGCAATCATGGGCAAATGCCGATCCCTACGTGGCGGCAGGCGTTTTTAAAAATGTAGCGGTCAAACCATTCAAAAAAGTGTTACCATGAGCACCGTAACCGACAGGGTCAGCATGATCAGGGAAACGCTGACAACGGCCTTGCATCCGGTTCACCTTGAAATCGAGGATGAAAGTCATAAACATATCGGTCATGCGGGTGCCCGCCAAGGAGGCGGACATTTCCGCGTCAGCATCGTTTCCGATTCGTTTACCGGTAAAGGGCTCCTTGAACGTCATCGCATGGTCTATGCAAGTTTACATGATGCAATGCAGCACGAAATCCATGCCCTGAGTATAAAGGCATACACACCTGAAGAATTCAACTCAAACGAGGGATAATCCATGTCAATCATTAGCCGTACGCTATCAGTCACCATCGTCCTGATGTTTAACGCCGGCATATATGCTGTAAATAACGTTAGCGTTGCCGAAGAAGCAAATGCCGATAATATTATCGCGGTTGTGAATGGCGCAGCCCTGACAAAAAATGAATTTGAATCGTATATAAACATCCGCGTTGGACAACAAGGCCATCCGGACAGTTTGAATGACAGTCAACGCAAGGCACTGCTTGAGGAATACATTAACCGTGAATTGATATATCAGGACGCGCTTGCCAACGAACTGGACAAAATACCGGGGATCGCCGAAGAAATCGAAAACCAGCGACATAACATCCTGGCGAGTTACAGTGTGCGCCGCATTATCAGCAAACCACCCACCAATGAAGCCATGCGCAATGCCTATAAAGAACAATATGCCACTACAAATAAAGAATACAATGCAAAACATATCCTCGTTGAAAGTGAAGATCAGGCCAGAGACATTATTGCAGCATTGGACAGTGGCGGGGACTTCGGCAAATTGGCCGCTGAAAAATCCCTGGATGCCTCAGGCCAGGAAGGCGGTAACCTCGGCTGGTTTAGTCTCGAACAAATGGTCAAGCCTTTCAGCGATGCCGCGGCCGCGCTCAAGAAAGGTGAATACACCAAAGCTCCAATGCAAACCGAGTTTGGCTGGCATATCATCAAGCTGGAAAATACCCGCGAAGTCGGTCCCCCACCCTTTGATGCAGTCAGAGAACAGCTCCGTACCATGCTCCAGAATCAGATGATCAGCGATTATGTCGGACAACTACGAGAAAAGGCCAGGATTGAAATAAAATGATATGCGGTAAACGGGGATTATCACCATGAAACCAGAACCTATCTCATAATATTCTCGTAAGAGGGTTCAAAAAATAACAAGAATTAAAGATTGATTAATATAGCGCTTTAATCCGCACCCGCTATTAACTATAGGAAGCTCTGAAAAATTCGTCATGCCCGCCCCCGATCGGAGTCGAGGGCAGGCTGCGGCGGGCATCCAGATTCTTAATTTAGATGGATTCCCGCTTTCGCGGGAATGACGACTGTGAGATTAATCAGGTCTTCCTATATATTAAGGGATCCCTGAATAAATCATGAATGAATTATTCAGTGTTCCTAAGAAAAATACCGGCCACTCAGGGCAGCAACTATAGTAAACAATCCCAGCAATATATTAATACCCACAATTCGCCGGATCTGATTAAGATTACGCCCTGCTTCCTGCCAATCACTTTCAACAACGGCACGTTTCAGACGCCTGTAAGGAGCAAAGAACACGTGTAGAAACAATGCAATCATCAGATACCCACTGCCTGACATAATATGGACGTGCATACCAACGTTCCCTGATCCACCTGACATGATAATCATGGCGTGGCCGCTGACGGGTATAAGCACAACGGCGATCCATACCCAGACAAAAAAACGGGTAAAAGTTCGCGACCAAAGCTGCAGGCGCAATGGCGGCTCAAGCAGAGTGGCGGCGACGGGGCGCAGGCACATGTAGGCAAAAAACATCCCTCCAATCCAGATTACGACGAACAACACATGAAAAATGATGGCTAGAGACATAAGGTGAGAAATTATTTTGTCGTCATACGCCTGAACGTATCATCAAGATCAACAAAATGATGCTTAAGCGCAGCCATAATATGCACGACAATCAGCGCAGCACAACAATAGGCAATATACATGTGAACGTCGTACAACATATCGCGCACGCTTTTAGATAATGTCCCGATATCCGGAATTTCGATGGCATCATAAATATTAATGGCTTCCCCCTCGGAAGCAACATATAAAAATCCGGCAACCGGGATCAATCCGATGGCGACAATGAAAAAAATATGGACACCTCCCGCGAAAAAACGTTCCCAGGCCTTCAATCCGGGCACGTAGCCGGGACTGGGACTGACCGCCATCCAGATTATCTTAAGGAGAAAAAATATAATCATGGCGGTACCGATTGCGACGTGCAAATCGAAAAAGCGCCAGTAAGCAACGCTCTCCTCGTCGAGTCCGATCATATACCAACCCATCGCAATCATACTGATCATGGCCATTGCAATCAGCCAATGCAGCAGCTTCGATATCAATCCAAACTCGTTCCGGGTGTTACGGAATTTCATGAAGTGATCCTACTACCAAATAGTGCGCGCATGTCCTGGAGCGGTTGTGGAATCATGCAGGTCCGGCGTGGATATTCGCAGTCGCCAATAAACCAGGCCTGGCTGGATTATAAACATACCGACTATCTCATTATTTACACATACTTATGTTTTAATTGGTTATTACATCTACTTTCAGTTAACACCAACGATGTTCCGGGAAGGGATTATCCGGAGCGAAAGCCGTATCCCCTGTCTGATCGCTACTCCGGATTATTCGCCGTCAAAATCAACGGGCCTTTTCGTGAATACTTTATTACCCGTAAACATTGCGGAGACCAATCCGTTCTTTTCTTTTAATTCAGTCACAACAACACCGCCGATATGGAATAATATTGCTATCACAAGCACATAAAATCCATATTTATGCACGGTAATATAGGGTTTTCTAAACTCCCTCATTTCCTTGTAGCCTTCCGGATCTACACCCTCTTCCGAGCCCGGTTTGAGACCGGCCAATTTACTATGATCCTCACCGGAGCCAGTTACCCACTCTGCGATTTCATGACCGAATGGCGGAAGATATAAATCCGTACCCGCCAGTATAAGCCCTGTTGTTGCCTGACCGATAAGCATCAAAAACAACAATGTGACCATCAACTTTGCAACAGGATTATGGCCCGCATAAGGCGGCGGATGATTATCTTTCAAGCCCTTGATATACGAAATCAATGAATTCCTGAAGCCTTTCCCGAATGGAAATATCGCTTTCCATCTGGAATATCTACCGCCGATAAAGCCCCAGATAAGTCTCCAGATTAGATTTAATACAAAAACATATCCAAAATAGGCATGTATTGTTTTTAGTAAAATCTTGCCGTCAGAACTCACACCAAAACTTTTACTATATAAAATTATCAGTCCCATACTTATCAAACCAAGTATGCATATAAAATTGATCCAGTGAAAAACCCTTACTGAGCGATCCCAGACATAATAAGAAAAAAGAGGCTCTTTATTGGCACCGGATTCGTTCATATTTACTCCTTTCATATACACCCAGCTAAATACATATATCAACGGTAATGGTTCAATATAGAAAGAACCCCTGATTTATTCAGAGGTCCCTGTGATACAGGGAAGAGCGCAAGCGAAGGGTTCTATCACCATTTTCCGATCTCCCATGAGATTGGAAAATGTAGCAAAGCAAAAACCATGTTTTTTGCTTTGCGTCGCTGAATAATGTCAGGGATGAATGATACAGAGTTTCCATGATGAACCTATCTCATAATACCACGCGAGCCGCGGGGTTATGACCGTCCTTGTTGATCAGCTTTATCAGAGCCTTTATCCCGCATTGTCTCAATGGCATTTAGTATATCCCGCCAGCTAATTATTCCCACCGGTTTACCTTCGTAATCGACAACCGGTATACAAGAAATATTGTGCGTATTGAAACTTTCAATTGCGTCATAAATATCCGCATCCGGAGTCAAGGTAACAGGCTTTCTGGTCAGGATTTGATGTGCTCTTTTTCTAAGCGTTGCCAAATCCCTGTCCGTTTCAGCGGCAGTTCCAATGTTAGGACTTATGGCTTTCAAGAGATCCCTGTCCGAGATGACGCCAAACAGCTTCCCCGACTCGACTACGAGCAGATGATGGAAAGGGACGTTATCAAATATTTCCATGATGACCTTTAGCGAATCATCCATTTCAACGGCAACAATGGATTTACTCATGATTTTTTCTATTTTCATGACCTCTCCAAAACATCCACGTTGACTTGTTAATGTAAAAAATTAGTTTCTCTCATGTTTACCGATAATACAATGAAATATCCCCGTATCATTTTCTGCATTGAAAAATGTCTCCGCAAAACAACATCCTTTTCCATAATAAAATCACTTGGTTAGAAAATAATTTCGTACCAAGAGTCGCTGGTAGGCGACAAATTAAACCATACCGTTTGTTTTTAATTTCCTTTTTGACAATACAACCCCCTGTTCCTGATTAATAAAAATATATTGGCACATACTTTGCGAACGCCAAAGATGAGCACATACAAGCACGTATTCTTAAATCTCAGGACATTTTTTCAAGGAGCGTAATTATGTACAAATTTATAGGTATAGTTTACTTGTGTATGCTTAGCATAATTGTATTTGCGGATCCTGCTTTATTGAAGTCGGCAGTGAATGCTCCATATTTTGATGAGATCGACGTGGATAGTAATAATTTAATCAGTAAGATCGAAGCCAAGAATAGTAAAAATACTTGGTTAGATAATTCTTTCGATTTTATCGACAAAAACAAGGATGGAGTGCTCAGCAAGCCGGAATATGAGAAAGCCAAGGAAGAAGACAGCCGCGGTTAAGATTCATTCACCTCGTTGGAAAATGGCACATCGCCACGCAAATATCACGCTGGTACAGCCGTTATAACGGCAACCGGGAACTTTCAGAAAGCTTGAAATAATAAGGAAGGTCTGATTAATTCCATTTTTGTCATCCCCGCGAAAGCGGGGATCCAGTAACTTACTGAAATACAAAGAGTGGATTCCGGGTCTCCGCTTCGCTTCGCCCGGAATGACGAATTAATCAGACTTTCCATAAATTATCAATGTGATTTATATTTCAATTACCAGTTATAAAAGCGAGGAATAATGCCATGAATACTCAAGATCATAATTCTTCAAAAAGAAAATTCATTAAAAAATTGGCCTATATTCCTCCGGCGGTGATAACCCTTAATACCGTACCTTCATATGCCAATACCGGTTCACCACGGCAGAAATATCATGATGATGGCGGCAAATACCGCGGACATCGTCGTCATCACCGCCATAGATAACCGATACAAACACTATCCAGAATATCTCAATACGGTGTATTGTTTTATCCGATTATGATGGTAATCATGGATATTGTCACAACACATATTGCACTGGAGATTCGTTACCAAAAAATATATTGCCCGTTCAGGAGTCGTTGATATATCAATTCACATCAACGGCCTACCTAAGATTCGATGACGGCAACCCTAATTTTTCATGGCCTGTAATTTTGCTGGCGGCTGAATAGGCAGTGGTACGCTTGACCGACCTACAAATACCTTTACGCCCGACAAAACTTATCTTCCAAACCTGCCGTCGTAAAGCGGGCTGGTAACGTATTCTTTGATAAATTTCTGATATTTTCCATGTCCGCAGGATTACCTCCAACAAGGCGACGCCATTACATATTGCTACAGATGTATAGTTCAATTGCAATCTTGTGTCTCCGCAAGACGACATTCCATACTATAAAGAAATCATCCGCTTATAAAATATCCTTCTATTATTAGTCGTCAAATGACGACAAATCAATCCATCTACAACTTCGCATTAATAATACAAGTTCATGTTTACAGGAAACAAAAATAACATGGCACGCCCTTTGCTCATACTTATCCGGGTATGTGCATTTTTTAATTGAGAACACTTTATTAAGGAGAGTAATTATGAACAAAGCCATAGCCATAATTTATTTTTGTACTCTGTCTATACTCAGTACATCCGCATACGCAGAGCGCACAGTATTGACTCCGGATACAATCCCCGCTTTTGATGATATAGATGTGAACCGCGATTCCTCCATATCCAGGGACGAAGCCAACAATAGTAAGAGCACCTGGCTGATGAAGTCTTTCGATATGATCGATAAAAACAAAGACGGAGAATTGAGTAAATCGGAATACAAGAAAGTCAAATCGAAAAGCAGTTAGAAATAATTTCATATCTTTGGAGAAGCGGATTGATGCCCATCAAATGAAATAGTTTGATGGGCATCAAAAGTAACCGGAAATATTGGATCAATATTAATTGCATAGGAGGATATGATGAACGCCAACGATAGCACTTACTTCATTCCAACTGAAAACATTGGTCATATAGATAAAATAGTGCGCATTGGCGTGGCTTTCGTGTTTATTTTCTACATACTCTTGGGAATAGTGACAGTACCAATGGATATTTCCTTATTATCAATAGCCTCAATATATTTGGTAATTACAGCCATCATTTCTTTGGATCCTGTATATATACCTCTTCAACTCACAAGCAGACATACTTTTAATGCATAAGCTTGCTTAAATATTCTCATGTGGAGATTATGTATTACTAAAAACATTTTATTTTATTAGTCTTAAATATATATACATCAGAAAGGAGATTGAGATGAAATATAAATTATTGCCCTTCATTTTTGCGGCTTTTGTATTGGGTGCATGCGACTCAACGGAACAACCCGCTTCTCAAGAAGGGATTTCACATGAATCGAATACTCCAAGCTTAAATACAGATAAAAACGATTCCCCCACAATGAAAAATAATCAACCGGCCGTATCCTCATCCGGCGTGGCCCAACCAGGAAAGGATCAATGATATATAACATTAAAGTGGATCACATCATGAGCAAATTGGAACGACACATCAGGCTGATACAATCGATTTCTGTCGTAGTCTCGATCACACTTATAGCAGCTTTAACGTTGTTAGTCATGGGATGCGCGACTGATCATGAAAAGCAAGTCACACATGCTGAAACAGCCGCGGTTAATCAAAAAGGCGAGGCGAAAACGACAGCACTCGTTTCCGACAACACTCAATCAGATTTTCTGGCAATAAAAACACAGCTTAATGAAGAAATACCGAAGATTTATTTTAACTTTGATAGCGGCGATGTCAATGAATCCTATCGTAATGCCATCAAAAACTATGCCGAAGAACTTACAAAAAATCCCATGAGCCTTGTAGTTTTAGAAGGGCATGCGGACGAACGTGGTTCACCGGAATATAATCTTCATCTCGGGCTACTCCGGGCGGACGCCGTACAGATATTACTACTGGAACAAGGCGTTCCGGAAAAACAAATACAGCTCAAAAGTTACGGGGAAACACGGCCGGCCGCATCAGGTCACAATGAAGTCTCCTGGCGGCAAAACAGGCGTGTGGAAGTTTTGTATAAGAATTTATCTCATACTACGGAAATCAGGCCATAATTGTGTTGTAAATTCCTAAGCAAGCACAGATTCATTGCATTTAAAAGGCCCGCGTGGTTATCATCAAACCACACGGGCTTTGCTATTTCTAATTTCCACACTGGTTAGAAGCTCTGTGATGTTGCCTTTGGTTATCAGTATTCCATTCTCTAAAATACGTATTACTGTTTCACCTCCGGGAACGAGTAAAAATGCATCCAGAAACTTGAGCATGATGATCTACCGCCCTAAATCCATTTTACAATTACTTCTGATTGGATTCGGCGTGACTATTTTACCTTTACTGGTTGTATTGATTACCGCTGAGATTTATGTGGACCGCCTAACCAAGAAAAGTCAAAAGACAATCATAGATGCCGCACATGTAGTACAGTCAAGTAGCGCTCTTGCGGAACAGATTACCACCATGGAACGGAATGCACTCCAATATACGATATTACAAGATCCGGCGTTATATGAGGTGTATGTAAACCGGAGACGAGAATTCCAACAAACTGTAAACGAAATGCAACAACTGGTATTGAATAATATCCAGGAATCCCTGTTGCAAAAATTAGTGCTGAAGGAACAGCAGATATTTGAACATTTAAATCAAATCACGCAACATCCGCAATCTGTAAATTATGCGATGGAGGAATTTCAACAACTCGGCAGTCTGGCACATTCTATATTCGACGAAAACAGTAAACTGATAGAACAGCATTTAGACCAAATTAAACAGGAAACGGATGGAACGCAACGATTATTGCTGCTGCAGAGTCTGACGCTGGTCCCGGCGGCCGTGGTGTTATCAATTTTATTTATCATATTAATTGCCAAACCCTTGCGACAAATCGACCATGCAATTCGTCAGTTGGGGGATGGTAAATTTGAATCGGAAATCAGCATCGAGGGCCCGGACGACTTGAGAGAATTAGGACGGCAATTAAACTGGATGCGTTCACGCTTGCTTGAACTTGAAAACCAGAAAATTGCCTTCTTACGTCATGTGTCTCATGAATTAAAAACGCCGCTGACCTCTATCCGGGAAGGCTCGGAACTTCTTAATGACCAGATTATAGGCTCTTTAAATGAAAAACAGCTTGAAATTGTACAACTCTTAAAGGAAAACAGCCTTCGCTTACAAAAACTAATCGAAGATTTACTGAGTTTCAGCAGTGCGAGCTCGAAAAGAATTCCCCTACAAAAAATACCCTTTCAACTTGGTCAAATAATACAGAAGGTGGTTAAAGGACAAAAACTATCAACCGACGCCAAATCACTTTCCGTTGATGTTTTTCATGAAAATATAAACTTCTTTGGCGATAGGGAAAAAATAAGAACTATCATAGATAACTTATTGTCAAACGCGGTAAAATATTCTCCCACAGGCGGTAAAATCCGTCTTTCCCTGATCAGGGAGGGTAATAACGCCATTCTTGATATCCGTGATCAAGGGCCTGGCATTCCACAAAACGAACGAACTAAAATTTTTGAGCCGTTTTATCAGGGTAAAACCGCCTTTAGAGGCTATGTAAAGGGAACTGGGATGGGTCTTGCTATTGTGCGAGAATACGTCAATGCACATAAGGGAGCTATTGAGGTGATTGATGGCGAACAAGGGGCACACTTCCGAATTTCATTACCGATATCCATGCATGAACAATGAATCACTCTTTAAACGGGGTTGGCATAAGCAACTCCTTACAGGGTTGATCATAATGTATGCATTAAACGGCTGCGCTGAGTTTGGCATGAGGGCTAATCCAAGCTCCCCCGATAGATTATTATCAGACTTCACAACGGAAGTTTCCACGGTTTCCAAATTATTGGATTACGCCGAACGTTTTAATAAATTACCGACGAATGAACAGCAACGGGTTTTCAACGCCATCAATGAACTTTCCGAAAAAAAACCGCAATCAGTGTACCAAATAAAATTGGCACTATTACTGAGCGTTCCTGACACGACTTTTGCAGACGCCAACCGTGCACAATCTTTATTGGCGAACCACATGAAATCAAGAAAATCAGGATTTCCAAATAAAAAACTGCAACAATTTTCCGGATTTTTGTTACAAACATTAGAACAGCGAAAATCCCTCGACGAACAAAACAAACTTCTTAAACAACAACTGGAAGAACTGAAAGCGATTGAAAAAAAACTTAACGACAGAAAAACTTCACCGGAGCCCATCGAGATAAATAGTGAATGAATGCCCGAAAATTCTCGTCGTTGACGATGACGTTAGCTTGTTACGCTTAATGTCCATGAGGCTGACATCGGCCAATTATGACGTATTAACCTGCGAAAGCGGCGAAAAAGCATTGGCATATGCCGCCAATTTCCGGCCACAGGTGGTGATCACCGACTTGAAAATGGATGGGATGGATGGCATAGCCTTATTTAAGGAAATTCAAAACCGTAACCCTACACAACCCGTGATTATACTGACGGCTCATGGCACCATCCCGGATGCCGTTGAAGCCACCAAACAGGGTGTGTTTGCTTATTTAACCAAACCGTTTGACAGTAAAGTTCTGTTGGAAATCATTTCAAACGCACTTCATATTAGCGGCCAGTCCGCACATCAAGAAAACACCGGCGATGATATGCAATGGTGCAAGGGTATCATCAGCAGGAGTCCGGTCATGAAAGAGGTACTGAACCAGGCACGGATGGTAGCTCAAAGTGATGTCAGCGTTTTAATTCAAAGTGAAAGCGGCACCGGAAAAGAACTACTGGCACGGGCAATTCATGTAGCAAGCGAACGCCGCAGTAAACCGTTTATCGCGGTTAATTGTAGCGCGATTCCTGAGCCATTGCTGGAATCAGAACTTTTTGGACACAGCAAAGGATCGTTCACCGGTGCAACACGGGAATATAATGGCCTTATTCAGTCGGCGGCGGGCGGCACATTATTTTTAGATGAAATTGGAGACATGCCGTTGTCTTTTCAGGCAAAGATGTTGAGAGTATTACAAGAAAAAGAAGTGCGTCCCGTAGGAACAACACATACCGTCCCTGTGGATGTCCGGGTGATCTCCGCCACCCACAACAACCTGGAAAAGGCGGTAAATACCGGCCAATTTCGTGAAGACTTATATTACAGACTCAACGTCGTCAACGTAGAACTACCGCCACTACGTGAACGTTGCGAGGATATTCCGCTTTTAGCTAGCCACTTTTTGATGCAGGTACGTGAAAAAACCAACAAAAAAGTACAAAGTTTTTCTCCTGAAGCCATGACACATATGGTATCGGTATCTTGGCCGGGAAATGTTCGACAATTATTAAACGTAGTGGAACATTGTACGGCGCTCGCCACGACGCCGATCATTCCGCTTGCTTTAGTGAAAAAGGCGTTACATGACAAACCGGAGGAATTGCTGTCCCTTGCAGCAGCACGGGACCGTTTTGAGCGTGACTATATCGTTCGTCTGCTCCAGATTACCGATGGAAACGTAACCAAAGCGGCGCACCTTGCACAAAGGAATCGGACAGAGCTTTATAAGCTTTTAAAGCGGCATCATTTAAATCCTCACCTTTTCCGCGAATCCGGCCAGTAATTACCGGTTTATGCAAAGTGCCCTCATTATATTTACGCCTGAACATATTCAGATTTTTTTGCGCTCGATAGCGTTTTTTATTACCAGCTTAAGTTCATCGAACGGAATTTCGTCGCTATCCCCGAAGTTGATACAACCTTTTCCCGCTTTGATTTTCGGGTATTTTTCTTTGAAACTTGCTATATGTTCGGGCGAGCATGTATACACGGAAAAATAATTCTTCTGATTTGCAACGGATGTCCAGCCTTCCTTGAATTCATAGGCCGGCATTTTATAATGCATGGATTCCGCTGCATTTGGATAAAGTAATTTGACAAGATTAACAATGGAAAGAAAGCGGAATTTTCTGCTCTCAGGAATGCCGTCAATGTAATCTTTTACATTCACCGTTTTTATCCTAGGCCAGCCGGATACGATCAATCATTTCTTGCTTTAATTCGCGTGCTCAAGCATTTTCTTTTCGCGTTGATAGACCACAACAGAAGCGATTCTTAACGCGCCCAGCACAAATAACAACGCGCTTAAGGCCAGGATCTGATCGGGCATAATATTGTGTTCAAACAGATTGATCATCACCTCCCGCAGGACAAAAACTATGGCCGCATCGACGATAAATGTAAGCCGTAATCGATGAGTATTAAAATATTCAACCAGAGAACGCGAAAGTTCTATAAGGATAAACAAGGTCAACACATCCGAAATAATCCTCAGATAGTCATGCGCCAACTCTCTATGCGCAATCATTTCGCCCAATGTAAAGAAGAGCCGAAACACGCCGATGATGATACTCAACGTGATAAATACCAGCATCAAACTGAATACAACGGCGATAACCTTGTCAAATATAGCCCTAAAATTTATCTTTATCATGACCCTGCCTTCATATATGTGCATGTACCATTCATATCATTATGTGCCTGGGAAAGCTCTGAATAAGGCCTCATGCCCACCCCGCGCCTTCGCGGGCGAGGCCGCGGCGGGCCTCCATGTATCTGCAGATTATGGATTCCCTGCTCCAAGGGAATGACAAAAATGTCTTAATCAGACCGCCCCTAAACAATTTTGCACTTCTTTAAGATCCAACGTTCAATATATTACCGGGTTAGACCCTGTCCAGGCGAATTTGATGGAAATAAACAAATCCGTCACGGATTTTACCTGATAATCTCAAACTATCCACGGTATTTCACTAATTCAGCCGGAATCATAGCGTAAAATCAACATCGGTTATGCGCACATCTCTTTGAATTATAGCGGCCCCATTACGAATCAATTACAATGACCTCCTCCTGGTTTTTAATAACACTTAATCGATATTTCATAAAGGGAGGGCGGTTATGGCAGCAACTTTTCGCAGTACATTGTTGATCGGCACACGCAAAGGGGCCTTTATTCTGCGCAGCGATGGCAAACGCAAAAAGTGGAAGCTGTCCAAACCTATCTTTCTGGGTCATATCGTGCATCATATCGTGCAGGACCCGCGTGCCCCGAAAACCCTCCTGATGGCCTGCAAAACAGGCCATCTCGGTCCGACGGTCTTGCGTTCGTCCGACCTTGGCAAAACATGGCAAGAAGCCGCAAAGCCACCGGCCTTTCACAAGGCGCCGGAGGGACAAAAAGGCCGTGTCGTCGACCACATATTCTGGCTAACGCCAGGTCACGCATCGGAACCGTCCGTCTGGTATGCGGGATCTTCTCCCCAAGGCCTGTTCCGTTCCGAAGACGCAGGCATCACCTGGGAAGGCGTCGCCGGTTTCAATGAAAATCCCATGCTCGACACCTGGACGGGCGGAGAAAAAGACGGCACGCCGGACGGACCAAAACTGCACTCGATAATCATCGACCCGCGCGATGCAAAACACATGTATATGGGCTGTTCAAGTGGGGGGGTTTTCGAATCCCTGGACAAAGGAAAATCATGGACACCGGTCAACCAAGGTTGCGCCGCCGATTTCCTGCCGGTTAAAGATCCGGAATTCGGCCACGATCCCCATTGCGTCCGCCAGCATGCGCTGATGCCCGACCGGCTGTACCAGCAGAATCACTGCGGTATCTATCGCATGGATGCAACAGAGAGAAAATGGATCCGCATCGGCAACAATATGCCCACGAAGACCGGTGACATCGGCTTTCCCATAGTCCTGCATCCACATGATCCGGATACCGTATGGGTCTTCCCCATGGACGGCACCGAGGTGTGGCCGCGCACCTCGCCCGATGGCAGGCCCGCCGTCTATACCACCCGCAATGCCGGCAAAAGCTGGCACCGCCTCGATAAGGGGTTTCCCAAAAATCAGGCGTGGTTCACTGTCTTCCGTCAAGCCATGACCTGCGATGACCATGCAAAGGTGGGGATCTATCTGGGAAACACCGCGGGTGAAATCTGGGGCAGCGTCAATGAAGGCAAAATATGGAATTGCCTCGTGCGTAATCTGCCGAAAATCCATTCGGTGGAAGTGGCAAAACAATAACGATTCAATGCAAATCACTCTATCGCCATGCTGGTTTATGTCCCTCCGCCATTACGTTCATATACGAAGAACGCGCATCAGGTAAACGCTGCGGGATCCACGCTGGATGAGATATTATGGCAGTTGGATCAATCGTATCCGGGCATACGATTCCGCATCATCGATGAACAAGACCGCGTGCGAAGACATATCAAGTTATTCGTGAACGAAGAGCTGACGGAAGACCTTGCCACGCCGGTTCAGGCCGGCGGCCGGATCCATATCATTTGTGCCCTGAGTGGAGGATGAGCGCACATTGACATTCAAAAGGAGATCCCCCGTCATTCCCGCGTACGCACACTACCGTCCGGAATAATTATGAATCATCATACCAAGCGCATAATGCAACATGGTATTAACAACAGCACAAACCCGGAGGGGCTTGAAAAAATCCACCCGCGCAAAGCGCGGCCCCCTTTGTCAAAGGGGGCAACTTTGCGCCCCCTGAACAAGCCCCTTTTTGAAAAAGAGGGATTGCGGAGATTTATCCGTCATGTCATTGCCAGACCGGCACCGGGTGAAATTCAAACAGCGCCTTGACGCCGCGAACGATGCGATAAAACCACCAGATAACAACACCAACAGCCATAATATAACCGACTCCATAATATATCGTGCCTATTGCCGCCATACCAAAACATACAGTAATTATAAAGGTTCTGAATAACCATAAATGGTGGCCCCAGAACATCGCCACCAGGTCAGCCGGCGGAGCGTCGTTCTCTATTGAGAACCGGCGGTATTTATAGAGCATTATCAGGTTAATAAAAAACCCCAGTATCGCCGGAAACAACAATATATAAAGAATATAGGTTGACCACAGAATGTGCTTTTGAGACTCCAGAAATTCATCATATGTTCTCATGGTTGTATCTCCTTACACTTGTTAAGTTGCCCAGTATGCAATGCAAAACGCCGCCTCTTACTAGATTGGATACATTTCGATGCAGTAGTTCAGTGTAAAACGAATAAAACCATTAATTATTTACGTCTAAACTAAGGAAGGTCTGATTAATTCGTCATTCCGGGCGAAGCGAAGCGGGGACCCGGAATCCACTCTTTGTATTTCAGTAAGTTACTGGATCCCCGCTTTCGCGGGGATGACAAAAATGGAATTACACATAAATCGGTAATTAAGACTACAGGGGATGAAAAATCTCATTCGTAGACTACCCTCAGTAGCCCGGATGAAGCGTAGCGCAATCCGGGAGTTGTGGCATCAATATCCCGGATTTCATTTCA
>Ga0214472_10001227_pt1 | contig 29270 bp, 29 predicted proteins | sample RVTome_6_FD_207662 | JGI IMG/M metagenome (GOLD analysis project Ga0214472, IMG submission 207662) | Soil microbial communities from uranium-contaminated site in the Upper Colorado River Basin, Wyoming, United States - RVT140D175 | ecosystem: Environmental > Terrestrial > Soil > Contaminated >...
CGGTTTAACTGCGGATGAGTACTTGCGTTTGGGCGATACGCAAAGCAGCCGCAATCGCTAGCAAAAAGCGCGTGAGTACTATCAAGAACTGCTCACCCACTTCCCGGAGAGTCATCACCGGGAAGTGGCGCAATTCAACATCGCGGAGTCCCTGTACCACGAAAAAGAATATCTCGAAGCCCGCTTTGAATACGAAAAATTTTTGGAATTGCATCCGGCACACGGCTTGGCAGGCCAGGCCCAGTACCAAATCGGCCTATGTCACGTGCAGCAAATGCGGCACTACGACCGTGATCAGCAGCACACGCGTGCGGCCCTGCAGGCGTTTCGCACACTGCGCCGCCAATATCCCCAAAATCCCTTAATTCCCGATGCGGAAGACCACATTCGGCGGCTGCGTCAACGCCTGGCTGCCCACGAGATGTCGGTGGCGCAATTCTACTACAACAAACGGTCCTATCATGCGGCGATCGGACGCCTGTTGTATCTGGTGCAGGCGTATCCCCAAGCAGCGGATCTCGACGAAGCCTTATTTCTGTTGGGCACCAGTTATCGTGCGGAAGAAAATTTTATCAAAGCCCAACAGGTTTTCAGAACGCTCGTAGACCGTTTTCCAACCAGCAGCTATATCTCCCGTTCACGCGCGCAACTGCGCCAATTACCCGACACTGGTATCGTTCTCGAATAATAATTGTATCCACCACCCGGAAAAGGTGGCGCCATGCTGTCTGATGACCACCCTTCATTCACGATCAGCACGATAGCCAGCATGCTGGCTATTCATCCGCAAACGCTTCGTCTCTACGAGCGCCGCGGGTTTGTGACACCAGCCCGCAACACACTCAATAACCGTATGCACTCGTGGCGAGATGTGCAGACGCTTCGCCTTATGGTGTATTTAACCCGGGAGCGGGGCGCCAATCCTGCCGCAGTTGAAATGATTTTGGACACTCAACGTCAAATCGATGCCTTACAGCAGGACATCGAACATCTGCGGCAACGCATTATCGAGCACGCTCGACGCACGACGGCGGCCTCTCAGCCCACGCGCGCGGTTGCCAAAACTAGTGTACGAGCCTTGATCAAAGTCCAACCTCAAGCGCCATCACCCGTTAACGAGACTCTAGTCACAATGGAATAAATCACATGGCCATCGCCTCCTGGCTCCTGGGTCTCCTCATACTCCTGGCCGGTCTTAGCGACGCCGACACCATCTCCCGGCAGCACGGCCGGGATGGGCGTTTGTATTTCACCAACCGGGCGGCAGCGCCCTCCCAAATACGGGAGGCCTCACCCGCTGCGACGCCTCGGAGCCAACGCGCTCTCGTCATGCCACTTGTGTATACATTGGCGCGGCAGTATGATATAGACGCACAACTCGTACAGGCGATCATTACCGTGGAATCGAATTTTAATGCCTGGGCGATATCGAGAGCCGGTGCCCAAGGGCTCATGCAACTGATGCCAGCCACCGCAGCGCGTTACGGTGTCACGGATGTGTTCGATCCCAAAGCGAACGTCGAAGGGGGAATGCGGTTTCTCAAAGACCTGTGGCACCGCTTCCAAGGCGATGTGCACAGGGTGCTGGCGGCGTATAATGCTGGTGAGGGCGCTGTCAAACAGTATAGGGGGATTCCGCCCTATCCTGAAACACAGCGTTATGTAGCCCGTGTCCTAGCGTTGTATAATACGTATGGTACCTCGTCTCCAATCTACCGCTACCGCACGGTGCGTGGCGGTCTGTTATTGACCGATACCCCGAGGTAGACGGCGGTGCCGGTGTGAGACGTCATGCGTGAACAACCCAAATACGGCAAACCCGATAGCCAAAAGAGTCCTATGTTTTCAGAATCATCAAAATCATCTCTGCCACAGTGGGTGCAGCAATTGAACTGGCCCAATCGTATCACCTTGCTTCGCATTTTCCTGGTGCCGTTCTTGCTCATCTGTCTCTTGTCACCACAAGGTTGGTATCCGATCGTCGCGGCTAGCATTTTCCTGCTCGCGGCGGCAACGGACTGGCTCGATGGCCACTTGGCCCGAAGTCTCAACCAAATTACCCGCTTGGGGCAATTGCTCGATCCCATTGCGGATAAGCTCCTGGTCACGGCCGCACTGGTGGCGTTGGTCGAGCGGCAGCTCGTACCGGCCTGGATGGTAGCGATTATTGTCTGCCGCGAAATCGCCATCACCGGTCTGCGAGCGGTGGCCGCCGGGCAGGATATCATTATTGCCGCCGATACGTTTGGCAAGTACAAGATGCTTTGCCTGATCATCGGGGCCTTTTTGCTCATGCTCAATGTGCCCATGTTGTATGTCCCGGGTGTCATCGCCCTCAGCGCGGGGTTAGTGCTTGGCGTCATCTCGGGTGTGGAGTACATGCGTGGCTATCTGAGCAAGATTCTTTAAACGCCCGAGCGCGAAGCGCTCACACACGATGAGAGGCTCATGCTAAGCGATCTGATCTTAGTCATATTGGCGTATGGGTTCGGCACGGTATCGTTTGGCCTCATCTTGGCCCGTCTCAAGGGCGGTGTCGATCTCCGCGGACAGGGCAGCGGTAATATTGGGGCCACCAATGTCGCCCGGGCGATGGGTAAACGGGCGGGTCTTATTGCTTTGTTTGGCGATTGTGCCAAGGGGCTAGTCGCCGTCCTCTTAGCGCAGGCGTGGGGCAGTTCGGTCTGGATTATCGCGGCAGTCGCTACCGCCGCCGTCCTGGGACACCTCTTTCCCTGGTACGCGGGGTTTCGCGGCGGTAAAGGCGTGGCCACGGCTCTGGGGGTTTTTATTCCGACCCTGCCCCTGCCGCTACTGGGGGCGTTGATCGCCTTTATTGCCGTGGTTCTGGTGTGGCGCTACGTGTCGGCGGGCTCGATTCTCGCGGCCATGCTGATGCCGATTCTGGCCGTTGTGTTCGACCGGCCTCTGCCCTTGACGTTTTCTGCGGCGATCATTGCTATTTTGATTGTGATCAAACATCGGAGCAATCTGCAACGTCTTTTCCAGGGTCGTGAATCGAAATTTTTTTGAGACGCCCAGGCCATCCGGAATGAATGCTAATTTAGATTGACAGGCGCAAAGAATTTGCTATGATAGGTCTATTCATGTCCAAGAGGTAGCGGGCGGGTGTAGCTCAGTTGGTAGAGCGCGACCTTGCCAAGGTCGAAGTCGCCGGTTCAAGTCCGGTCACCCGCTCTCACACATGGCACGGTCCGCCATGGTGTTTTCTGTAGCGGCGGCATAGCCAAGTGGTAAGGCAGAGGTCTGCAAAACCTCCATTCCCCGGTTCAAATCCGGGTGCCGCCTTCGGTTCAGCATCCGAATTCCCCGCCTCTCTGGAATTCTTCTTTGTTGGTGATCTTCGACAACCACCCGTCTATGTTATCCATGTCACTCAACGTATCGCGATGCACCTTAACTGCTGCAGCCTTCAAGCGGGCGGGAGTTTGTCGCACCCCTTTAAAAGTGCGAACGTTCTGCATCCCTGTGCGTAACCAAAGCTGCAGCGTTCTCATCAACGCGATGTTGACCCACACGTCGGAGGCGGTTAGAATTAAGCGACAAGGCGTGGCATCTCGCGCACGTTGCCGGGGTGGTGGAACTTGGTAGACACAAGGGACTTAAAATCCCTTGGACCACCGTGTCCGTGCCGGTTCGAGTCCGGCCCTCGGCATTCTCATGCAGCGGTGTTTAGATCGTAGGGATATTAGCTCATGTCAGCAATCCATGACGGCAGAGCGACGCGACGATGACGGCGCATGTGGTCGTCACCGGAGGGGCCGGTTTCATCGGTTCGCATCTCTGTGCCCGGCTTTGTGCCGATGGGCATCGCGTCACGTGTTTTGATAATTTGGACGACTTTTACGATCCTGCCATCAAACAGGACAACCTCCAATTGCTGCTGCAAGCTCCGGCCACGGCGAATCGGCTCGCCTTTTATCGTGGCGATATTCGCGACCTCGAAACCCTCCATAAACTTTTCCAAGCAGAGCCGATTGATGTCATCATCCACCTCGCGGCACGTGCCGGGGTGCGACCGTCCATCGAACAAACTCTACTCTACGGAGAAATCAACGTCCAAGGGACGCTCAACCTACTGGAATGTTGCCGGATATATCAAGTGCAGCATTTTGTCTTTGGTTCCTCTTCATCCGTCTATGGTGCCCGCAGCCAAGGCCCGTTTGCCGAAACCGACGATGTGAGCATGCCGGTTTCGCCCTATGCCGCCACCAAGCGCGCCGGCGAGTTGTTCTGTCACACCTACTCGCACCTCTATGCCATGCACATCGCCTGCCTGCGGTTTTTTACCGTCTACGGCCCCGGACAGCGCCCGGATTTGGCCATTCACAAGTTTGCGCGACTCATGTCACAAGGGCAGGCTCTACCCGTCTATGGCGACGGTTCGTCACAGCGTGACTACACTTATGTCGACGATATTGTCGACGGCATTGTCCGGGCATGGCATTGGCTACAACAGGGCGCATCCGATCATGGCATTTGTGAAATCTTCAATCTTGGCGGCGCCCATCCGGTATCACTACGCGACCTCATTCATCTGCTCGAAGCCGCGCTGGGTTATCAGGCCAGCCTGGATTGGCAGCCGATGCAACCGGGAGATGTCCCGATTACCTGCGCCGATGTCAACAAATCACAGACCGTACTCGGTTTTCAATCCCAAGTGAACATCGAGACGGGCCTACAGCATTTTGCGTCTTGGTTCCTGCCACGCGTTAGTGCCTCTTCTACCCCGTAAGCCAGGTGCGACCACCGGGGTCTCCACACGTCCATCCGGTGCCTATCCCTGACAAAATCCCATCCGGATGACCATTGCCCCTGTCGGTGGCGTGGGGCTCAATGAGCACGGATCCACCGGCGGCGGCTAAGCCGCCGTCAGCGATTTGTTAGCATTTAACGTGGATCGAACCTCGATTTGTCAACCACCACCTCGGTTCCAGCACACCGGAATTCTATGAGAAAGCGCCAGAATGGTCGTGGCCTCTGCCGGCCTGGGCGCACGCGTTGCACCAGTGACCAGGCCGTGATGTCTCCCTCCACCGGGTGGAGACGGCAGAAGCGCCTGGCCAAGCGCTTCATGATGGCTTGCTGCAGGGCGCGACGATGCGCTTTGGGCACGGCAATCCAGCGTATATGATGGAGATAAGACTGCAGTAAGAGGGCACGTAGCGAATCGGGGAACAACTGGCCGGGGGGCAGCGTGCGCCATTGCCCGCCCTCTGGCGGGGTGACGTGGACGCGATAACGAATGCTATAATTCTTGCGGTCAATCCAATTGAATAATTGGTAATCCTGGGCAATCCCGACCATCCACAGCAAGGCGTAAGCTGGCTGATGAACGATACCGACAACTGGCAGCCGGCGCATCATGGCCAGGGTTAAACAAATCAAAAACACCAGCGCTAAACGCCCTCCCCAGTCCCGTGGCGGCGCTTGCGGTCGCAGGGGCTCCGCCTCGCGACGGCCGAAGACACTGGACATGATCTCATCACGAAAAAACAGCACGGCTGTCGCCATCAGGGCCATATTGGCATACGGGATTCGCAAGGTCGCGATAATGCCGAGATGAAAACTGAGTTGAGCCACCAGGCCGAGCCATTTTAAAGGATGCCCACGGCGCCACAACAACAAAATCGGCAAAGCCGGCTCTACCACCAGCGCCCCATAATTGGCCACCCGCAGCCAGAGCGAGTGTTCTGGCCCCCAGAATTCTGGCATGCGGGCAATCGGCAAACGCACGATGGCATACACAGCCGTGCCATCGTGCCACATGGGGCTCTCAAACTTCCACAAACCGGCGACCAGATAAACCAGGCAGACGTTACCCATCAGACACCGTACGCTCATCCCCAGCACCCGGCACTCGCGCCAACGCGACCAGCAGTTTTGTCGATCAAGCCATATCCCCGAGAGCGTCAACGTTTTTCCGACAGGGAGCAGGAGGAGCCAAAATAGCGTTAAGTGCATGATTGCATCGTCGACGTACATCACGATGAAATTCCATCGGTATGTCGACACGGCAATCACAAACAAAACGCCGGCGCAGAGCTTCGGGCGATAGCCAAGAATCACCCCCCAACAACCGAGGCATGCCAGGCTGAAAACTGTCTTGAACAACCACGGGCTAGCAAAACCGGGATGAAACAAACCCGGGCGAGTAAACCAGTAAATACGATGGAGAAGGTCGTGGTCCAGTAAGCCATCAGGACTGCTAAAATCAGCAACCTGTTGTAGCAAACTGAGAAAATATGCAAAGCTAAGGAGGCCTGCCAGGATGCGAAACACATCGACTGGCAGCGCATCGGTATCGCGTCTCAACCACTCGTAGCTGCGGGTCAACGGCATCTCAGGGAACCATGTGGATGTGGATGTAAAACATATTATTGCAGTTGCTTATGCGCTCACCGTCCAACCCTTCACCCTGGCTCTACGCGGCTCGCCTCCTCGTCGAGGTGGCTGTCAAAGCTGTCTTCCGGGCCGCTCATTGAACCGGCTCCACATCAGCACTGTCAATGTCGACCGCCACGGCTTTTTGAATCAGATCGATGCTAATGACGAAACGGTAGTTTTTCTTTTTTTCGATCAAAATACCTTCGGCGCCCTGTAACGGTCCCCGCCTCACACGCACCCGCATCCCTTCCTTCAAATAGGGATGCGGGTCATACGGCAAATCAGACTCGACCATCTTGCGAATGGTTTCGATTTGCTCATCAGGTATCGACTCTGCCATGCCATTCAGGCTAACCAGCCGAACCACACCGACGGTTTGCAGGACTTGCAGCTTATTTTGGAGCGCAAAATGCGCAAAAATATAACCTCCAAACAATGGTACCTCAATCATCTTAACGCGATCTTTCCACTTGCTTCGCTTGTGATGTAGGGGTAAGAGATGAACAATCTCTTTGGCAGTGAATTGATCCCGTACGACTTTCTCATGGCGCGATCGGGTATGAATGGCGTACCACAGGGGCTCGGTCATCTTCGCCAAATCTGTATATGTGTCATTCAAAACCAAATCCTCCCCTTTTATCACTGAAGACCTTAGTGGCCACACTGAAAACCTCAGTGGCCACAATTGATCCTGAGCACCTAAGGTGTTATGGAAGATGATAACATATTCAAGGCAATCTGCATGGGAGTAAAGATCGAGGGAGTTACCTCTTGACGACGGTGTGAGAGTCCTCGCTATGAGCGACGGCGGCGGTTTGCACACAAAGTGGAATGACATTGGCAATGAGAAAGCTTCATGGAACCTAACTACAAGTTATATGAATACACTCAGGGGTGAATGACGATGAACTATGGGCCTCACGACCTTAACTTCTCCAACGGGAAGTCCCCTTGCGTGAGCTGGGGGATGAGAGTTGGTCGGCTCGAAGAGCCGAGGACACTCTGTCAAGCGTAAAAGTAATTGACTGCGGTTGTACTTCCACATATACTTCCAACTTGCGAACCAGCTCTTTCTAAATTGGTTAGGCCGTTGTGCACTAGAGGAGTGCACGTAAAAGCCAATCCGACAAAGTTCTGATTGTTCGATACCACTTAGGCCCTCCTTCGGGAGGTGAGCTTTTGTCGGTACGAGACCAGGGCATGGGTCTCTGGAAGCTTGTCTTCCTAGAAGCCCCCACCGTGAGGTGGGGGAGATGTCACATAGTATCTCATATGTGCCCGCCAAGCCAGCGAAGCTCCCCTGATCGAGCACCCATATCACAAAAACAATATCTAACCTAAAATAAATCAAATAAATACCTATTGGCCGAAAAAATATACAGCCGGCGGCCCCCCTAGATGATTATCTTTGCCACATCCCGATCACATCGGCGATCCGCTCGCCGGCTCGGCCGTCCCATAGTGGTGGTATCCTACCGGTTTTGAAAGTCCCGGCGACAATGCGATCCACTTCCGCCCGCAGCCGCCCCATATCTTGGCCCACCAACACATTGGTGCCCACTTCAACCGTAATCGGGCGCTCCGTGTTTTCACGCACGGTCAAACAGGGCACCCGCAAATAAGTACTCTCTTCCTGCACGCCGCCCGAGTCTGTGATCACGAACGCGGCCTGACGCTGAAGGGCTAAAAATTCCAAGTAACCAAGCGGGTCGAGCAACAAAAAACCCTCATTATCCGCGACAGCCAAATCAAATGCTTGCAATCGTGCGCGGGTGCGCGGATGTATCGGAAATACCACTTGCAGCTCATCGCTCACCTCCTGCAGGGTGGCCATCAGGCGCCGCAGCATCGCCTCGTCGTCAACATTGGACGGGCGGTGCAAGGTGACGAGCGCATAGCGCGTGGCAAGCGCCTCCACCTGGGGGAGCTGGGTCTGTGGCAACAGGCGTACCAGCGTATCGATCATGACATTGCCGACATGATGAATCGCGTCCGGCGCAATGCCCTCGCGCAACAAATTGGCATCCCCATCAGGGGAAGGGGTAAACAAAAGGTCGGCCGTCTGATCGGTCATCAGACGATTGATTTCTTCGGGCATGGTGCGATCAAAAGATCGCAAGCCGGCCTCGACATGCCCCACCGGAATGCGCAGTTTGGCACAGACCAGAGACGCCGCCACGGTAGAATTGACATCGCCATAGACCAACACTAAGTCCGGGCGCTTTGCTTCTACGACTTCTTCAAAGCGGATCATAATCTGGGCCGTTTGCACGGCATGCGACCCCGATCCGACCCCGAGACTGACATCGGGCTGCGGCAGGCCGAGCTGCTGAAAAAACACGTCGGACATATTCGCGTCGTAGTGTTGCCCAGTATGGACCAACCGCTGCGAACACGTCAAACGCGACTCCAACGCCGCCATGACCGGGGCCACTTTCATAAAGTTTGGCCGCGCACCCACTACATGCAAAATGTTCAACATATCTGTATGCTCCGCTGTGTATCGGCGGTTCCACGAGTCTCAATTCATCCTCATCTCCATCAACGCCGGAGTGGATCTGATTCGCGCGGAGACAAGCCAAAGGGTTAGAGGTGCAACACCTTTGTATACTGCTCAGTGGCATAATCAAGCGTAAACTCGTTGATCCGTTGTTGTAACAACTCACCGTGGATGGGGTTGTCGAGCGACGCCATGATGGCCTCGGCCAGGGCATCGGCATCGCGCATGGGGACCAAGGCACCATAGGTACCTCCGTCGAGAATCTCCATGGGACCGCTAGGGCAATCCGTGCTGACCACCGGACACCCACACGCCAACGCTTCAATCAGCACCGTCGGCAGCCCTTCCCAGTTTGACGAGAGGACAAAAAGCTGCGCATGGCGCATATAGGTAAACGGGTTGTCGACAAATCCCGGCAGAGCGACACAACCGCTCAAGCCGAGGTCGTTGACCAACATTTCAAGGGCAGCGCGATCATCGCCTTCGCCCAGGATCAACAACCGCACCGGGCGCTGCTGAAGCACCTTGGCCACCGCCCGGATGAGTAAGGGGAAATTCTTTTGGGCTGAGAGACGCCCGACCCCTAGAATCACTGGCACCCCCGCATTGCCAACCCCCGCATTGCCAAACCAAGGATGTGAGAACGGTTCATCGGCTTGCCGATACAGCTCGGGCGTCACCACCGGATTGTAGACCACCTCAATGCGGCCACGATCCAGACGGACGGTCTGCGCCAAATCCTCAGCCACGCCATACGATACCGCCACGATGCCGTCCGCGTAAGGGTAAAGCCAACGCGCCACGAAGGGCAATGCCCGCGAACGCTTCATCGCGGCGCCCTGGGCGGCAATCGAAAAGGTATTATGAATACTGATGACAATCCGGGTGGGCACCTTCGCCAACCTACCCGCCAGCAAGGCGACGAGATTGGTATGCGCAACGGCAGCCAGCAGTGTGGCCGGGCGCTCTTGCACCAAATAGCGACGCAGAGCCGGGAGGCTTGTCAACACCCGCTTCGCTCTCAAATCCACCACGCGGGCCGCCTCGGGCACACGCGATAAATAGGTTCCCTCTCCTTGTGCGAGCACTACATCCACCTGTACATCTCGCTCGACGAGACCACAGGCCAAATTCAACATGACTCTCTCTGCTCCCCCACCTCGCATCGAAGGCATAAAGAGCGCCACATGTCTTGCATTCATACGGAGTCCTTTACCTTGTCCTTATGGATTCAGACGGTCAGCATGGATTTCCTGTAATAAGACATTATGACCCTATACTTAAACTATTGCCAGATATGAGAAACGCTATTAAGTTTTATCTCTACCCTATATTTTTACCCTAACTATCATCATTCTATAGTTAAATAATGACCCAAGCTTAAAATAATAATTTGATATTACCTTAAATATATGATAGATCAGTGAAGACAACTTCAAATCTATGATTCTGATGAACCTGTACGATAGAGGAGAAACTTATGACACCCCATGATGTACTCACCACCCTGACGGCCTTGGTCGCGCACGCCGGTGGATTTTGGCGCCAAGAGGCGTGTGGGGTGACGCGCTCCGAAACGGCCATCCCCGCGCTGCTTCATACGGACGCGTACACGCCGGCGACGACGCGCCGGCGCCTGTTGCTCATCGGTGGGTTGTCGGGGCGTGACAACGATGCCGCGCTAGCGTTGCAGGCTCTGGAGGCGTACCTCAACGCCGGCTCGCCGGTCACCGACCGCGTGGCCCTCAGCGCTGTACCGATTGGCAACATCGACGGCTTAGCCACAGGGACAGCGCCGGAAAACGGCGCAGGCGGTCAGCCGTGTACGGGCTATCCGCCTGCCGACGCCTTTTATGACGATGCCCAAAACCCCGAGCGCCGATATCTTTGGCGCTGGATCGGCATGCAAGCGCCGGATGTGGTCGTTGAACTGCGCTCCGGCGCAGTCGTGAGCTGGGAAGCTTCTGACCCCGCCTCAAGCCTCGCCACGACCCTGCAAGCGGCGCCTTTCACTGCCCAGGATCAGTTGCTCGCCGCGCTTGCCACCGGGGCACCAAACCAATTGGGGGCTATTCCCGGTCTCTGTTTGACCACACCCCCCGATGCCCTCGCCTCCCAACTCGAACGCCTATGGTCAGCCCTCGCGCCGCCTGCCGACGTGCCGCCCTCATCTGCCCGCCGCACCTTGGACGCCCGCCGCGCCCGCACGCCATGGCAAATCGCCCGCACCCTTGCCAGCACTTATGGGTACACCCTCGACCCGGTCGTCTATACCCAAGGCATGGCGATTAGCGGACGCCTGCGGTTACACCGACTCGACCCCACCTCGCCCAGCCCACTCGATGATCTCACCCGTCTTGCCGAGCCGTTTGTCTCCGGCGCCAATCCCCCACTCGACGACAACGCTGGCACCTCCACCCTCGGCGGCTTTGTCTGGGGTATCGACCTGGCAGATGCCACCGGCGATCCGCGCTATGCCGATCTGCTCATCCACATGGCCAACCGCTACCAACCCGGCGTTGAGGGCGGTGCTCCGCCGCCCTCCGACCCGACCTTTCGCACGGAAGACATGGCCATGAACAGCATGCTGCTGGGCCGTGCTTACGAGCGCACCGGTGCACTGCGTTACTTGGATCTGATGACCCCATTTCTGCTCAACGCACAGATTCAACAGGCAGACGGCTTCTTCTGGCATTGCCGCACCGCGCCGTATTATTGGGGTCGGGGCAACGGCTTTGCCGCTCTGGGCTACTGCGAAGCGCTCAGCTCTTTGCCCGCTGACCATCCCGACCGTAAACCGCTACTGGCCATACATCAGCGCCATGTCGAGGCCATGCTGGCCTGTCAACACGCCTCCGGCATGCTGCCTCAGGTGCTGAATTTTCCAGGCTCGTATCAAGAATTCACCGTCACCTGCATGCTCGCCTACACCCTGGCGCGCGGCATGCGCCGGGGGTGGTTTGACCGCCGCTATCAAGCGGCATTGGATCTGGCCTGGCAAGGTATTACCGAACGCATTGACGAGACCGGCGGCATCGTCGATGCCTGCACCAATACGGGTGTGCAGGAGGACTTGCGAGCCTATCTAGACCGTCCGGCGGTGTTTGGCCGCGACGACCGCAGCGGCTCGTTCGCGTTGTGGCTGGCGCTGGAAATGGCGCAACTGCAAGGTGAGGTATAGGGCGAGAGGGGTGGCGAAACGCCACTGGGCACAGGAGCCGGGCCTGGGTGGAAACCGCGCCTCACCCACCCCACCGCTAACCGCCGAGATACTGGCCGATCAAGGCGTAGTGATCGCCCACCTGAGCCGGGCTGTCGAGAGTGTGGCTAACGCCGAGCACGGCGTCGTTGACCAATACCTCGATATGCTCCCCCAAATCGCCCGTCGCCGCGTCCCACAGGGCCTTGTGCAACTGGGGATGGCCTTTGCTGAGCCGCCGCAGCACGGTCCGCACGGTATCATCTGCCTCAAGCGGCTGGTGATACACCTTGCGGCTGCTGCCATCGCCACCCACGAACTTGGTGACCCAAGCGACCACTTCAATCTCTACCTGGCCCGTCACCGTATCATTTTGCTCAGGCATTGAGGTTCTCCACGCGATCCGCCAACTCGGGCCACAGCTCGGGAATCAGCCATTCCAATTCCAACTCCCGCAGCGTTTCGGGTAACGGCTTGCCCGAGTCGCGATGGTAGCCGGAATGCTCGTACCAGGTATTGAGCATATCCTCCCAGTGGGCCATGATGTTTTGCCCCTGTGCCGGGCCATCCACCGGAATCGAGCCATAGCGCTTCGACGGCCGCTCCAAATCGGGGGTGATGCCGCAGCGCAAGTTAAAACACCGCAACAACGTCACCGTGCGGCGGCCAAACCGCATGGCCTCTTCCAGGGTGTAATCCCACCCCGTGGCCGCATTCAAAGCGCGGCAGATCCACTCAATCCGCGTCCGAGTGGTAAAGATACACGTGCCCAGTGAATCTTCAAAATGGCGGCGCCCACGCGTGCCCGCCACTTGCCTGGCCACCGCCGCCGGATCAAATGGATTAATTCGCGCCGGCAGGCCAAGCTCCTGCGGCAACACCGCCGGGCCACTGTCCAAGGTGGCGCTGCTACCTGTGCACGTATCGAGCATCTCTTCCCACCGGGCCCGGTGATCGTGGCCGCGCGGGGTGTCGCCCTTCATGGTGTAAATGGCGCAATCCGCCGCCTCGCCGCCCAGGTACTCCGAAGCCCGCTTCACACCCTCGGCCAAAATGTCGCCAAAGCCCTCGCGGCGAATAATCATCTGCAGGAGCTGATTGGCCGCCTCGGCATCGCCCCATTTGACTTCCAGGCCGCCGAGCTGTTCTTTGGTGATGTAGCCTTTTTCCTGGCACTCCATCACCCAGCCGACGAGCCAGCCAAACTCGTTGATATCCACACAGGCGCGATCTACCTGGGTGTTGAGCCACGACGTGGCCACCGGATCGGTACACCCCGTGGCCCAGCCCGCCCCGGACCAGCCTTCATACTCCGGTTCGTCCACGATCTCACCCGCATGCGGCCCAGAGGGGATGACTTGGGCGTGGCAGTGGTGCATGCCGCAGGCGTTGCACTGATGGCCACGGTGGTCGAAGCCCTCTCGCAGGCCCTGGGCAGTCCATTTGTCCATGTCGACATCGGCCGGGATCACATTGGTGGTGTAGTTCTTAAAGGGCAGAGCGCCCAGGCGAGACAGGCCCGAGACTCCCGGCAAGGTGCCGTACTCGTAGAGCGACCGCGTCGAGGGATCGTGCTGCAAGTCGTGAGAAATATCATCCGCAGCTTGGAACAGCCCACGGTTGTCAGCCGCTTTGAGGGATTTGCTGCCACGCACAATCGCCACTGCCTTGACCTTTTTATTGCCCAGCACCGCACCGCAGCCGTTCTTGCTCGCCACATGGCCGTAGTCGCCATGAATGGCGGCAAAGCGGACCTGATTTTCCCCCGCCACGCCACTGGTGTACACGCTCAGTTGATGCCCGCTCATGCCCAGCGTCTCTTGCAAAGCGTCCTGCGTCTCCCAGGTATCTTTGCCGAGCAGGTCCACGGCGTCACGCAGCTCTACGACATCATCGTGAATATAGAGATAGACCCACCGCGACGCCCGCCCCTGCAAAACGATCGCATCATAACCGGAGAATTTTAAATTGGCGCCAAAAAACCCATTGGCCTGGGTATTCGTGCCACCCCCGGTCATCGCTCCGCGGGTCACTACGGTCAGGCCGCCCGTGCCCCACACTGGCATCCCCGCCAGGGGTCCAGTGGCCAAAATGAGGCGATTTTCCGGATGATCCCACGTCACCTCCGGCGGCACCTCTTCCCACAGAATTTTCGCCCCCAACCCCACGCCACCCAAATAGGTGCGCGACATCTCGGGCGTCCAGTCCTCCGTCCAAATGCGCTCGGTCGAGAGATCGACGCGCAAAATCTTGCCGGCAAAACATCCAGGCACCTGTGCTGTCATCCTCTCTCTCCTTCCTATCACGTAGCGTTATTGTGCCACAATCTCAACCGCAGGCACAGAAGCGCGGCCCTGTAGCGTCACCGGCAGCAAACGAGCGGTGGTTCCCGATGCCATATAGGCGCGTTTCACTTCAAACAAATGCGTCTTTAAATAACCCTTCCAATCGCCCATCGGGGTACCGCTTTGCACCAATCCCTTGAGCATCCCCACGTCATTCGTGGCCCACACATCATTGGCTCGCCCCAGGATCATCGCGCCAATCATGCGATCGCCATCCCAGACCAGCTTGCGATACGCCGGGCGGTCTTCATGCACGGCGCTGTAGACCTCCGCGCCCTCGGCATTCCAACTGCCAAAACTAGCGATTTCCAGGTCCAACACCTCCACGATATTCATCAACAAACTGCCCCGATAGGCCTGTGGCTGACCGGCCATATTGGCCCCCACCACCCGGCCGTGTTCCATCGCGGTCGGCTCAATCGCATGCACCGCCGCCTCGCCGGTGATGAGATCCCGCCCCTCGGCGACATCGCCGGCAGCATAGACATTGGGGATATTCGAGCGCAGATGGTCATCCACTAAGATGCCCTGGTTGATCTCCACCCCAGAGCCCTCGAGCCAGGCCAAATTGGTGCGAATGCCCGTGGCCATGATGACGCAATCCGCCAGCAGATCATCGCCATGCTGAAAAGATAGCCTTTTTTGTCCGCCGGCCTCGGCAATTTGGCTCAACTGGGCGCCAGTGCGAATCTCCACCCCGCGCTCCACCAGCCACCGCTCCACCATCGCCGCGCCTGGCTGATCGATCATGCGTGGTAAAATCTGCGGGGCAATTTCCACCACCGTCAGCTTGGCCCCACGGGCGATAATCGAGTTGAGAATGGTAAACGCAATAAACCCGGCCCCGACCATGACGACGTGGCTGCCCTCGGAGACCCCCCGAATCACCCCCTTGGCCTGCTCCAGCGTCCAAAAGCTGTGCACCCCCTCGCTCTCGGCGCCAGGCACCGGCGCGCGCACCGCAGAGGAGCCAGTGGCGATGAGAATATCGTCGTAGGTGATTTCGGTCTCGTCATCCAGCGTCAGGACATTGGCCTGCGTATCGAGCTTTACCGCCTGCCGTCCGAAAAACGGCTCTACCCCCAACGCCATCACCCGCGAGGGCCGGGCGGTGTAACAATGCGTCTCGCTAATGCTGCCATGGAGATAATACGGCAGCACCATGCGCGCATAGGGCTGTTCGCTCGACACCCAATAGATTTCCGACTGCCCCCGATCGTACTGACGAATCGTGGTCACCGCATTGAGGCCGGCGGTGCCCCCGCCAACAATCACGTGCCGCGTGCGTGCCATGTGCCTCTCCTATCCCTCAGCGTTGAGTTGCACCAACTGCATGCTACCGCGTTCGGCGGCAAACGCCCCCAGCCAGTCGCTTTGCTCGGTTTCGACATACTCAATGGCCTCCGTCGGGCAGGCCTCGGCACACGCCGGCGCGCCACCGCAGAGATTGCACTTGGTCGCTTTGTGGGTCTCGGGATTGTAGAACATCGTGCCATAAGGGCAGGCAATGGTGCAGAGCTTGCAGCCCACACACACATCTTCCAACACCACCTTCGCCCCCACTGGCGAAATGGTGATCGCCTCCACCGGGCACGCCACCATGCACCAGGCCTCAGCACACTGGGTACAGGTGTACGGCGCGTAGCTGGTATGGCGTTCAAACGACGAGATACGAATGACTGATTTTGACGGCTGAAAGGTTTCAGTCTGCATGTATGAGCAAGCGAGTTCACACCGCATACAGCCGGTACAGCGGTTGGGCGTGATGCGCAAAACCTTCATCTTGTACCCCCTCCTTCAGAGAGCCGAGATTCAGAGAGCCAAAGATCGTCCAATGCGTGTGCCTTGCAAGATTTCTATCCCCTTTCCATCATATACGTCTGAGAGGGAAAGTCAATTCCAAGCGCCCCGACTCATTGCCTTTACCCACCGCAGATCAGCCGTCTCAAGAGCCGCTTGCAGATTGCCCCGATGTCTGTCAAACGCGAGGCCCAAATCCGGCGGCCGACATCAGCTAATAACTCTAATCCTTTTGATCTCTGGTGGTAACGGACTCTGTGTGCGACCTAACGGAGTCCCACTTGACATCCGTCAGGGCTTGTTCGCCGCTCCAAACCCGCTCCAGAGCCGCTTCCAACTCCCCCTTGCCCAATTGCGTCTGCGGCAGAGGGCGCAAATAATAATCGCCAGCCAAGGCGATAAACGCGCGCGTCTCATGCGCGGCCATCTTGCAATCACCCACAAACAACAAGCCGTGTCTTTGTAAGGTAAACGGATTCCGCCTCGGCGATGCACGACAAGAAATCAGTCTGTTATATTTCTACTTGTAGTGTCCGTTTGGTTCGTGAGACGATCACTTTCGGGTTCGTTTACTAGACAAGATTGACGCAGGAGAAAGCGATGTCCACGGTCTTCGATGCGCAGCAACAACTCGCTAATATTGACGCCATCATGCGTGAAACCGAACGCATGGCGCAGACCCTACATGACTGGCCGGAATCCTACTGGAAACGTCAGACTTACTGTCCCGACTGGACGGCAAGCGATGCGGTTGCCCACCTCATTACCGGCGCCGATTTTTATGCCCAGGTGGTGGACTCGGGCCGCCGTGGCCATCCGCAGCCGCCCTGGGGCCTTCAGGATGTCAGTAAATATCGCCAGACGCGAATCGAGATTGGGCAAACCTTCATCGAGGCTGGCAGTAGCACCTTGATCGATGGCTTTGAACGCGAAGCAGCCAAATTACACGATGTTTTCTTATCGTTAGAGGAAGCGGATTTAGACCAAGCGGCCTGGCATCCGCGTGGCCTGATTCCGCTTGGCTGTTGGATTGGTATGCGGTTAAATGAAGTCGTCGTCCACGGTTGGGACATCCGCCAGCCGCATGAAGCCCAGGCCGGTTTGTCACCACAAGCGCTGCCGGCGATGGGTTCTGTCCTGCCTGAAATGCAGTTGCAGTTTCTCTCTCAACGCGTTGCCGAAGGCTTAGACGGTGTGCATCTCATACACGCCTCTGATATTGCCTGGGCCTTCGAGATTCGAGGCCAGACGGTGACTTATCGCGCCGAGGCACCCACGCAAAGCGATGCGTGCGTACACACGGATATTGAAAGTCTCGTGTTGCTCACCATGGGACGAGCCGATCTCGATGCGAAACGCCAAACCGGCGATTTCACCCTGAGCGGGGATATCGATAAAGGGAATCGGCTGTGCGATCTGCTCTTCCGCACCTTTTAGGTATCATGGCAAGCGCTACCGCATTATCCACCATGTCGCCTTGAGAGGACGTGTACCGTTGTACTGGTTTACATGGAGTTATATTCCCGGCTTGCATTGGCTGGCCTGGATACAGGCAGGCTTTCAGGCGCGCTATCCCGCCTACTACCTGATCGGTCTTATCTACGCCCTGCCGTCTCTGCTGTTTAGCGTGGCGCGGGCGGCTTCGTGGCGTCTCTTGCTGCTGGGCTGGATCGTCAGTTTGGCGCATGCCTATGTGCAACGAGATAAAATCAATCGGCAGATCGCACCGGGCTCGTCATCTACCATGCCGGACGAGGCCCTGAGGCAGGCACTTTTAAACGCGGCGCTGGCGCATGGAGGGTATCTGAGCGTGACGCAAGGCGTGATGGCCACTGGGGCAACGTTTACGGATGTGGAGCAGACGCTCAACACGATGGTGGCTTCCGGCTATGTCTTTACCCGCCATAACCCGAATACCGGCGTGCTCGAATATGTCTTTACGGAAATGATGTAGCTGGACATCTCTCGCGATCATAGCCCCCCTCAATCCGTGTGGAAACATCCAGGCTAACATGCGACGTATTCAGACGAAGCGATGAGGCTATGCTACCAAAAAGTTTGAGTCAGATACTTGCCACTAAATCGAGAGGAATCTGGAACACGACCCCGAAAAGTAAACGTTAATTCCAGCGTGTAGCACGTGGAGGGGAAGGAGAGCACACTTCATCCGGGCGGGCCGAATGGCCGTGTTGAGAGCTATCATCAACTTCTCTTGAGGGAACACTGCCACCTCTCGGAGAGGCTGTCCCTGGATGAGTTCGGTCAAGAGGGAAGCGGCGGCGTGGCTGATAATACAACTATCCCCCCGAAACCGCGCCGCGGCAATGATCTGATCTGCACCGATTTTTAGCTCTATCCGGATGCGATCCCCACACAGCGGATTGACGTCTTCGTAGGCCACGTCAGGTGAGGGTAGAACACCATAATTACGCGGATGGCGAAAATGCTCGAAAATCGTTGCATTGTATAGCAATGTCACGGCGGGAAATCCTCACTCTGCTGGCGTCCTCTGCCGACTCAACGGAAGGTGACTGCCCCCGTAGCGGGCCGACACCACTTCCGCCAGAATTGCCAGAGCAATCTCTGGCGCACTCCGCCCACCGAGATCCAGCCCAATCGGGACACGGATACGCTGCAGCGCTTCTTCAGGCAGCCCTTCTTCTTGCAAAAATTTTAGGAGACCCTCACCCCGTCGGCGGCTCCCGAGAACGCCGATGTAGCCCACCGGACTCCTCAAGACATGACGTAAAATCGGCAGATCGTATTTGTAGTCGTGAGCCACCAGAATCACTGCGGTCACAACGGACATCGGCAGGGTCTTGACGATCTCAGAAGGAATCCCTACCAGGAGTTTATCCGTATCGGGGAAGCGCTCGGGGGTAGCAAAGCGAGGCCGGCTATCCACCACAACCGTTTGGAACCCGGCGGGCCGGGCCATCTGCACCAGCGCCATCGCGACATGGCTGGCACCGACGATGATAAGTGTAGCAGGTGGGGTATGCACCTCTACGAATACTCGCACCGTCTTGTGAGGTAGATCAACGGACACAGTACGCGAGAATCCCTGCTCAAGGTGGGACAGCGCCACCTGGTAGACTTCCTGGTCTAGCCTTGAGTCGCCAAGCGAACCAAGAGCCTTGCCATCGTCAAGAAGCAAAAGTTTCGCGCCCATTGTCGTGCCATCCAAACAGGTCAGCAGTGCCCCTGACCCACCCCTGGCGCTATACGATTGCAGGGTGGCGTATAAATCAAAAACTTGGCATTGCTCGGCACTGAGCGGTTCGATGAAAACCTCGACCGTCCCAGCGCAAGAGAGTCCCAGCTCCCAGGCCTCTTCATCTCCGAGAGGAAGCTCGATGAGGCGAGGTGCATGTTCGGCTAAAACGGCCTCCGATTGCTCGATGACATACGCATCTACACAACCACCGATGGTCACCGAACCGAACACCTCTCCGCCTGCTCCCACCCACATTTTCGCCCCTTCCTTGCGCGGAGACGTTCCCAGGGTATTGACCAAGGTAGCGAGAGACACTCGCTGCTCAAGGTGGCGAAGCTGTTCGAGCTGTTGAAAGAAATCGTGCATAAAGTTCGCACCCATCATCTCGTTCGGCGCTTAGGATACAGGTGGCATGGCCTTGTGAAGCAGGGTCTCGTAGTCCCGCATGGTATCCACGTCTTCAGGGAAGGGGCGATCCACGACAATGTCGCGCACCCACTCGGGATGCGCATCCAGGATCTTCCAAGCGGCCTTATCACCTTGGAGTTGGAGTAACTGGTCAAAGAGCTCTCGCGCAAAGATCATCGGATGACCTTGACGACCGCGGTACGATGTCAGGCCAATCGTTCCTCCTCTCTGACGCCAATCCTCCGCCACCTGGTCGATCACCGTGCTCTCGACCCCAGGCTGATCACCAAGGAGCACCATCACCGCCTCAGCTCGTGGGTCGAGGGTGGCAATACCGGTTTTGTACGAGGCCGAACACCCTTCCGTAAACACGGGGTTCACCACGACCTTGGCGCGTGTAACCCGCAGTCGAGGCTGAATCTCATCCGCGGCACGACCCAAGACCACGATTACCTCGTCAAGGGATCTCGCTGCCTCGGCTTGCGCCATCACCCAGTCAAGCAGAATCGTGCCCTGAAAAGGAAGGAGCTGTTTCGGTTGCCCCATGCGGCTGGATTGGCCAGCCGCGAGTATTAGCCCGGAGATCAACGTTCCCATAACCCCACACTCCATATGCGGATACATGTCTTGTGACGCAGACGGTGCCCCAATCTCATCCTGGCGAGCTAACACTATATCGCTCTGGCTCACGGTCGAAACGCTCTTTGCAGCCTGTGCAACAGAAGGCAAAGGGCTTCCCAGCATACTCGGATATATATCTCGCCCCAGAGATTCGTACGGTCATACCACACACGGGGTCCACAACTTCTGTGTCCGACGCCACGCCAACTGCCGGAGTAACTGCCGGTATTGCTGGAGCCGCTTTGCCCGCTCTGCCGTGCGTGAGTTGCAGAATCTCGCCCATGATACTGAAGGCGATCTCAGGGGGGGTGACGGCCCCAAGCTGTAGTCCTGCTGGACATGTCACACGTTGCTGGAGTTCCGGCTGCACCCCTTTGTGACGCAGGTACTGAAAAATCGACACGGCTCTTTTGCCACTGGCGACCAAGCCAATATAACACGCACGCGTATCGATAAACGCCTCGAGCGCTTCTTCGTCGTAGGCGCCCTGCGTTGCCACCACCACGGAGCTGCGCGGACTCACCCGATCGCGGGCTGCTTCTAATTGGTCGTAGATCATCGCAGCATCCGGAAACAACGCCTTCGTCGCCGCGGGGTCGCTGACCCATACGGTGAAATCCAACAAGGCGCCAAACCGTGCGAGAGCCTGGGCGACAGGCGTCTCGCCAATAATGAGCAATTCGGGGCGAGGGAGAAACGGCTCGACAAAGATTTCCACGGCACCCTGACTGGCACAGGTCATGACAAAATCGTAGACGCCCTCTTGGGAGACGGCATCGTGCGGCAGGTCGGGACTGATTCTGAGCAGCCGCGCTTTCCCATCTTCCAAGGCCTTGAGTGCTTCGCGAATCACGGTGGGTTGGGCACAACTGCCGCCGACCCAACCACTGAACGTTCCGTCAGCCTTAATAATCGCCCTGGCCCCAGGATAGGCCGCATTGGGTCGCTTACACGCCACCACTGTCGCAAAGGCAAATGGCTCCGCGTTCGCACGTAACCGCACGACTTGCTCGAAGAATGTATCCCACATGCCAGAAGCGTCCTCTCTACTATGCTGTTACCCCATTATCACGCAAACACTTCCACACCTTTTCCGGGGTGATAGGAATGTCAATGTGGCGCACGCCGAGGTGCCAGAGGGCATCGACGACGGCGTTAACGATCGCAGCAGGAGCCCCCACGGTGGCGGATTCCCCAATCCCTTTGGCTCCCAGAGGATGATGGGGAGAGGGCGTACACGTCTTGTCCGTCTCCCATTTCGGCGTCTCGACAGCGGTGGGCAGCAGGTAGTCGATGAAGCTCCCCTGCTGGATATTACCCTGCTCATCATAGGAGATCTCCTCGAACATCGCGGGCGCCAGCCCCATGGTGAGCCCCCCATGCACCTGCCCTTCCACAATCATGGGGTTAATGATGTTGCCGCAGTCATCCACCGCCACAAAGCGGCGAATCTTCACCTGGCCTGTTCCCTTGTCGATATCTACGACGCAGATATAGCTGCCAAAGGGAAAAGTCAAGTTGGGAGGATCGTAGTACGAAACCGCCTCAAGGCCGGCCTCCATGCCCTCGGGATAATCGGTATAGGCCGCAAACGTGATCTCCTGGATGGTCTTGGCCCGCTCCGGGCTTCCCTTCACGTAAAACTTCCCGGGCTCCCATTCCAAGTCATCCTCCCTGGCATCCAACAAGTACGCCGCAATCTTCCTGGCCTTCGCCCGAATCTTCTGGGAGGCGATCGACGCGGCTGCGCCAGCAGTCGGCGTACTGCGGCTGCCATAGGTTCCCAGGCCATAGGGAGCCGTATCGGTGTCGCCTTCCTCCACTTGGATATCGTCCACCGGGATCCCCAGCTCCTCGGCAAGGATCTGGGCGTACGTGGTCTCGTGCCCCTGTCCTTGCGACTTCGTGCCGAAGCGCGCGATGACTTTGCCGGTCGGATGGATACGGATCTCACAGCTATCGAACATTTTGAGACCTAGGATGTCGAAGTGCTTGGACGGCCCGGCGCCGACAATCTCAGTGAAACTCGATATCCCGATACCCATCAGCTCGCCCCGCTGCCGCTTCTCGGCCTGCTCCTGCCGGAGGTCGGCATACCCGATCCTCTGCATGGCCAGATCGAGGGCGCCACCATAATTGCCACTGTCGTATTCCCAACCCAGGGCTGACGTATAGGGAAAGCGCTCAGGATTGATAAAATTCTTCTTTCTCAGGTCAGCCGGATCCATCTGCAGCTCGTGGGCCAGAATATCCACCATGCGCTCGATCGTATGGACCGCCTCGGTCACCCGAAAGGAGCAACGGTAGGCGATACCGCCCGGCGGTTTGTTGGTATACGCCCCGTCCACCTCCACATGGGCCGCCTGGAAGTCGTAGGAACCGGTGCAGATGTGAAAGAGCCCGGCGGGGAACTTCGACGGATTGGCCGCCGCGTCCGTGTAGCCGTGGTCGGCAAGCGTCTTGATCCGCAAGGCGGTGAGGGTGCCGTCCTGCTTCGCCGCTAACTCAGCCGTGATATGGTAGTCACGCGCGAAGGAGTCGGCCTGCAGGTTCTCCATACGATCCTCAATCCACTTCACCGGTTTTCCCGTCAGCACCGAGGCCGCTACGGCAATGACGTAGCCAGGGTAGACCGGCACTTTGCCACCGAATCCGCCACCGAGGTCAGGGGAGATAATGCGGACCTTGTGCTCGGCCAGCCCCACGTGACCTGCGACGAGCGCAAACACGGTGCGGATGACGTGCGGCGCCTGGCTCGTCATCCACACCGTCAACTGACCTGAGACGCGGTCGAACTGGGCGATGCAGCCGCAGGTCTCAATTGAGCAAACGTGGATACGAGGGATGTATAGGTCCTGCTGCACGGTGACCTCAGCCTCTCGGAAGGCTCTGTCTGTGGCAGCCTTGTTACCCACCTCCCAGTGGAAGATGTGGTTATCTTTTTTGCCAGGCTTGTCCGTGCGCAGCACCGGCGCATCGGGTTGTAGCGCCTTGAAAGGATCCACGACGACGGGGAGCGGCTCGTAGTCAACGTCAACCGCCTCGACCCCATCCGCTGCAGTGTAGCGGTCCGTGGCCAGTACGGCTGCCACTTCTTGCGCTTGATACATCACCTTCTCCACCGGCAGGACCATCTGCATGTCGGACATCAGGGTCGGCATCCAGTGCAGATTATACTTGGCCAGGGTTTCACCCGTGATGACGTCCAAGACGCCGGGAATGGCCAGGGCCTTTGAGACGTCAATCTTCTTGATCTTGGCGTGGGCATATGGACTGCGGACAATGTCCAGATAGAGCATGCCCGGCAATTCGATATCATCCACATACGTGCCCTGTCCCCGGATAAACCGTGGGTCTTCCTTACGCTTGACGGAGTGTCCCATGCCGCCGACTTCTGGTGCTGTTCTGGGTGTCATGCTGCCTCTCCCTGCCGCATTTTCTCCGCCGCATGCTGGACCGATTTGACAATGTTGACGTATCCTGTGCAGCGGCACAGGTTGCCAGAGATCGCCCACCGAATCTCTTCTTCTGTGGGATCGGCATTCCGCTGCAAGAGGGCATAGCCGGTGATGAGCATACCGGGTGTGCAAAAGCCACACTGTAGGCCGTGCTCTTGCCAAAACCCATCCTGAATGGGATGCAGCTGTCCACCCTGCTCCAGGCCTTCAACCGTCAGGATATCACGGCCATCGGCCTGGACGGCGAAAACGGTACAGGATTTCACCGGTTTGCGGTCTAAAAGTATGGTGCACGCCCCGCAGTGGGTCGTCTCGCACCCGATGTGCGTACCGGTCAACCGCAGGACATCACGAAGAAAATGGACTAAGAGTATCCTGGACTCCACTTCAGCCTCGTGTTCTATGCCATTGACTGTGACACGAATCCGATGTATAGTCATTCTCCCCTCCCTACGGTCTACCTAACCTGCCCACTCGCTCGTTCCAGAGCCGCAGTGAGCGCTCTGATCGTCAGCACCCGTACCATGTCTCGCTTGTAATCGACCGACCCACGCAGGTCTGCTTCCGGCTGGGACGCGGCGGCAGCGAGTTCAGCCGCGTGCTCAATGCTCGCCTGGTCAAGGTGCTTACCCTGGAGAAAGACCTCCGCAGAGTATGCTTTCAGCGGTGTCGGAGCCACGTTTGTCAGACCAATCCCAGCGCGTTCACACATGCCAGTGGCATTGATGGTCACCTGAGCTGCCACGCCAACAATAGCAAAATCGCCTACCTTCCGTTCCAATTTGACGTAGGCCCCGCCGCTTCCCGCTGCTGGAACAGGGATACGAATGTCCGTCAGCATTTCATCAGGACGGAGCGCCGTGGTGAAGAAATCAGTGAAGAATTCCGTAGCGGGAATGGTCCGTTCACCCTTGGGGCCAGTGGCGACGATCTCCGCCTCCAGAGCCAGCATGGTGGCCGGATGATCGTTGGCCGGGTCAGCATGTGCCAGATTCCCGCCAATGGTCGCCATGTTACGAACGAGCGGGTCGCCAACGACTTTAGCCGTCTCGCATACAATCGGGCACTTCGACCGCACGAACTCGGACAATTCGAGATCCGCCTCTCGGACCAGCGCCCCGATGCTGAGAGAGCCATGGCTTTCCTGGAGATGGTCTAATCCTGGGATGCGGTTGATATCGATGAGGTAGGCAGGCGTCGCCAGTCTGAGCTTCATTAGGGGTATGAGACTTTGGCCCCCGGAGAGGAGTTTCGCCTCGACGTTATAACGGCGCAGAAGGGACAGTGCTTCGTCCAAAGTGGTCGGCGAACAATACTCGAATTTGGGAGGAATCATGCTGCTTCACCTCACGCTGGATACGATAGGGCTCCACCACCTTCGCTAACAAAGAGTGCGTACCAGAATATAAGCTCTTCCACGCTCATCCTCCACACTCAGAGGTAGTTGCTCCGCAAAGAAGTATCACATCGGCTTACGTAAGTCAATTGGATACATAAAATAACAGGGTGATAATCTCTTGAAACATAAGCTTTTGACAATAATTTATAAAAATCGTGACGATTGTAAAATCACCCTCTGACACTGTCAAGGTATAATCGAACGTCGGGGCGCTGGTTCAGTCTGATGGGAATCGCTAAACTATAGAAATTCCCAGACAAATGGGGCTATGGGTACCATATGATATCGATCTCATCTACCCGGACAGAGGTTCACATCATGGAGCTTTTACATTTTTGCAATAACTATATAATACTAGATTTGACCCCTTACCACACCTCATTTGGATGATGCGATCCCGGGGCAATTGTTGTATCTTACTTGTTACACGAGTTGCCAGCGGCCACGCACCACACCCTCTTGGGTGATGGGAGATGATGGGAGATGATGAGAAAGGAGCCAAACATGGCTGAGACCATTCGCGAAACCTTTCTGCGGCGCAATCCGAAGTCTGCTGAACTCTATCCTCGGTTTAAAAAAGTCTTGCCCTCAGGCGTGAGTCATGACATGCGCGTCACCGATCCGTTTCCGATTTGCATTGCCCGGGGCGAGGGCTCGCGCAAGTGGGATGTGGACGGCAATGCGTACATTGATTACGGCTTGGGTTCCGCTTCCCTCCTGCTGGGGCACGCCCATCCGGATGTGGTCCAAGCCCTGATCGACGTCGCCCCATACGGGTCGCACTACGGTCTGCCGATTGAGGCGGAGTTGGAGTGGGGCGAACGGGTTTGCAACCTGATACCCTGCGCTGATAAAGTGCGCTTTGTCGGCTCCGGGGCCGAGGCCACGATGCTGGCGATGCGCATTGCCCGCGGGTATACCGGGAAGAACAAAATCATCCGCTGGGAATCGCACTACCATGGCTGGCACGACTACGCCATGCCCGGCACCTTGCCGCCGTTTGATTGCCCCGCGTCGATCGGCATTCCGGAGGGCGCCATGGCCTCGGTGATCGTGTTGCCGACGGATTTAGAAGTCTTGGAGCGGACACTAGCCCATGATCACGACATCGCTGGGGTCATCACCGAAGGCTCCGGGGCGTCGTATGGTACGGTCCCGCTGCCGCCGGGATTTCTCGAAGGCGTGCGGAACTTGACCGAGCAGTATGGTGTGGTGATGATTTTGGATGAAGTGATTACCGGCTTTCGCTGGAGTCCGGGCGGCTTACAGCAAAAAATCGGCCTTATGCCCGATCTCTGTACCATGGCCAAAGTGCTCACCGGTGGCCTGCCGGGCGGCGCCGTGGGTGGCCAGAACAAGTTCATGCAGGTGATGGAACAGACCGGCGACGCCAACCACGACCGCTTCGAACGCGTGTCGCACGGCGGCACGTTTAATGCCAATCCCTACTGTGCAGCCACTGGCAACGCGGCGCTCAGCATTGTGGCCACCGGCGAGATGCAGGAGCAGGCCGACCGCATGGCGGCACGCCTGCGGACGGGATTACAGGAGTTGTTCAACCGCTACGAAGTCCCGGCTGCGGTTTACGGCGATGCGTCCACGTTCCATGTGTATTTCGGCGGCCGCTCGATCGAGGGGCTTGATGCCAACACCCTCAAAAACATCCCGCCGGCAATTCAGCAAAACTTCCGCCAGGCCGTGCAAAACCACGGCGTCGATCTGATGTCGCGCTGCAGCGGGGTGCTCTCCGGGGTGCACACCGAGGCGGACATCAACCAAACGTTGGAAGGCTTTGATGGCGCTATCAAAGCGATGCTGGCCGAGGGCATTTTGCAGGCGGAGTAAGAGGCCAGGGCGGTGAATACCGATCTGTTTGAACTCCGATGACCTGCCCGCAACCGGTTCGGTAACCAACTCCCCCTAAATCGCAAGCAATTCTAGGTGGAGCTTTATTTCAGGAGCCCTGCGGTGCCGGTGCCCATGCACACGACAACCACGGACCACGGGCTTGGGTTACAAGATTCAAGCCCAATATTTCGAGATTCTTTGCGGCATTGTAGTCGGCATCGTCCGTAAAGCCGCAGCTTTGGCAAGCAAAACGCTTGCCCGAACGAGTACCGAGATGCAAACACGAGCTACACATTTGCGAGGTATATCGAGGATCATGCAGGACCACGGGAACCGCAGCCAGATTGGCTTTATAAGCCAGAAACATCCGCAGTTGGTAAAACGCCCAACTGTTGCTGCGCCGTCTTTCCGTCCGGGTACGCGGTTGTTTGTTGGTGCGCTCCCGAATACCAGTCAGGTCTTCGAGCACCACCATCGCGCCTTCTCCCTTTGCAGTCGCCACAATGTCCTTGCTAATCTCGTGATTGGTCAATGCTTGGAATCGTCTCTCTCTGCCCGACAGCCGTTTCAGGAGCTGGCGGCAACGTCGCCGAGTACTCCGCGTGCCCTTCGTGGCTTTGCGCTCCAGCGCCGCCCGCAACCGGCTGTAGCGGTCACGCACGCGCCGAATCTGCTCCCCACTCCACGACTTGCCCCGAGAGGTAAAGGCAATGTCGGTGCGCCCCAGGTCAACGCCAATGGCTTTGTCTGTAGGCGCAGGGGGTTCAACAGGAACTTTTATCTGGATGTGGATGGCATACGAGCCATCCCGGTAACGACACAGTTGCGCCGCTTTGGGCGCTTGTCCTGCAAGCTTCTCGCGCTGATAGTCGCCGGTGTCAAGAGCCAAGCGCTCCCGGCTGTTCAGGAGTGTCAGGCTTACCGTCCAATCCGCTTCGCGAAAGGAAAAGATGCGCTGGTCGTATTGGATGCTTGTCGCGTCAAACTCGACGACCTTAGATTTATTGGTGTGCGCTGCTTTGCGGTTGGCACAGACACGGCGAATGGCTTGGATGGCGAGGTTTGCCGACAGACCAAAGCGATCTCGCACCTCGTAGTACACCATCTCTTGCATGCGCTCTTTATTACGCATGCGTTTAGGCACTCTCTCGTGTATCCAATTACACGCATCAGCAAAGGCAGACAGTGTATCGTCGAGATGTTTGTCCTGTTCTTCAGTAGGAAGAAGTTTTCATATGTAGGTTAGTGTCTGTTCCATGACTGGTACTATATATGGAAGTACTGTTCCAGTCAATAACTTTTACGCTTGCCAAAGTGCCCTCGGCTCTGGCGAGCCGACTTCTATCCCTCTCCACCCAAACGCTGCGCGTTCTGGATGGAGAATCCCGGAGGTTCTGTTGAGTTGGGCTCGGTCACCTATGCCCAGCCGAGCATCACCAAGGTCGGCGGGGTGACCGAAATGCGCCACGTCATGGCCTTGGCCCAGGTGGCTGGGGTGAAGGTCGTGCCGCATTCGGCCTACTTCGGCCCAGGGTTGATCGCCTCGATTCACTGCATTGCCTCCATGCCCAAAGCCTCTCTGGTGGAGCGCTACGCGTGCGATTTCGATATCAACCCGTTGCACGATGCCATCCATCCGGTTGAGGGGCGGATACCAGTGCCGCAAGATCCTGGGCTAGGGGTGGAATTGGATGCCGGGGTGATCGAGAAATTGCGAGTCGGTTAGCCTCTTGCCAACGCGAGGTGCCTCGCAGGGGTCAGAGTGCATGGATGGCAAACGACCCCTGATTAAATTCTAAATTATTCAAATTATTCTTCCGATCCTCTACCAAACGGTTGTTTGATGTATTATACTTAAGAAACATTGTGGATGCTTACTAGCAGTCACCCTCTGGAGAAGATATGTTACGCACGTTTATCATCACATTTATCATCTCGGCAGTGAGCTACGCCACCCTCGACACGGTCGTTCGGATGTACGTGAACTAAGTATTCACGGCATTTAACTTTTCCAACGGGAAGTCCCCTTGCGTGAGCTGGGGGATGAAAGTTGGTCGGCTCGAAGAG
>Ga0214472_10001229_pt1 | contig 29255 bp, 21 predicted proteins | sample RVTome_6_FD_207662 | JGI IMG/M metagenome (GOLD analysis project Ga0214472, IMG submission 207662) | Soil microbial communities from uranium-contaminated site in the Upper Colorado River Basin, Wyoming, United States - RVT140D175 | ecosystem: Environmental > Terrestrial > Soil > Contaminated >...
CGGGCACGGTGCGCCGGCCGCGGGGCTGGATGCGGGGCAGCTCCAGCTCCTCGCCCAGGATCGCGGCCAGCTCGTCCAGGCCGACCTCGACCTCCAGGATGTGCTGGCCCTCGTCCAGCCCCGGCTCGCCGTCCAGGGCGTCGCCCGGCTCGCCCTCCCCCTGGCCCACGCCGCCCGTGGCCTTCGTCCCGAAACGGATGCGGGGGATCTCGATCTGGGGGAGGGGGATGGAGACGATGTGCTTGCCCTGCCGGCCGATCAGCTCGCCCTGGGTGAGGTACTTGCGGAACTCCTTCTTGATGACGCCGCGGACGATCTGCTTGAAGCGCTTGACGTCGCGGTCGATCTTCCGAAGCATGGCCGTCACGGGTCGGTCACCCCGCGTGGCTCACATGCTTCGGATCGCGCACCGCTGGCGCCGGATCAAGGACGGGCGGACCTGACGGGACTCCTTCGGCGCGCCTTGACCACCTCCTCGATGCGGTCCGCCGTCGCCTCGGTCAGCCGGAGCTGTTCGAGGATTCGCAAGAGGTCGCGGCCCGTCCGGCGTCGGCCGAAGTGGGACTTGATCACCTGGGAGAAGGACTCTCCCTTTGCCTTGTGTCGAGACAGCGCCTCAAAGGCCTCGATGTCGATGGTGATCCTCTTGACGCCCGTGACACTCACCGCTGCTTCGTGTCCCCGCGCGCGAAGATGGACGCCACGTAGTTGAGCACGTCCACCGCGCACACGTCGCAGTAGCCGTAGTTCTTGATGAGGCGGCCCTTGACGATGTCGATCTTCTCCTGGGTGTCCCTGTCCACCACGCTGGAGACGAGCGAGGTGAGCTTGATGGAGTCCTTCTGGTCCTCGAAGAGCTTCAGCTCCAGGGCCTTCTGCAGGCGCTCGTTGGTGCGGTAGTCGAACTGCTTGCCCTCCAGGGCCAGGGCCGCGATGTAGTTCATGATCTCGCGCCGGAAGTCGTCCTTGCGGCTCTCCGAGATGTCGATCTTCTCCTCGATCGAGCGCATGAGCCGCTCGTCGGGGTCGTCCTCCTGCCCGGTGAACTTGTTGCGGACCTTCTCCCGGAACGTGTAGGCCTTGATGTTGTCCACGTAGTTCCCGCAGAGCCGCGCGATCGCCTCCTCGTCCGCGGAGATGGCCTTCTGGACCTCGTTCTTCACGACGTCCTCGTACTCCTGCTTCACCATCGAGAGGAGCTCGCGGTAGCGCTTGCGGATCTCCTCCCGGGTGATGAGGCTGTGGTGGTGCAGGCCGGACTCCAGCTCGTTCAGGACCATGAAGGGGTTCACGCAGGTCCCGCTGTCGTCGCGCACGAGCGCGTTGCTGATCTTGTCCTGGATGTAGCGCGGGCTGATGCCCTCCATGCCCTCGCGCGGTGACTCCTCCTTGAACTCCCTCACGTTGTCCTCGGTGAAGCCGGGCAGCGTCTTGCCCCCGTAGAGCTTCATCTTCTGGATGAGGGTGATCTGCGCCTTCTTGGGCTCCTCCAGCCGGGTCAGCACCGCCCAGATGGCCGACATCTCGATGGTGTGGGGGGCGATGTGCTTGCCGGTGATGAGCCGGTCGTTGAAGTCGCGGGCGTAGATCTTGACCTCTTCCTGCCACACCGTGTTGTAGGGGATGTCGATCTTGACCGTCCGGTCGCGGAAGGCCTCCATCAGCTCGTTGTTCTGTAGCTTCCGGTATTCCGGCTCGTTGGTGTTGTGGCAGACGACGTTGCCCACGCCGCACACGAAGTTGTGGAGCCCCTCGCACTCGATGTCGTAGACCCACTCCCCGAATACGTGCCGGCGGTGGAGCCGGGCCTCGAAGGTCTTGTGCCGGCCCCCGACCTTCCCCTCGCCCGACACGAAGCGGATCCGATACGCCGGCGTCCGTCCCGGCCGGGGATGCCGGTAGACGCTGTAGTCGTGTCCCAGCAGGCTGGCCAGCGTGCCCACCTGGGCGGCCAGCATAGGCGAGATCGTCTTGTACTCGAAGTAACAGTCGCGATAACGCTGCGAGACGGCGGCGGAACGGGAGAGCTTCCTCGTCCCGTCCGTTCGCATCAGCTCGTCGAAAGCGTGCTGGAGGAACTCGCGGGGGAGGTCGAAGAGGAAGTTGGGCAGCCTCTTGTTGGGGGAATGCTCCCCGCAGTGGTGTTTCGCCAGCACCGCCATGGCCTGCGAGCTGAGGTAGAGCCTCCACGCGGAGTCCGTCGTCGCGCCCGCGTCGATCGAGCCGCCGCCGGAAGTGATCCGCTGATAGGCGCCACGGACCCGCTCGAGCTCGTCGCGGTCGGCCTGGGAGATCACGATGCCGCCGTTGCGCCCGTTCACGTGGCCTTCCGTCGCGTACCAGACGAGCAGGGTGATGAGGTCCTTCAGGGCGGCGGCGTCGCAAACGGTGTCGTAGACGGCCTGGATCTCGGTCGCGTGTCGGGGAAGGTCCAAGCGCACCCATCCCGGCCGGCAGGGCCTTGTCATCCGGCCCCCGCCGGCGGCAATGCTCGTCTCGCAGCCGACGAAGCCAGGGATGGCGGTGGCGGCGTCCACCACCAGCGCGTCCGTCAGCGCCAGGCCGCGCAGATCGCGCAGGGCAAGGACTTCGTGACGCTCCTCGGGAAAGAAGACCTGTCCGTCCCGACCGTAGATGGAATGGTTCGGAGTTGTCTCGACGACTCCCCATTTCTGGTCCGTGGTGAGCATCTCGCCGGTGAAGCGGTGTCGGAGGACGGCGCGGACCGGAGTCCAACGCGTCGAGCGTCCTTCGATGTCGCGAGCGAGGACTTCGAGGTCCGAGCAATCGGACTCGAACCGCGCGTAAAGCTGCTCCATCGTCGACCAGGCGAGAGCGCCGTCGAACCGATAGAGGATCGGCTCGGAGCCGGAGACGCTGTGGCCGACCAGCACCTCGTCGATGTCCGTCTGCGGGAACTTCTTGGGCTTGATCTTGTGCTCCTGCGACGCGCCCAGCAGGTCGTAGAGGAAGGCCACGTCCAGCTTCAGGATCTCGATGAACTCGATGAGGCCGCGGTTGGCGATGTTCAGCTCGCCGTCGAAGTTGAAGGCGCGGGGGTCCGAGTCCGAGCCGTACTCCGCGATCTTGCGGTAGTTGAGGTCGCCCGTCAGCTCGGTGGAGTCCTGGTTCTTCTCGTCCTTGGGCTGGAAGGTCCCGATCCCGATCCGGTCCTTCTCCGAGAGCATCAGCCGCTTCACCACCGCGTGGCGGATGACCTTCTCCCAGTTGCCCTCGTAGCTGGTCATGAGGTCCTGGAAGGTCTTCCGGCAGAAGGGGCAGAGGTTGCCCGTGCTGATGATCCGGTAGTCCTTCGCCCCGATGCGGCGGTTGATCTCGGCGTAGACCGCGTCCTGGCTCTCGAAGGGGATGAGGTGCAGCGGGTCCTCGTGCATGGGGCACCACTGCACGGTGTCCGTTCCGGGGGAGGCGAGGTCGGCCTTCCAGCCGAAGGTGTAGAGCGCGCCTTCCTTCTGGCCGGAGTAGGCCTCCAGGCCCTTCTTCAGCAGCCGGGCGATGGTGGACTTGGAGGAGCCCACGGGCCCGTGCAGCAGGACGATCCGCTTCTCGGTGCCGTAACCGAAGGCCGCGGACTTGATGTTGTGGACGAGCCGCATCAGCGGGGCGTCGAGGCCGAAGACGGCGTCGCGGCCGGCGTCGATGGGGTCGTCGAAGAGCCGGTAGTGCGTGTAGCGCTCGTGCTGGCGCGTGTAGTCGGTGACCCCGTGGGAGAGGATCATGTCGTACAGCCGCTGGTAGGCGTTGCGGGCCACCTTCGGGTTCGCCATGACGATCTCCATGTAGTCCTCGAGCGCGCCCGTCCAGTGGCGCTCGCGGTAACCCTGGAGATCCTGCTTCTGCTTGACGATGCCGAGCAGGGCGTCGGCCCCGGTGACTCCCATGCGTGACCCCCTTGGCCGTCGGGTGGCGACCGGTTCAGGGTACGGCTTTTCGCCGGGCGAGACAAGAGTGACGTGGGCGCGCTTCCGATTGACTTTCGGCGCCGCCGCGGGCGAAACTGATCGTCTCGGAGGCAAGGTGGGCCGGAAGAGCATCTCCGTCGGCGACTTCGTGGACGGCCTGCGGTCCTTCGAGTCCGAGCCCATCACCCGCGACCGCGTGCTGGGCTACATGCAGGAGACCGCCGTCGACCGGGGCACGCTCGCGCCCTACGCCCACTTCCGCAAGGACATGTACACGCGGAACCTCGTCTACCGCGACGACCTGCTGGAGCTGATGGCCGTCTGCTGGCAGCCCGGGCAGCGCACGGTCATCCACACCCACAACGGCCAGCTCGGCTGGATGGGCGTGGAGCAGGGGGCGCTGGCCGTGGTCAACTACAAGTGGGTGGGCTGCAACGCCTCCGACAACCAGAACGTGGCGGGCATGGACTGCCTGGCCGGGGCCACGGAGCTGGACCTGGACCGCCGCGAGGTCCAGGAGTGCTATCCGGGCGGGCCCGTCAACACCGTGGACAAGGTCCAGACCATCCACCAGGTCGTGGTGCAGGGAAAGGAGCCGGTGATCTCCCTGCACGTGTACAGCCGGCCCATCGACTCCTGCGTGGCCTTCGACCTCGAGCAGAAGCGGTGCTACCGCAGGGTGCTCAGCTACTACAGCAAGTACGGCGACGTGGTGGTCCGCGAGGGCGACCTTCAGCCTGCGGCCGACCCCGGGCTCACCGCCCCCGCCGCCGCCACGCCGCGCCGGTAGCCGCTTCGCCTTGAACCCGCTCGAAGGCATACGGGTCGTCGACCTCACCCGCATCCTCGCCGGCCCGTACTGCACCCAGGCGCTGGCCGATGCCGGGGCCGACGTCATCAAGATCGAGGAGCCGGGGAAGGGCGACGACACCCGGGGCTGGGGTCCGCCGTTCGTCGGTGAGCAGGGGGGTGCTGCGCCGCACCCCCCTGAACCCCCCGCGCTCGCGTCGGGAGTGAATCCCGCCGCTCGCGCCGCTCCGGCGCTTGGCCAGAGCGCCTACTTCCTCTCCGTCAACCGCGGCAAGCGCAGCTTGACTCTCAACCTCAAGGACCCGCGCGGCCGCGAGGTGCTGTGGCGGCTCCTCGCGACCGCGGACGTGATGGTCGAGAACTTCCGGCCGGGGACCATGGAGCGGATGGGGTTCGGCGACGCCGCCGTGCGCGCCCGCTACCCGCGGATCGTGTACGCGTCGGTCTCGGGATACGGCGGCGACGGGCCGTGGGGCGGCCGCCCCGGTTACGACGCGGTCGTGCAGGGAGAGGGCGGCCTCATGAGCGTCACCGGGCCCGGGGACGGCGCGCCGCACAAGGCGGGGGCCTCGCTGGCCGACGTGGCGGCGGGCATGACCACCTTCCAGGGCATCCTGCTCGCGCTCCTGCGGCGCGCGCGGACGGGCGAGGGCGGACGCGTGGACATCTCATTGTTGGAAAGCCTGCTCTCCGTCCTCACCTATCACGCCTCGACCTGGCTGTTAGCCGGCCAGGTCCCCGCGCGGCTCGGCAACCGCCATCCCAACCTCGCGCCCTACGAGACCTTCGAGGCCGCGGACGGCCACGTGATCGTCGGCGTCGGCAGCGAGTCGCTGTGGCGGTCCTTCTGCGAGGTCCTGGGCGATCCCGCCCTCGCCCGCGATGCGCGCTTCGAGAGCAACGCGCTTCGGGTCACGAACTACGCGGCCCTGCACGACGTGCTCGCCCCACTATTCCGCTCGCGGCCGGTCGCGGAGTGGCTCGCCGCCTTCGAGGCGGCCGGGATTCCCTGCGGCCGCGTCCGGACGGTGGCGGAAGCGCTCGACAACCCGCAGGTCGCGGCGCGCGGCCTGCTCCTCGAGCTGGAGCACACGACGATCGGACGGGGCCGCTACGTGGGCAGCCCCATCCACCTGAGCGACGCCGGCCGCGGGTCCACCCGGCCCCCGCCGCTCCTCGGCGAGCACACGGACGAGGTGCTGCGGGAGCGGCTGGGAATGGACGAAGCCGAGATCGCGGCCCTGCGCCGCGACGGTGTCGTCTAGGTCACTCGTCCCGGGACGAGTTGTCGTCACACATTCGTCACGCGGTGCGTAAAGACGTGTTTCGTGCCCTCTCGGGGCCCAGCATCCGCCGGGCCCTTCGGATATGATGTTCGCCGCCGTAAGAAAGCCTGGGGCGTCCCTCCCCGGCGTGCGGGCCAGAAGCACGGTCCCGTCCTGGCGCTGAGGCCTCGATGTCTCGGATCCTGGTCGTCGACGACGAGCCGCTCATCGCCAAGACGCTCGTCGACCTGCTCGCACTGCACCGGTTCCCCGCCGCCGTTACCGCGGCCTCCGGCGAGGAGGCCCTCGAGGTCCTCGCCCGCGAGGCCTGCGACCTGGTGATCCTGGACGTCCGCCTGCCGGGGATCTCCGGCTTCGAGACCTGCGCCCGCATCCGCGAGGCCCACGGGCCGTCGCTGCCCATCATCATGCTCACGGCCGTCGGCGACCCCGCGGCCGTACGCCAGGGCCACGAGGTGGGCGCGGACGACTTCCTCACCAAGCCGGTGGACACGCCGTCGCTGGTCCTGAAGGTGCGGGCCTTCCTGCGCTTCAAGGGCGCGCACGACGAGGTGGTGCGGGCCCGGGAAGAAGCGCAGGCCCACGCCCGCGACCTCGCCCTCCTCCACGAGATCGGCCGCGACTGGTCGCTCATCGCCGAGCCCGAGGAGTTCAACCGGATGGTGACGCAGCGCCTGGCCGGGCTCATCGGCGCCCCCGTCTGCCTCTTCGCGCTCTACGACCCGGCCACGCGCGTCATGAGCGCGTCGCTGCCCGCGCACGGCCTGCCCGACGAGGTGGCCCGCAAGATCCGCTACGAGGTCAAGCCCGAGTACCGCACCCTTTGGAACTTCCGCTCCGGCCGGCCCTACGTCAGCAACCGACCGCAGTCGGACCCCCGGCTCGTCCAGGACGTGGTCCGGCTCACCAAGATGCAGTCGGTGGTGCTCGTCCCCATGCTGTCCGAGGGCCACGTCCTCGGCCTGCTCGTGGCGGCGAACAAGCGCGGAGGGTTCACCAGCAACGACGTGCGCCTGCTCTCGATATTCGCCGGGCCGGCGGCGTCGTTCCTGTGGAGCCGGCGGATCTTCGACCGCCAGCGGCGCCACGCCGCCGTCGCCCAGCGGCTGTCGGACCTGGCGGGCGACATGGCCGGGACCATCGGCCGCGCCGCCCTGCTGAACCTGGTCGTCCATCGCATCCAGAAGGACCTCGGGTACGAGCGCGTGGGGTTCTGGTCGCCGGGCCCCTCCGGCGAGCTGGTCCGGGAGCTGGAGGCGGGGGCCGAGCGCCCGGCGGATTTCCCCGCGGACCTCGCCCACCTGAAGTGGGCGCTGCAGGGTGGGGCTCCGCTGCAGCGGTCCCACGGCGGCTCCCTGGCGGAGCTGGCGGTGCCCGTCCGCGCCGGCGACCGGGGCCTGGGCGTCCTGGTGCTGCTGCGCGCCACCGCCGTGCCCTTCGCCGACGAGGACGTCAACATCCTGGCCACGCTTGCCGGCCAGCTCGCGGTGGCCATCCAGAAGTCCGAGAGTGTGGCCCAGACCGAGCTCATGGCCCGGCAGATGGCGACCCTCTACGACCTCGGGCTCGAGACCTCGGCCCTGCGCGACCTGCAGCAGTTGTTCGCGAAGGCCACGGAAGAGGCGGGCCGGCTGATCCGCGCCGACCACACCTCGGTCCTGCGCGCCTTCGAGAGCGAGGACCCGGATCCGGGCGGCGTGCTGCGCATCTTCGCGGCCTGGGCCCGCGACCCCGTGAAGGAGACCTACTCCCAGCCGGTCTTCAAGGTGGGGGAGGGCATCGCGGGCCGGGTGGCGCGCGACCGCGTGCCCGTGATGATCAACGACGCCGAGCAGCAGACGGACTTCGTGCCCCGGGGCAACCCCGTCTCGCGGCTCCTCTGCGTCCCCTTGACCTACTACGACCAGGAGACGGACGCGCCCGTCCTGTTCGGGGTCCTCAACGCGACGCGCCGGCCCGGCGCGCCCCGCTTCACCGACGACGACCTGGAATACCTGACGCGCTTCGCGGGCCAGCTCTCCATCGCGGTGGCCAACTCCATGGCCTTCGGGGCGGAGCGCGAGCGGGGTGAGCAGCTGGCCCTGGTGAACGCGCTCGTCCGGGAGATCGCGGGGAACCTCTCGCGGGACCGCATCCTCGACACCGCGGTGCGCCGCATCCAGGAGGCCTTCCACTACCACGTGGTCATGATCGGGGTGCCCGACTACGATGCCGGGCTCCACCGCGTGGCCGCGGCCGCCGCCCAGACGCTGCCCGCGGAGCGCTGGGGGAGCTTCCCGATCCACGCCGGCGTCGCCGGGCGCGCGGTCCGCGAGAAGCGCACGGTGCTGGTGCCGGACGTCACCCAGGACCCCGACTACATCCCGCTCGTGGCGGCCACTCGCAGCGAGGTGGCCATCCCCATCCTCTCCGGGGACGAGGTGGTCGCGATCCTGAACGTCGAGAGCGACGTGCGGCGCGGCTTCAACCGCAGCCAGGTCATGACGCTGGAGACGCTGGCCGACGGCATCGGCATCATCCTGCGCAACGCGGAGCTGTACCAGGCGGTGGAGCGCACCAACGCCCGGCTGGTGGAGCTGGACCGCATGAAGAGCGAGCTCGTGAACATCGTGGCCCACGACTTCCGAGCCCCCCTGGCCGGGGTGCTCGGGCACGCCGAGCTGCTGGAGTGGAAGCCCGACGCGCCCCTCGAGGACCGGCTTCAGCAGGCCCGGTCCATCATCCAGGCCGCCACCCACATGGCGAGCATGGTGGACAAGACGCTCAAGACCACCCGGCTGGAGATGGGGCATTTCCCGTTCGAGTTCGGCGTCGTGGACCTGGCCGCCGTGGTGCGGGAGGTCGTGGGCCGGATGCCGGTGGACGACCGGTACCCGATCGCCGTCGACCTCCCCGAGGACCCCGTGCCGTGCTGGGCCGATCGGGAGCGCCTGGCGGAGGTGATCGAGAACCTCGTCTCCAACGCCACCAAGTACTCGCCCGACGGCGGCCCCGTGCGGGTGGAGGTGGCGCGCGACCCCGACGCGGCCACCGTACGCGTGGTGGACCGCGGCATCGGCATCGCGCCCGCGGCCCAGGAGAAGCTGTTCCGCCCGTTTTCCCGCATCCGCGACCAGAAGACCGCCAGCATCCAGGGCTCGGGCCTGGGCCTGTACATCTGCGAGCGCATCGTCCGGGCCCATGGCGGCCGGCTGGGGGTCGAGAGCCGGGCGGGGGAGGGCTCGACGTTCGCCTTCTCCATCCCGCTCTTCGGTGTCATGGCGCAGACGCGCGCGCCCCTGGTGCTGGTGGCGGCGGGGGACGAGAGGACGCGGCGCGAGGTCCGGCGCGTGGTCGAGGAGCAGGGTTTCGGCATCCACGAGGTCTCCGACGGCGTGGACGCGGTGGAGGCCGCGGTGCGCCTGGTCCCGGCCGCGGTGATCCTGGACCGGGTGCTGCCCAGGCTGGGGGCGGAGGAGGTCGCGGTGCGCCTCAAGGACAACGCGGCCACCACGTCCATCCCGCTCTTCGCGCTGGCCGACAGCGCGGAATTGGGCAGCCGGTCGGCGCTCTTCGACGCCTACGTGCCCAAGCCGCTCGACGTGGCCGTCCTGGCCGCGGCCCTGAGCGGCGTCCACCAGCCGGGGGACACCGGCCTGGTGGCGAGCACCGAGCCGATGCCATGAGGCTCGCCACGCTGGCCCCCGCGGCCGCCCTCGTGGCCCTCGCATGCGGCGGGGGCGGCGACGGCGGGCCGGGCGCCCCCTCGCCCTCGCCGTCGCCGAGCCCCGCCGCCAGCCTCGACATGCGGCTCCTGTCGCACCTGGACCTGACGGCCCTGACGGCGACGCCCATACCGGGCGAGCCGCCTCCCCCCGCGACCGCGAACCGGTCCGCGTCCGGCAACTGGGGCTACACGGCGCCCGGCGGCCGCCGCTTCGCGCTGACGGGGACGTCCGTGGGCCTCTCCATCGTGGAGGTCACCGACCCCGAGAGCCCGCGGAACGTGGGCGTGGTCCCCGGGCCCGCGAACCAGTGGCGGGAGGTCCGGACCTACGGCGGCTACGCCTACGTCACGACCGAGGCCCGGACGGGCCTCGACATCGTGGACCTGCGCGACCCCGACCGGCCCCGCAAGGTCCGGACCTGGAACCGGACCTTCGACTCCGCTCACTCCCTGTGGATCGACGAGGAGCGCGGGTTGCTCTACGCCCACGGGACGTCCACGGGCATGCACGTCCTCGACGTGGGCCGCGACCCCGAGGACCCGGACGAGGTGGGCCGCTTCGCCGACTTCTACATCCACGACTCGTACGGCCGGGGCACCCGGCTCTACGCCGCGGCCATCAACGGCGGCTTCCTGGCCGTACTGGATGTCTCCGACCCCGCCGGCATCACCGAGGTCACCCGGTTCGCCACCGGCGGACAGTTCACCCACAACGCCTGGCTGACCCGGGACGGGCGGTACCTGTTCACGACCGACGAGCGCATCAGCCGCCCGGTGGAAGGGTGGGACCTCGCCGACCCGCTGGCCCCGCGCAAGGTCTCCGAGTACATCGCGGCCCCGGGGACGATCCCGCACAACGTGATCGTGGACGGCGACCGGCTGCTGCTGTCCCACTACACCGAGGGCGTCCACCTGCTCGACGTCACGGACCCGGAGCGGCCCGAGCGGCTCGGCTTCTACGACACCTACCCCGGGCGCAGCGGGACCTTCAACGGGGCGTGGGGGGCCTACATCTTCCCCGGCACCGACCTCATCCTGGTCAGCGACATCGACGGAGGCTTGTTCGTCATCGGCTACACGGGAAGGTGACGCTTCTGCTCCAGGCCCTCGGCCTGGGCCGCAGCGACGTGGTGGCGGTGGCGGGGGCGGGCGGCAAGACGACGCTGGTCTACCGGCTCGCCGGCGAGGCCCGCGACGCGGGGCTGCGCGTCCTGGTCACGAGCACGACACATATGGGAACGCTGCCCGAGACGATCACGGGACCGGTGGTCTTGGAAGAAGAAGAAGGGGATCTTGGGACGCGCCTTGGGAAGGTCATGAGGGAGACGGGTTACGCGACCGTCCTGGGCCGTTACGTACGTCCCGACAAGATCGAGGGGTTGGGAGCTCCGCGCGTGGACGAGCTGGTCAGCCGCGCGGACCTGGTTGTGATCGAGGCCGACGGCGCGCGGGGCCGGTCGCTCAAGGTCCCCGCCTCCCACGAGCCGGTCATCCCGCGCTCGACCACGGTGCTCGTGGTGGTGGCCGCCCTGGACGTCCTGGGGCAGCCGCTCGACGACGCGCGGGTCCATCGGCTGGAGCTGGTCGCGGCGGCGACGGGAAAGCAGGCGGGGCAGGCCGTGGACGAGGAAGCGGTGGTCGCGGCCCTGAGCCACGCCGAAGGTTACCCGGCCCGGGTCGCGCCCGGCGTGCGGGCCGCCGTCTTCCTCAACAAGGCCGAGGACCCCGGGGCCTGGGCCGCCGCCGAGCGGATCGCCCTCCGATTGATCGGCACCTACCCGCTGGTGGCCGCCGGGTCCGCGCGCGGCGGAGAGGTCCGCGTCTGGAGATGACGACGCGCGCGGGAGAGGTGGCCGGGATCGTCCTGGCCGCGGGCGCCTCGTCCCGGATGGGGCGGCCGAAGATGCTGCTGCCGCTCCGCGGCGGGACGCTGCTGTCCGCCGCCGCCGGAGCGCTCCTGGGCGGGGGCCTGGCTCGGGTGGTGGTGGTCCTCGGCTGCGAGGCGGAGCGGGTCCGGCGCGCGGCGGGCCTGCCCGAGGACCCGCGCCTCCGCGTGGTGGTCAACGACGACTGGCCGTCGGGCATGGCCTCCTCCCTGCGCCGCGGGCTCGAGGAGTGCGGCGACGCCGCGGCGGCCCTGGTCGCCCTCGGCGACCAGGCCGGGATCACGGCGGACCGGGTCCGGCGGATCGTCGAGGCCTGGCCGCCGGGCGCGCCGCTCGTGGTCCCCGTGAGCGGAGGCCGCGCGGGCCACCCGGTGCTGTTCGGCCGCGCGCTCTGGGGCGAGCTGCGGGGCCTCTCCGGCGACGTCGGCGGGCGCGAAGTCGTCCAGCGCCACCTGGAGGACGCGGTGCTCCTGCCCGCCGAGCCGCTCGCCGACCTCGACACCGAGGAGGACCTGCGGCGGCACCTCTCGGGCACCCCCCCCGCGGGCTCCGGCTTCGAGCTGCCCGGGTCGCCCCCCCGGACTGGGAGACACTAGTAGCAAGGAGGCAGCATGGAGACACCCGTGGAGAGCCGGCCCGCCGTGGCCGCCGCCGCCGACAAGGCCGCGGACAGGCGCGCCCGCAGCCGCACCCCGCTCAAGATCATCCTCTTCGTCCTGTTCATCACCACCGCCCTCTGGGTCTTCGACCTGTACACGCGGCCCAGCTGGGACAAGATCATCAGCTTCCTCCAGGGCTACTTCTTCGGCAGCTTCGTGATGGCCTGGATCCTCCAGCGCGCCGACCGCATGTCCAGCTAGAGCGCTTCTGCTATCCTGACGGCGTCATGGCGCCGCGGTGAGGGAAGTGCTCGAGGCCGCGCTCCTGGCCGAGGAGCGCGGCGAGGCCGCCGCCCTGGTGACCGTGGTGTCGACCGAGGGCTCCACGCCCCAGAAGGCCGGCGCCAAGATGGTCGTCTACGCCGACGGGCGCATCGTCGGCACCATCGGCGGCGGGTGCGTCGAGGCCGAGATGACCTGGCGGGCGCGGCAGGTCATCGAGAACCGCCGCGTGGAGATGGCCTCCTACGACCTCACCCCGGACCAGGCGGGGGAGGACGGCCTCGTCTGCGGCGGGCGGATGCAGGTCTTCATCGAGCCCATCGAGGGCGTCCCCACCCTCTGCATCTTCGGCGCCGGCCACGTGGCCCAGCCGTTGGCCCGGATGGCCAAGGCCGTGGGCTTCCGGGTGGAGGTGGCCGACGACCGCGTCAAGTTCGCCAACCGCGCGCGCTTCCCCGAGGCCGACCTCGTCGTGGTGGACTCGCTGCCCGAGGCGGCCGCAAAGATGACGCTCGGGCGCAACTCCTATGCGGTGGTCGTGACGCGCGGCCACAAGGGCGACGCCCTCGCCCTCCACGCGGCGCTGGGCGGGGACCTGCGGTTCGTGGGCCTCCTGGGGAGCCGGCCCAAGATGGTCCACGTGCTCGCCGACCTCGAGGAGCGGGGCGTGCCTCCATCGGCGCTGGCCCGGGTGCACTGCCCGCTGGGCGTCGAGATCGGGGCCACGAGCCCGGAGGAGATCGCGGTCAGCATCCTGGCCGAGATCATCGCGGTCCGCCGCGGCGTGGACCCGGCCGCCATCCGCCCGATGAAGATGGAGCTGCCCGGCCGCATGAAGGTCGGCCGCTAGCCCACGGCCGATGAGCGACCTCGACCGCCGTCCGCACCTGGTGGTCGTGCGCGGCGGGGGCGAGATGGCGTCGGCGGCGGCCCGCCTGCTGTTCCTGAGCGGCTTCCCCGTGGTGGTGCTGGAGCGCGAGCGGCCCGCGGCCGTGCGGCGCCTGGTCGCCTTCGCGGAGGCAGTCCTCGCCGGCCCGGCGGATGTCGAGGGCGTGCCGGGCCGGCGCGTCGATCAAGGCCAGGTCTCGTCCGTCCTGGAAGACGGTCACTTCGTGCCCGTGGTCGTGGATCCCGAGGGATCCTCGATCCCGCGCCTCCGCCCGGCCGTGCTCGTGGACGGGCGCATGGCCAAGCGCAACCTCGGCACGAGCCGGGACGACGCGCCCCTGGTGATCGGCCTGGGGCCGGGCTTCATCGCGGGGAAGGACGTCCACGCCGTGGTGGAGACTCAGCGGGGGCCGGACCTCGGCCGGGTGCGCTGGAGCGGCGCGGCGGAGACAGACACCATGATCCCGGCCGCGGTCCAGGGCTACGCGGAGCGGCGCGTCTTGCGCGCGCCCCGCTCGGGGGTTTTCCGCGGGGAGAAGCGCATCGGCGAGGTCGTCATGCCCGCGGCGCGGCTGGGGACGGTGGACGGGGAGGCGGTCACGGCCTCCATCCCGGGGCTCCTGCGGGGGCTGGTGGCCGACGGCGTCGCCGTCGAGCAGGGCGACAAGATCGGGGACATCGACCCTCGCGGCCCCCTCATCGACGCCGCGCGGATCTCCGACAAAGGCCGGGCGGTCGCCGCAGGCGTCCTCGAGGCGGTGTTGCTCCACCTCCGGCGATAGTGCTCCGGCCTTCCCTCGCCCGGGTTACACGGATCGGCGCCCTTCGAGAAGCTCGTGCCGAAGCGTCGATGAGCTTCTCGGCGTGAGCAAGTGAGGATCGGGGCCTTGACTCGTTGCAGGTGAGCTCGCAAGATCACGGCGAATCAGCCCCGATGACGCCGGAACGGTGGCGGCAGGTGACGGGTGTCTTCCACGGCGCCCTGGCGCGCGAGACGGCCAGCCGCGGCGCGTTCCTGGATCAGGTCTGCGCGGGTGATCCGGCATTGCGCGACGAGGTCGAAGCGATGCTGGCCGCGCATCGGGACGCGGGCCGGTTCGGCGATGCCCCCCTCGTCGCCTCGGAAGACCTGCGACACCTGGAACGCGAGTCGTCCGGACTGCCCACCCGGGAAGGGCCGCCCTCGGGGCCACCAGGACCGGCCTTCCTCCCCGGGACGGTGCTGGCCCGGCGCTACCGCATCGTGGCTCCGCTGGGCCGCGGCGGCATGGGCGAGGTGTACCGAGCCGACGACTTGAAGCTCGGCCAGACCGTCGCCCTCAAGTTCCTCCCGGCCACCTTGCGCAACGATCCGGGCCGCCGGCAGCGGCTGCGCGACGAGGTCAAGCTCGCGCGCCTCGTGGCCCACCCCAACGTCTGCCGGGTCTGGGACGTGGTCGAGTCCGACGGGCACGAGTTCCTGTCGATGGAGTACGTGGATGGCGAGGACCTGGCCTCGCTCCTGCGCCGGATCGGCCGCCTTCCGCAGGACCGGGCGGTGCGCATGGGCCGGGAGCTGTGCGCGGGCCTCGGCGCCGTGCACGACCAGGGTCTCCTGCACCGCGACCTCAAGCCCGCGAACGTGATGGTGGACGGGCGCGGCCGCGTGCGTCTCGCCGACTTCGGCCTGGCTGCCGTCGCCGAACACGTCGCGGGCGCGGACATCCGGTCGGGCACGCCCGCGTACATGTCTCCCGAGCAGCGGGAGGGGCGCGAGGTGACGGTCAGGAGCGACGTCTACGCGCTCGGCCTCGTGCTCTACGAAGTCTTCACCGGGCAGCCGGCGCGGCCCGAGGAGCACCGTACCCCTTCGAGTCAGGTCAAGGACCTGGACCCGGCCATCGATCACGTCATCGAGCGTTGCCTGGAGCCTGACCCCGCGCTCCGACCGGCTTCTGCAGTGTCCGTCGCGGCGGCGCTGCCGGGCGGGGACCCACTGGCCGCGGCGCTGGCCGCGGGAGAGACGCCGTCGCCGGAGCTGGTGGCCGCCGCGGGAGAGAAGGGCGGGCTGCGCACTCCCGTCGCCCTCGCCTGTCTCGCGGCAGTCGTGGCCGGCATCGCCCTTGTCGCGTGGGTGGCTGACCGCGTGTCGCCCTTCTACCTCGACCTCGACAAACCGCGCGACGTCTTGGCGTACGAGGCGGAGCGCATCGTGGCCGATCTCGGCTCCGTGCCTTCGCCGGCCGACCGCGCCCACGGGTTCGTACGCGAGGGCAAGACGCCGGGCCCGCGACGGCTCGTCTTCTGGTATCGGCAGAGCCCGCGCTCCCTGGCCGAAGGAGGTCCGCCTTCCTTCACCGTATCCGCCCCCACCGTCCCCGGCATGGCGGGCGTGCGACTCGACGCTCACGGCGCACTCATCGAGTACATCCGGAGCCCCGCCCCGGACGAAACTCCGTCCGCGCCTCCGGACTGGCCGGCCCTCTTCCGGCGGGCCGGGCTGGATCCCACGGCGGCACGCGCGGTCACGCCCGGCGCGACTCCTCCGGTCTTCGGCGACGAACGCCACGCCTGGGATTTCGACGTGGCCAGCGGGCCGATTCACGCCGAAGCAGCCTCGTGGCGCGGCCGGCCCGTCTGGTTCCAGGCCCCGGCCACGGGAGCCCCGAAAGGTGAACGTCCGTCAGGGTCCAACCTTCCCGTACTGGCCTTGATCGCAGTCGCCATGGGGCTCGCCTATCGCCACCTGCGGATTGGGCGGGGAGACCGTGATGGCGCACGTCGCATTGCCCTCTTTGGCATGGCCTGTTATGCCTGCGGCAACCTCCTGCAGGAGCCGCGCTGGGTCGAGTGGCCGCTCCTGTGGCGGGGCCTCGGGATCCTGCTGCTCACGTCGGTCGCCGGCTGGAGCGCCTACCTCGCCCTCGAGCCGCTGGTGCGGCGACGCTGGCCGGATACCCTGGTCTCCTGGACCCGCCTGTTGCGGGGCCGCCCCCTCGATCCCCTCGTGGGCCGGCACCTTCTGTTTGGCGTGTTGGGCGGTGTGACGCTGACGCTTCTGGACCAGGCCGGTCGGTCCGTCCTCGCCTCCGCCGACCCCTGGCCGGCCCTTCCTTCGCTGCTGAAGGGAGGACGGTTTGCATTCGGCGCCACGGTCGTGGATTGCGCCAACGGTGTCATGGGTCCGTTGTTCCACCTGATGGTGCTGGCCCTCTCCAGACAGCTCTTGCGCAAGACCTGGGCGGCGGTGCTGGTGGGCATCGTCGTCTCGTGGGCACTCAGCGGCTCCCCTTCGGATCCGGTGGTCGCCGCGATCGGCGCGCTTTCGGCGGGGCTCTTCTTCGGGCTCCTCATTCGGCTGGGTCTCCTCGCGGGCGTTGCGGCGAACGCGGTCACCCTGTTCCTCGGCGACGTGCTGATGTCGACACACCTCGGCGCCTGGTACGCCGATTCCGCGGTCTGCGGGATCCTCGCGACCCTGGCCGTGGCTGCTTGGGGCTTCAAGGCCGCTCTCGGCGGCCGGCCGCTATTCAGCAGCGCGCCGGGCGGGGCCGCCTGAATGGTCCGATGGCGAAGTGTGTGAGACAAAGCGGGAGGCCGCCGAACAAGGGGATCAAGCTGACAAGGGAACCTCCGTCGGTACACTTGGTGACCGGTGCTGAGGCGCGTTCCGCGATGAGGACTTCCGTCGCGGGGGTTAGCGTCACCACGTTATGCGCGCGGTGTTCGCCGTGACGACTGACGACGGCCAAGCCCGTCACTCTGCGGGCGAGAACGCCACGCCGTGGCCGGTCCATGGGTCGGTGCGATTTGCGTCGCAGCCCATCAGCCGGCCGCGGCTCATGCGCGGGAGCAGTCCGACGAGCCGTGGCCTGTCGAGCCACACGTACATGAGCCGGACCTCCGAGCGGACCGAGAACTCCGGCCCGACGATCACGTCGGCGTACTCGAACTTCTCCTGCAGGATGTAGTCCTTCCGCTCCTCTACGGGTATGGCGTCGAGCACATCGCGCGTGACGTCGAGAACCACTCCGCGGCCGCTGAAGGAGAACAGCGGCTTGAGCACGTACCGCCGCAAATCGCCGGGCCAGCGCCCTTCGCGGTCCAGGATCTGCGCTTTCGGCACTGCCGGGTGAACGATCCACGGCATGGCGAGCTTGCTGTAGCGAAAGAACCAGTTGGGATGTCCGGCCCACTCGAAGTCGAGCTCCTCCTGGAAGTCCCAATCGAGGCCCTCTTGCAGTCGCGCCAGATCGGACCAGATCACGCGATTGAAGACGCGCTTCACGGGGATCGCGCGGCCGTCCTTTTCGTAGACCAGGCCGCGCCCGCTGCGCCGGAGATCGCTGGGGCAGCGGACGGCGATGCCGGGACACAGGCGCTCGGTCACCCGGAAGTCCGGCCACGTACCCTGCTGCCAGGGGTCGACGTCGAGGAGCACCACGTTCTCGGGCGCGTGGTCCCCGAGGACAGCGGCACGGAACAACTCCCGGAATCCCTCGTCGGTGAGGCCGTCACCCATGAAGGTGAGCGTGTCCGGCACGGCATACACATCCCGGAAATCGCGCGACAAGTAGTACTGGAACGCGGTGAGGGATGGGAAGCCCTGGAACTCGGTGAGGCGCGGGGCCGCGCGGTCCCCGCCGTCGGCCAGGGCGTAGTCGAAGCAGACGAACAGCGGGTGCTCGTCTTCGCGGGGATAGAGTCGGTCGCGGGGGATGATCGCGTCCGCCGCGCGCCGATAATCGTCGTCGCCCTGCAACGCCGTGAGGATGTCCCGGGAAGCGCTGTCCATTTCGTCGAGGAGGGGGCGAGGCAGGAAGAGCGGCGACTCCGCGATCCGGAAAGGGACCTCCCCCCCGATCCGATCGCGCATGCGATCCATCACCAGGCGATGACGCTGCGGCGACACGGCGTCGTTGAACGCGGCCCGGGCCTCGGGGATCAGGGGCTCACTCCTTGCAGCTCAACCTAGTCTACCCAGTTGCCGTGGAGGACGACTTCGGTTATCTTTCCTCAGGCAATTGAACCGATTGGCCGCTACGGCGACCGTCGCTGTTCTCCTCTGGCCCGGCGCAGCCGGTGCCGGCAAGAAGTCCCCTCCCCCGCCTCCGCCGCTACCCCTGGAGCATCGGCATCCCTCGGGCGCTTTCTCCTTCCGCACCCCCGAGGGCTGGAGGGTCGCGCAATCCACCGCCAACCCCGACATGATGGAGACCGGGAACGAGGAGCTGATGGTCCGGTTCCTCTACCGTCGCGGCGAGGGCGGCCTCGACACCACGCACGTGGACTGCATGCTGGAGCGGCTGGCCGGCCCCATGGCCACCGACCCCCAGGTGAGGTACGAGTACGATTTCCGGGGCGGGGTGCTGGCCAACCGCGGGGCCCTCGACTCCGCGTTCGTGGTGCGCTACGACGCGCCCATCCGCGGGCAGCGCGACTGGCGCCAGCGCAACCTCACCCTGGTGGGCGAGGGCGAGACGCTGTGCGTCATGGCCTACGCGCCGGCGCCGACGTGGAAGAAGTCGCCGGAGGCGCGCGCCCTGCTGGACGCCGTGGTGGGGAGCATCACGTTCCGGTGAGCGCGGCGCAACCGATCGCCGCCCCCGCCCGCGTCCCCTCGGCCTCGCCCCACCCTCCCCGCCGGATCTGGTCCATCGGCGGCGGCAAGGGGGGGATCGGCAAGTCCCTGCTCGCCGCTTCCCTGGGCGCGCAGCTCGCGCGGATGGGCAAGCGCGTGGTCCTGGTGGACGCCGACCTGGGGGGGGCCAACCTCCACACCTGCCTCGGCGTGGCCGGCCCTCCGTTGACCCTGGGCGACTTCATCCAGCGCCGGGTGGAGCGGATCGAGGACGTGGCCGTGGAGACGGGCCGTCCCGGCCTCCGCCTGATCAGCGGGGCCTCCGACTTCCTGTCCGCGGCCAACATCAACTACGCGCAGAAGGTCCGGGTCCTGAACCGCATCAAGGCCCTCGACGTGGACGTGGTGCTCATGGACCTGGGGGCGGGCACCGCCTACAACATCATCGACTTCTTCCTGGCCTCGGACGTCTCGCTCCTGGTGGTGGTGCCCGAGCCCACCTCCATCGAGAACGGCTACCGCTTCATCAAGAGCGCGCTGTACCGGCGGCTGCGCCGCGCGGCGCAGGGCGACGAGGTGCGGCGGATCGTCGACTCGGCGATCGACGCCAGGAACCCGTCCGGCATCCGCACCCCGCTGGACCTGCTAGCGGCCGTGGAGCGCGAGGACGCGGCGGCGGCGGAGGCGCTGCGGCGGGAGCTGCGGGGCTACCAGCCGCACTTCATCGTGAACCAGGTGCGCAGCGACGCCGACGCGGCCATCGGCCAGCAGCTCGTGACCGCCTGCGCCCGCCACCTGGGGATCCGCTCCACCTACGCCGGCTTCGTGCGCTACGACGACGCCGTCTGGCGGTGCGTGCGCCAGCGCCGCCTCTTCGTGGACGACCCCGAGGGCGGCCGTCCCGCCGAGGACGTCCAGAAGATCGCGGCGGGCCTGCTGAAGGGCGAGAACCTCACCCTGCCCTGGTCGTGATGAAGACCCCGCGCGGCACGCACTACGAGATCCTGGGCATCGAGCCGTCCGCCACCGGCGAGGAGCTGGAGGAGGCCTATCGGCGCTGCCTGGCCCTCTACGGCGAGGGGGCCTTGGCCATCTACTCGCTCCTGGAGCCCGAGGAGCTCCGCGCGGTGCGCGCCCGCGTCGACGAGGCCTACCGGGTGCTGTCCGATCCCGACCGGCGGCGGGAATACGACGCCAGCCCGCGGGAGCCCGAGCCCGACGACACCGACGCGGCGCCGGACCTCCCGCGCCCGGAGCCGGCGGTCCTCCCCGAGCCCGTCACGGGACCGGACCTCCGGCGCGTGCGGGAGGCCAGGGGAGTCGCGCTCAAGGAGATCGCCATCGCCTCGAAGATCGGCGTGCGCTTCCTCGAGTACATCGAGGCCGACCGCCACGCGGACCTTCCCGCGGTCGTCTACCTGCGCGGCTTCCTGCAGGAGTACGCGCGCGCCGTGGGCCTCGATCCGCAGCGCACGGCCGCGTCATACCTGGCGCGACTGGCCAGGCCGGGCCCTCGGGCCACCGGGGCCTAGTCGCTGGTCGGGGCGCCCGTGGGCGGGGCTTTCGGAGGGGCCAGGCCCTGGCTCTCCTGCACGATCTTGACGCCCACGCTGGCGCCGATGCGGTCGGCCCCCGCCTCCAGCATGGCCCGCGCGGACTGCAGGTCGCGCACGCCCCCCGCCGCCTTGACCCCCATGTCCGGTCCCACCACGCGGCGCATGAGGGCCACGTCCGCCGCGGTGGCCCCCCCGGGCCCGAAGCCGGTGGAGGTCTTGACGAAGTCGGCGCAGGCCGCGCGGGCCAGCACGCAGGCCTTGACCTTCTCGTCGTCGGTCAAGAGCGCGGCCTCGATGATCACCTTCACCAGGGCGCCGCCCGGCCGGCTGGCCCCGACCACCCCCGCGATGTCGCGCTCGACCAGCCGGTAGTCGCCGGACTTGAGGGCGCCCACGTTCAGGACCATGTCCACCTCGCAGGCCCCCGCCTCCACCACCCGCGCCGCCTCGTAGGCCTTCACCTCCGGGACGGTGGCCCCCAGCGGGAAGCCGACGACCGTGCAGACCCGCGTCTCCGAGCCGCGCAGCAGGCCGGCGCAGAGGCGGACCCAGGCGGGGTTCACGCACACCGTGGCGAACCCGTGCTCGCGGGCCTCGCGGCAGAGGGTCTCGATCTGCTCCCGCGTGGCCTCCGGCTTCAGGAGCGTGTGGTCGATCTTGCGCGCGATGTCGCGGGGGTAGAGGTTGGCGCCCGCCTGCAGGCCGAACCGCTCCGCGCCGTGGCCCAGCATCCGCCCGAGGCGGTCGGGGCAGCACCCCGCCGCCACGGCGTGGCAGGCGCACGAGCTTTCCTCCACCCGGAGCTGGGCGAGCACGGCCTGGACCACGGCCTCCACCACGCGGGGGTCGATCACTTGAGGTAGGACTCCTCGATGGCCTTGATCTTCTCCACCCGCCGCGCGTGGCGCTCCTCCGTGCAGGCGGCGGTCAGGAAGGTCTCCACCACCTCTTGCATGCGGCCGGGGGCCACGGCCTTCGCCCCCAGGGTCAGGACGTTGGCGTCGTTGTGCTCGCGCGCGTTCTTGGCCGCGGCCCCGTCGGCGCACGCCGCCGCGCGCACGCCCGGGACCTTGTTGGCGGCCATGGCGGACCCGATCCCGGCGCCGTCCACCAGGATCCCGAAGCGGGCGTCGCCCGCCTTCACCGCGCGGGCCACGGCCAGCGCGAGGTCGGGATAGTCCACCGGCTCGGTGGAGAAGGTGCCGAAGTCGTGGAAGCGGTAGCCCAGCCGCGTGAGGTGCTTCTTCACCTCTTCCTTGAGGGCGAACCCGCCGTGGTCGGCGCCCACGGCGACGACCGGCGCGCCCTCCGCCGCCGCGCGCGTCACGATGCGGACGCCGCGCGAGGCCGCGATCTCGCGGGCCCAGGGCGTGACGATGGCGCCGGGGGCGGCGGAGACCTCGCCGCCCGGCGGGACGGCCTGGACATCCTGGGCGGTGACGACGTCTTTCAAAGCGGGGAATGTTAGCACGGGGGTCAGGGCATGAGCCGGCGGGACGGGGGGCCGAGACCGGGGGAACGGCTATGAAGACCGGGGGGACAGGCTACGAACAGGCGGGAACGGCTGGAAGGCTCGACAAGGCACGGCGGCGGGAGGGTTGGACATATCCCGCCGCCGTGGGTGATCTAGAACCGCAACCTCAGGCCAACTTGTGCCTGCCAGCGCGAGCGCAGGTCGTCGGTGTTGAACTTCCTGAAGGTCGGGCTGGCGATGGCGACGATGTTGTAGATCGGCAGGCCCGAGTCGGCGTCGATGCCTCCGTACCGGATGGGCGCGATGTTCTGGTTCGAGAGGAAGGTGAAACGCCCCTTCTCGCTGTCGATCAGGTTGAGGAGGTTCAAGACGTCGAAGGTGACCTCGAGCTTGCGCCGACCCCAGGGCACATTGACGGCGGCGCGAAAGTCGAGGGTGTCCGTCCACGGCGAGCGGCTCGCGTTGCGCGGCACGATCCGGCCGCGGTTGGCGCTGAGGCCCTCGTCATTGGCGATGAAATCCTCGAGCTGCTGGGGCGTCCCGTTGATGACCTCGACCTCGCTCACGTCGGCCGGTACATAGAGCAGATCGTTACCGAAAGTGCCGTCCGCGTTGACGTCGGAGTCGAAGAGCACCGAGTAGGGCCGGCCCGACTGGCCGTTGTAGAACAGGGACAGGACCGCGCCCGCGTGGCGGAACAGCTTGACGTCCCAGGAGAGGGCGGCGTTGATGCGGTGCCGGACGTCGAAGTTGGAGAAGGCCAGGGGCGGGTTGTTGATGTCGCCGGGCACGTAGACGAAGCGCCAGTTCGACAGCGCCTGGCTGGAGTTGCCGTCGTTGATCGACTTCGCCCGGCCGTAGATGTAGGACGCGCTGGCGTAGAGCCCGTTGCGGAAGGGCCGCTCCAGCTTCCCGCTGACGCTCCACTGGCTGCCCTCGTCGGTGTTGGTCAGGAAGACCACGTCGCTGAGGGAGCCCACCTTGCGGATGAAGCGCGGGCGGCCGTCGAACAGCGTGTCCGTGCCCGGGATGCGGTTGAGGTTCTCGTAGTCGATGTCCTTGAGGGTCTTGGCCCCCAGGAACTCGACGGTGCCCACCAGGCCCCAGATGCCGAGGTCGTGGTCGTAGGCGACGTTGCCCCGCAGCACGCGCGGGTAGTCGTAGTCGGGGTCCACGACGTCGATCTCGTTCGTGAAGCTGCCGGCGCTGGCGCCGGTGACCGTTTCGGGCTGGTTGTTGGGGTCGGCCACGAAGGGGATGCGGTTGTTGGCGTTGAAGCTGGCCCCGATACGGGTGAACTCGAGACCTGTGTTGCTGTACTGGTTCGACAGCCAGACGTACGGCGTGCGGCCGGAGAAGATGCCCACCCCGCCGCGGAGCTGCTTCTTGCCGTCGCCCAGGACGTCGTAGTTGAAGCCGATCCGCGGGGAGAACATGGTGGGGTTGGGCACCACGTCCGTGCGTACGCCGAAGTTCTCTTCCGACACCGGGTTGCGCGCCGGCTTGTCCGGGAAGAAGGGCTTGTCCACGCGCAGGCCCAGGGTCAGGGTCAGGCGCGGCCTGACCCGCCAGACGTCGCCGGCGTAGAGGCCGAACTGGTTGACCTTGAACCTCGCCCTCTGCCCCGGGTCGGAGCTGGCCGAGAAGCTGTGGTCGAACTGCTGGGCCAGGCCCGCCTCGAGCTGGTCGAGGTTCGCGAACTGGTAGGTGCCGAAGTTGTCCCGGATGAAGAGGTTCGCGAACTTGAAGAACTCGTTGTGGGTGCCGACGGTGATGGTGTGCTTGCCACGGGTGAAGGTGAAGTCGTCGGTGAGCTCGATGATGTCCTGGTCCAGGGCGTTGGCGGTGGAGAACTGCTCGGTTCCCGCCACCAGGTTGGCCCCGTCGGGCAGCCGCACCGTCACCTGCGGGAAGTCCGTGGGGTGGCCGCGGAACTCGCGGATCCGCTGATAGGTGACGCGGAGCTCGTTGAAGCCGGCGGAGAAGCTGCTGTTGAGCTGGGCCACGGTGGAGTTGGTCTGGCTGTTGAACTGGTAGGGGGCGTCGGGGAAGTTGAAGCGGGTCGAGCTGTTGCTCGTGCCGTAGATGTCGTTGACGCCGTCGATGTAGTTGTGGCGCAGGGTGAGCTGGTGGCGGGAGGAGAGGTTGACGTCGATCCGGCCGAACACCTTGTCGTTGTTCGTGGTCTTGATGAACTCCTGGGCGAAGTCCCCGGGGTCGTAGCCGTACTGGTCGCGCAGGATGCCGCGGAACCGCTCGGCCTCCGCCTGGTGGCCGAAGTCCTGGCCCGAGCTGCCGCCGACGGCGAAGCCGTTGGGCGTCTTCTTCCGCTGCAGGTCGGCGTTCAGGAAGAAGAACACCTTGTCCTTGCGGATCGGCCCGCCCACGCTGGCCCCGAACTGGTCGTCGTCGAAGGTGCCGAACTCGCGGTCATCGGGACCGTTGCCCACGAAGTCCTGGTTGCGGGTGAACCAGTACACCGTGCCCGCGAAGAGGTTCGTGCCGCTCTTGGTGATGGCGTTCATGCCCCCGCCCGAGAAGCCGCCGTGGCGCACGTCGTACGGCGCGACCAGGAGCTGGATCTCCTGGATGGCGTCGAGCGAGATCGGTTGGGCGTCCGCCTGGCCGCCGGGGGCCCCGGACGCGGCCAGCCCGAAGAGGTCGTTGTTGACGGCGCCGTCGATCTGGAGGTTGTTGTAGCGGTTGTTCCTTCCCGCCACGGACACGCTGTTGGTCAAGGTGCCGCCGATCGAGACCGACGCGAAGTACGGGTTCAGCCGTGTGAAGTCGTCGAGGCCGCGGCCGACGGTGGGCAGGTTCTGGATGGCCTCCTGCGAGACGTTGGACGCCGGCCCCGTGTTCGAGGGGTTGAATATCGACGCCACCTCCGCGGTGACCTCCACCGACTCGGTCATGGACTCGAGCGGCATCTTGAAGGAGAGGGCCCGCTCCTCGCCCAGGCGGACGGTCACGCCGTTCTTCTCGACGGCCTTGAACCCGCTCATGGTCGCGGTCACGGTGTACGGGCCGCCGACCCGGATGTTGAGGAGCATGAAGCGGCCGTCGGCGGTGGACACCGCGGAGTAGCGCGTCTTCGTCGGCTCGTGCACGGCCTCGACGGTCGCGCCGGGCAGGACGCCGCCGCTCTCGTCCTCGACCACGCCGCTGAGCGAGCCGGTGGTGACCTGGGCGAGCGTCGCATCGGCGCCGGCCAGGATCAGGGCGGACGTGACGGCGAGGCAGAGCATCGCCATGCGGAAGGGGCTCACGGCAGTCTTGTCGCTCACGTGATCATTCCTCCGGTTCGGGTGTCCGGGCTCGCCGGCGGCGCAGGGTTTGCCAGCAGCGCGCCTCTCTTTGGGGGGTCCCAGGGGGTGCAAATCTCGGGCCGGATACTAGTCCTCGCTCCTTCAGCATGTCAACACTATGCTGGCGCCCTCCGATGGCGGATGTGTGACCGCCTCGCTCCAGATCCGCTACGCTGAGGTCAGCGGCGTCGCGAGCGGACCAGGTAGACCGGGACGCCGACCAGGATGAGGCCCAGGCCGACGAAGGACTGCCTCGGGGCCTCGATCAAGCTGTTGAGGAACAGGTAGGCGGCGGCCGCCACGAACAGGACCTGCGCCCACGGGTAGCCCCAGGCGCGGTAGGGCCGGGGGTGATCGGGGCGCCGGCGGCGCAGCAGGATGACCGCGGCCGTGCACAGGCCGTAGAACGCCCACTCCGCGAAGATCACCATGTCGGTGATGTAGTCGAACTGGCCGATCCCCAGCGCGGTGAAGACCACGATGAGGACGGCGGCCAGCGCCCCCTGCGCCACGAGCGCGGCCGACGGCGTGCGGAAGCGGGCGTGGACGCGCGCGAGAAGCGTGGGGAAGGCCCCGTCCGCCGCCGCCGCGTAGGGGATCCGCGCCCCGGACAGGATGGAGCCGTTGAGCGCGCCCAGGATCGAGACCAGGATCACCGCGGAGAGGACGGTCGCGCCGCGGGCCCCCAGGACGCCGGCCACCGCGGCCTCCGCCACCCGCGCGTGCCCGGGCATCTCGGCCACGGGGATCGCGTAGTGGTACGCGACGTTGGCCGCGAGGTACAGGGCCACGACCACGGCCATCCCCCAGAAGAGCGAGCGGAAGATGTTCCGCTGCGGATCCCGGATCTCGCCCGAGACCATCACCAGGTCGTTCCAGCCGTCGTAGGCCCACAGCACGGCGACCAGGGCCAGGCCGATCGCGCCCACCAGGCCGGGGCGCGCCTGCGGGGCGAGCGGCTGCAGGTGGTCCCACGATCCCGCGGGCGACGCGAAGGCCAGGGCCACGATGCCCGCCATCGACGCCGCCTTCAAGACGGTGAGGAAGGCCTGGAGCCGCCCGCCGGCCGAGACGCCCCAGTAGTTGACGAGCGTGACCGCGCCGATGGCGGCGAGGGCCACGCCCTGCTCCGCGAGCCCGGCCAGGGGCAGGAAGGCCTTGAGGTAGATCGCGAAGCCCGCGGCCAGCGCCGCGATGGAGCCGATCTTGGCGCACACGAAATAGGTCCACGCCCACATGAAGCCGCCGAAGCGGCCGTAGGCCTCCCGCATGAACACGTACTCGCCGCCGGCGTAGGGGAACATGGCGCCGAGCTCCGCGTAGGAGAGGGCGCCGAGCAGGGAGAGCACGCCGCCCGCGACCCACACCGCGAGGATGAGGCCCGGGCTGTCCAGCACCTCCGCGATGGCCCGCGGCTTGAGGAAGATCCCGGTGCCGATGACGGTGCCGACCACGATCGCCGTGGCCTCGGCCAGGCCCAGCGCGCGCACCAGCCCGCCGCGGTCGTCGCTCATGTGCGCCGGCCCTCCGTGCGCCGCGGATTATACTTTCCGCTCATGGCCGGCTTCGAAAGGCGCGGCGACGAGCTGGTCTGCGACGGCGTCTCGCTCGAGGAGGCCGCCGCCCGCCACGGCACCCCGCTCTACGTCTACAGCCGGGCCGCGGTGGAGGAGGCCTACGCGGCCTACGACCGCGCGTTCGCCGCCGTGCCCCACCGCGTCTGCTACGCCCTCAAGGCCAACGCATCGCGGGCGATCCTGCGGGTGCTCCAGGCCCTGGGCGCGGGGGCCGACATCGTCTCCGGGATGGAGATGCGGGCCGCGCTCGGCGCGGGGTTCGCGGCCGACCGCATCGTCTTCTCGGGGGTGGGGAAGACGGACGCCGAGCTGGCCCTGGGCCTCCAGGAAGGCGTGGGCGCCTTCAACGCCGAGAGCGAGGCGGAGATCGCGCGCATCGGGTCCGCCGCGTCCGCCCGGGGGCGGACGGCGCGCGTGGCCCTGCGCGTCAACCCCGACATCGATCCAAGGTCGCACCCCTACATCTCGACCGGCCTGCGCGAGAACAAGTTCGGGACGGACATCGCGCTGGCCGAGGAGGTCCTGGGGCGCGCCCGCTCGCTGCCGGGCGTGAGGATCGTCGGTCTGCAGTGCCACATCGGCTCCCAGATCACGGAGCTGCCGCCCATGGCCGAGGCGGCGCGCGAGCTCGCGGCCCTGTCGCGTCGCCTCCTCGAGCGCGGGTTCGCCCTGGAGACGATCGACGTCGGCGGGGGCCTGGGCGTGGACTACGACGGCTCCGGGGCGCCGACGCCCGAGGCGCTCGCGGCGCGGGTGCTGCCGGAGCTGCGGGGACTGCCCTTGACCGTCCTCCTCGAGCCCGGGCGGTCGCTGGTGGCCCGCGCAGGCGCGCTGCTGACGCGGGTCCTGGACGTGAAGCAGAACCGGGGGAGGACGTTCGTCGTCGTGGACGCGGGGATGAACGACCTCCTGCGGCCCGCCCTCTACGGGGCCTACCACCGCATCGAGCCCGTCGCTCTGCGCGGTCGGCCCGCCGCGCGCGTGGACGTGGTGGGGCCGGTATGCGAGACCGCCGACTTCCTGGCCCGCGACCGAGAGATGGAGCTGGTGGAGCCCGGCGAGCTCCTGGCCGTGCGCGACACCGGCGCCTACGCGTTCTCGATGTCGTCCACCTACAACATGCGGCCTCGTCCCGCGGAGGTGCTGGTGGAGGAGGCGGCCGCGCGCCTCACCCGGCGCCGGGAGACCTTCGAGGACCTGACCGCGACCGAGGTCGGCTGATCAGGGGGCCTTCCAGGTCTTGTCGTACCGGAGCAGGCCCGTCGCGTCCATGGCCACGCCGCGCACGCCCCGGCGCGCGGCCCAGAAGATCGACACGTGGTAGAGCGGCACCCAGGGCATGTCGCGCTGGAAGAGGGCCTGGGCCTCTTCGTAGGTCGCCAGCCGCTCCGCCGGCCCTCCGCCGCGACGGCCCCGCTTGAGCAGGGCGTCCATCGCGGGCGAGCGGTAGCGGCTCCGGTTCGTGGACCCCACCGACTCCGAGGCGAGCAGCGTGGAGAGGAAGTCGTTGGGATCCAGGGTGTCGGCCTGCCAGCCCATCACGGCCATGTCGTACTGCCCGCGGCCGGCGGTCTCCAGGTACTTCGCCCAGGTCGGGACCTTCCGGATCGTGACGCGGATGCCGACCCGGGCCAGGTCGTCGCGGATCTGCGCGGCCTCCTGGAGCGGCGCGGGCAGGTAGGGGCGCGGGGCGTCCACGGCCAGGAGCGTGACGTCGAAGCCGGAGGGGAACCCGGCCTCCGCCAGCAGCCGGCGGGCCGCGGCGCGGTCGAGGGACAGGTCCTTGGTGCGGGCGCTGTAGCCCCAGAGCGAGGGCGGCAGCGGGTTGCGGGCGGGAAGGCCGTGGCCGCCCAGGAAGCGGGACACCAGCGCGGGACGATCGATGGCGCGGGCGATGGCCTGGCGCACGCGGCGGTCGTCGAGCGGACGGCGCTCGTTGTTGAGCGCCAGGAACGCGATGTTGAGGCCGGTCTTCGAGTGCAGCGCGATGTCGGGCGAGGCGCGGAGGTGGGGGAGCCGCTGGAACCCGACCGCCGACGAAACGTCCACCTCGCCCGAGAGCAGCGCCCGCGACAGCGACGCCTCGCCGCCGAAGCGGCGGAAGACGATTCCACCCAGGCGCGGGGCGCCTGCCCAGTACTTCCAGTTCGGGATCAGCTCCACGAGCCCGGGGCGCGCATCACCGAGGCGGAACGGCCCCGTGCCCACGGGCCGCCCCGTCGCGCCCTTGGCCAGCTCCCGCGGGCTCTGCAGCGAGAAGAAGGGCTGCGAGAGCGTGGCGAGGAGCGCGGCGTTGGGGCGGTCGAGGGTGATGGAGACGACCTGCGGCCCCACGCGGTGGGCCTGGCCGGGGAAGCCGCGCTCGCGGCGCAGGTTCTCGAGGTTGGCCACCACCGCGTC
>Ga0214472_10001232_pt1 | contig 29227 bp, 22 predicted proteins | sample RVTome_6_FD_207662 | JGI IMG/M metagenome (GOLD analysis project Ga0214472, IMG submission 207662) | Soil microbial communities from uranium-contaminated site in the Upper Colorado River Basin, Wyoming, United States - RVT140D175 | ecosystem: Environmental > Terrestrial > Soil > Contaminated >...
TGGTGCTGGTCACCGTGGTCGGTGCAGGCAGCAGCAAGCCGGATGCGGATTTTTTACCGCTGACAATAGAGTATCAGGAAAAACTTGCATCGGTCGGCAGAATCCCTGGAAACTATTTCCGTCGTGAGATCGGCAGACCAAGTGACAATGAAGTGCTTACCTGCAGAATCATCGATCGTCCTTTACGCCCACTCTTTCCGAAAGGCTATTCTGCGGAAACACAGGTTATTGCAACTGTTCTTTCAGCAGACCAATACTGCCAGCCGGATGTTCTGGCCCTGACCGGAGCTTCGTGTGCTCTGACTATTTCCAATGTACCGTTTAACGGGCCGGTTGCCGGCGGTCGTATCGGTTATATTGATGGCAAGTATATACTCAATCCGACGATTGCGGAACTGGCTAAATCGTCCATGGATATAGTTGTTGCCTGCACCCGAAAGGCCGTGGTCATGGTTGAAGGAAAGGTTGATGAGCTGAGTGAGGATGAAGTCCTCTCCGGTATTTTTTATGCCTTTGAGCATCTGCAACCGCTTATTGATATTCAGGAAGAGTTACAGAAATCTGCAGGTAAAACTAAAGCTGCGGTTCAGGCTCCACAGGTTGACGAAGCCCTTCTGGCCAAAGTACGTGAAGTTGCGGCAGCAGGCATGGACAAGGTCTTCAATACTTCCGATAAACTGGAACGAAGCAATGTGTACGATGTTCTAAAGGAAGAAGTGCTTGCCAAGATTGATCCGGAAGGGGAAAAGAGCTCAGAAGTAAAGGAGTTGCTCTCTTCCTATAAAAAATCTTTCATGCGCGACAAGATTGTACACAGTGAAATCAGAATCGGCGGACGCAAATTTAATGAAATTCGCCCGATCAGCTGTGAAACGGAATACTTGCCGCGTACACATGGTTCAGCGCTCTTTACCCGCGGGGAGACCCAGGCCCTGGTGACCACAACACTCGGCAGTGAGCGTGACAAACAACGCGTGGAGACCCTCCAGGGGGAGCAACTCAACCGCTTCATGCTGCATTACAATTTTCCTCCATACTGCGTAGGCGAGGCACGGTTTTTACGTGGTCCATCCCGTCGCGATATTGGTCATGGGAATCTGGCCACCCGTGGACTTGAGGCAGTACTCCCTGCGGAAGAAGACTTCCCGTATTCGATCAGGGTGGTTTCAGAAGTTCTTGAATCAAATGGCTCATCCTCCATGGCCACGGTGTGTGGAGGAAGCATGGCAATGATGGATGCCGGCGTGCCGTTGAAGAGACCTGTGTCCGGTATTGCCATGGGTCTGATAAAAGAGGGGGAAAAGGTTGTTATCCTCTCGGATATTCTTGGTGATGAAGATCATCTTGGCGACATGGACTTTAAAGTTGTCGGCACCAGTGACGGTATTACCTCACTGCAAATGGATATTAAAATCGACGGCGTTGATCGGGCAATCATGGGTAAAGCCCTTGAACAAGCCAAAGAAGGTCGTGTCCACATTCTTGCTGAGATGATGAAAGGTATCACTAAATCCCGTGATCAGGTTGTCGATCATGCTCCTAAATATATGGTCCTCAAAATCAGCCCGGATAAAATCCGTGATATTATCGGGCCAGGTGGAAAGATAATTAAGGAACTGTCTGCTGAATTCGATGCAAAGATTGAAGTCGACGATTCCGGGCTTATAAAAATGTTCGCTCTGAGTGGTGATTTAGCCGATGCCCTTGTGGCAAAAGTGAAAGCAATTACTGCCGAAGCAGAAGTCGGTGCCGTTTACAAGGGCGTAGTTAAAACCATCAAAGATTTTGGAGCATTTGTTGAGATTCTTCCGGGCACCGATGGTCTGGTGCACATTTCCGAGTTGGATATTAAACGGGTCGCTAAAGTCACAGATGTGGTGAAGGAAGGCGATATCATTGAGGTTAAGGTTCTCGATGTGGACAATCGCGGCAGAATACGCCTGAGTCGTAAGGCCCTCATGGAAGAGTAGTATATCCTGGAAGTGGTCAAAATGTTAATAAGCCGACTTTCTTTCGAGGGGGTCGGCTTTTTTTATAAAAAATGATTCGAACAGGACCTAAAAAAAGCAGGTAGCCGTATGGACCAAAAAGAAGTGAAAGTGTGTTGGCTTGTTCCGGACAACGAACGCGACCTGCATCTTCCGGGATATGAAACAGCTGGAGCTGCCGGCATGGACGTAGAAGCAGGCATCAGGGGCAGCCTGACCATTTCACCTGGCGAAAGGGTTCTGGTTCCAACGGGACTTAGTGTTGCACTGCCAAAGGGATATGAACTCCAGGTGCGCCCACGCAGTGGCCTGGCTGTCAATCATGGCGTGACCATTCTCAATAGTCCCGGAACAATTGATGCCGATTATCGTGGCGAAGTGAAAATCGCCTTAATCAATCTTAGCCAAAATCCCTATACGGTACGCAGGGGTGATCGCATTGCCCAGCTTGTCCTGGCACCGGTACACCGTGCAGTTTTTACGGAAGTGACCGTTCTCGATAAAACCGATCGAGATTCCGGCGGCTTTGGACACACAGGAGTCTGAGATACATGCGTTTTTCAGTGTTGGGCAGCGGAAGCCGGGGCAACTCCGTCTATATTGAAAGTGGGAAAACCGGTATTTTGATTGATGCCGGTTTTTCCGGAAAAGAAATTGAAACACGTTTGAAAGCGATAGGGCGAGATTTATCGAATGTCCATGCGTTATGTCTCACCCATGAGCACAACGATCATATCCGGGGCATAGGCGTTCTTTCAAGGCGATGTAAAATTCCAGCTTACAGTAATGGCGGGACATTTTCAGCCGGGGAAAAACAAATGGGCAAGGTCTTTATTCTGGAAGAGTTTGAGACGGGAGATGTCCTGCAGATCGGGGATCTACAGCTTCGATCATTTCAGATATCCCATGATACAGCAGATCCTGTCGGATATGTGGTGAGCAACGGCAAGAGGAGTGTTGGCCTTTGTACCGATACCGGCAAGGTTTCCCATCTGATATGCAGAAGGTTGTCCGAATGCAATGGCCTCATCCTGGAATTTAATCACAATCTACAGATGCTGAAAAACGGACCGTATCCGTTGCCTCTGCAGCAACGGATAAGGTCCGGTCAGGGGCATTTATGCAATGAGGATGCCGCAGTACTGCTGGCGGACCTTATTGGCAATCATCTTCAAACAGTTATTCTTGCACATCTCAGTGAAACAAACAACACTCCCGACCTTGCTCGAAAAGCCGCGATGCACTCTGTGCGGGAATGGGGTGATACTTCACTTATTATTGCCTCCCAGGAGAAAGCAACCACGCTGGTGCAACTATAGTACGAGCCGGCGGGTCATGCTTCAAACAGATTCTCTAATGTCGGTTAGTTGGCCTTAGTTATTAGGATTTAGGCAGGAAAATCCTTTTCTCCTTGGCTCTTTTGGGATTGGGTTTGTAGAGGACAATCGTCTTCCCTATTAATTGGACCAAAGTGCTTGCAGTCTGTTCCGCTATGGTTGTGGAAGTACTGTGTTTTTCCAGCCCGCAATTACTGCCGATTTTAACTTTGATCAACTCATGGTTCATGAGTTCTGTCTTAACGGTTTCCAGCACGCCGGGGCTCAATTCTTCTTTACCAATCTGGACTAGTGGAGCCAGTGGATGGGCGAGCCCTTTGAGAAACTGTTTTTGCCGGGTGGTCAACGTTGGTGTTGGCTGTGACTTCTTTTCAGACATTCAATTATTTCCTTCTTAGTAATATCTAAGATACATTTTTTATAAATTTAACCGACCAGATTCTTGAAAATTTCATAGCCACCAACCCAGGTGCCTATTGCAGATCCAAGACCGGTGAGGATGAAAACCAGAAAGACCCTGAGGAGTCTATTTTTCCACCAACCTCTAAAAGAACCGATATCATCTCCGGCCGTCTCAAATTCTCGGACCACGGGAGGACATGCCCAAACCTGAATAAAGGCAGTGACGTAGCCGGCTCCGATTACCGGAGTAAGACTGGTTATCGGTGCTGAGGCAAAGGCGCTCAAGGTCGTCAATGGATGGGCCAGGGCCAACAGAGCACCGATAGAGGCAGGAATGCCATTGGCAAGAATCCAGAAGAGAATATTATCTCCCGCTACAGCGACCCCTTTCTGAGAGGCGATAACTCCAAGAGAACCGATTATCAGCAAAGGAATGGTCCAGCCGACAATTTTATATCCCTTTGATACCGGTGGAATAAGAGTGATATCGGCAATTTTATGCTTGTTGTCGGTGTCAAATTTTGTAAGCATACCGGCAACATGACCTGCACCCACCACTGCTACGATTTTTTTGCCGGGCGACGATTTGATTTTCTCGACGAGATAAAGATCCCGCTCATCGATCAGTACCCGTTTCAGATCGGGCAAAGCTTCACCCATTTCCTCCATCAACTCGGTAAGCACATCCTTTTGCTTGAGTTCCTGCAGTTTTTCCTCTGATATTTCATTCTTGTCAAAGAGGCTAGCCAACAGTGAGGCGAGCAGATATCCTTTTTTAAAAAAAGAAGTGGATTTCCAGGCCCGCCGAAGAGTTATACGTACATCCCGATCACAAAGCGAGAGAGGGATCTGTAGATTTTTTGCAGTTTCGGCAGCCATCAGCAGTTCCGCTCCCGGGATGACACCGAGCTTACTGCCAAGTCTTTTCTGGTATGAGGCCATGAGAAGACTGATGATCAGGGTGGAAAGCTGCTTGTCCTTAATAATTGTTTTTAAATCAAGAGACTGCCACTGTTTTTTTTGAGTGAGTGCCTGATATCGTTTATCATCTAGTTCCAGGCAGACACAGTCGGGATGTTCCTGTTCGATAACTTTTTTGACCAGGAGCACAGATTCCTGGGAAATGTGAGCAGTACCCACTAAAATGACTGTTTTATCATCATGTTTGACAATATGGACATCCGCCCCATAATCATCGTGGGCGGGAAAGGGTGCATCGGTTATTGGCATGATTAATTTCTTTTGCTGAGAGTCTATAGGCTGGTGGTAGCATGTTTCAGATGAGCGATAACATCTTTGCGGATACCTTGGTTCCTTCGGGTTGGAACCAAGGTAGGCATTAATGAAACTTTTGTCATGTGAAATTTGGAGAGGAGAACGATATTCTGTAAAGACTTAACCTTCTGAGTTATACCTTTTTGAGTTTCAGTTGGGAACCCGGATGAATCAGATTAGATTTCAGGTTGTTCCATTTTTTAATATCGGCAGTCGAGGCACTGAACTTTTTTGATATGGTCCAGAGTGAATCACCGTTTTGAACGTTGTACCACTCGTACCAGGCTTCGGATATTGATTTTTTAGATTTCTTTTTCTCTGCTTTAAAGGATGTGACAGGTGTCCCATCTTTTCCAGCCATCAATTTGTCGCCGGAGTCGATATAGAGAGCCAGCTGTTGTCCAACCCTTATAGAGTGAATATTTTTTAATCCGTTCCAGCCAACAATCATTTCAGGGGAAACATTATATTTCTTGGATATCTTTGAAAGAGTTTCGCCGGGTGTTATCCGGTGCAGGATAAGGTTGTCACTGTAAGCAGCCAATGCCTGCGACGATCCTTCGGGAAGGAGCCGGTAGGTAATAGTATTGTAAGGAATCCTCAGTTTCCTGCCATTGGCCAGTTTGCTGCTATGCAGATTGTTTGCTTTGAGGATGGTCGTTTTGTTTATACCATATCTTCTACCGATATTCGTAAGAGATTCCCCTTTTCTAACTTTGTGGATTTTGTAGCCGGTGCTGACCATACTGTGCAGACGGGAAAGGTTTTTTGTGGCAATTTCTGCTGTTGCCTGCGGAATTTTCACTTCATATTTATCTCTATTAAGTGGCGTTTTGCCAAGCCGCAGATCCTGATTCAACTTTTCTATCTGTTTGGTGGTACTGTTACTGATCAGAGCGATAGCTTCAAGGCTCATCCCCGGGCCTACCGTGAGAGTGTCATAACGAAGCGGCTCATAATAGGCTATGTCGGTAAAGCCGTATTTTTCGGGATTTTTTGCTATGAGGAGAGCAGCAATAAGTTTTGGCACATAACGTTTAGTTTCCATGTGTAAATGTTCTTTACCGGCCAAATCCCAGAAGTTGTCAACGTTATGCTTTCTTAATCCGTTGCGGATTTTTCCCGGTCCACCATTGTACGCAGCAACGGCAAGATACCAGTCATCAAATTCTTTATATAGATCGGAAAGATAGGTGACGGCGGCCTTGGTGGACTTAAGGGGATCACGGCGCTCATCTAAATATTTGTCGATCTGCAGGTCGTATTGCCTGCCGGTTGCCTGCATGAATTGCCAGAGTCCAACTGCCTTGGCACTTGAACAGGCCAGTTCATTATACCCGCTCTCGATCATTGCCAGATAAACCAGGTCCTTTGGCAACCCGGCATCTTCCAGTTCTTTTTCCATCATCGGTCGATAGATTGTTGATCTGGCCAGCCAGCGGCGGAATTGTTCTCTCTGTTTGTTTTGAAAGAGATTCAAGTACATGTTGACTTTATTATTCAACACTACTGGAAAGCCGAAAACACCGTCTGATATGAGGACATTGCCCGATAACGATTTATCATCCCAGGTTCCCGTCTCGCTAAGGGCATCCAGCTCTTCATCGAGACACACTTTCGGTTCTATATTTTCGAGTTTCTCTTCGAATGATTCGGCAGTGGAATTTTCTGTTGCTTCCAAGATGGAAGAATTGGGAATTCTACCGAAATTATTGTCATTTGCACAACTAGAAAGAATGATAGCAAAAAATGACAGAGTGAGGCCTTTAAAAATCGTTTGGGATATAAAAGTCATTTGTCGAGGTGCGAGTCGTCCGTGGCAGGAGAGGTTCTAAAAAAGACCGGCAAATTCATAATTAGCCTGTTGAGATATATCGGCTAACCAAGTACATTCTTACCTGTCCGGTTGATAATATTATAATAGTTAAACCCGAAACGATGAGTAAATGCAAGGTTTATACCCCATTTTTCCTCGGGGTCGCTCTATATATCCTGTTAGGTGCTTTTCTTAAAAAAAATATTTGGAATCATGTTTAAAAAATTATTTATTATCGTAACGATCACTTGTGTTATCTGTGTTGCCGCCCTGCTGGGAGGTGTTTACTGGTTGGTCGTCGTTGAACCGGGCGATGAGATCCAGATCGACAATATCCATAAAATTCTCGGCAAAGAAAGTCCTGTCTTTTATAGTGATGGGAAAACTAAACTCGGAGTTTTTTTTGACACGGCGCACCGTCAATATGTCTCATATAGCGATATTCCTAAGAATTTCGTCTATGCCATGGTAGCTTCCGAAGATAACAGGTTTTTTAATCATATTGGTTTTGATGTTGTCGGCATCGGTCGGGCATTGATTAAAAACATTCAGGCCGGTCGAGTGGTCCAGGGAGGAAGTACTCTGACCCAGCAGACAGCAAAGAACCTTTTTAAAAGGACTGAAAGATCAATGGAAGCAAAAATCAAGGAGCTTCTTTTTGCCTTGCGGTTGGAATATTACTATCCAAAGGAGAAAATCTTTGAGTTTTATGCAAATCAATTTTATGTGAGTGGCAATGGACATGGGCTCGGGGTTGCGGCCAGATACTACTTTGATAAAACACCGGACGAATTGTCTCTGATTGAATGTGCTTTTATTGCCGGAAGCGTCAAAAGACCGAATTACTACAATCCCTTTATCAAACAAACTGAGGAGGCCTCCGAACTTGCCCGATCACGTGCCAAAATCCGCTTAAAATATGTTCTTGATCAAATGCTGAATTTAGACATGATAGAGCGTTTAACCTACAATGAAATACTGAATTCAGAAATTGAGTTTAAAAATGGGAAAGTCGGTTATGACCTCGATTATGCGATGGAATTGGTCGGAGATGCTGTGTCCTCAACCGAAGTGCTCGATGCTCTTGAAGCCCATCAGATAACGAATATAGCTACCTCCGGAGTACGGGTAATTACTACTATTGACCGAGAACTTCAGGTGAGCACACTGTCCATTCTGCGAGGAGAACTGTCCAGACTTGATGTTCGCCTCAGAGGCTATGAGCGGCAGGAAGTGCAGGCTGAGCTGGCTGAACTCGAATACACTGGTGATTCGGCTCTGCAAAAAGATGCTTTTCTTTTCGGCCATATTGATAACATTGAAGGACAGGGCGAAAATATTCGAATTAGTGTTTCTCTGGATAAACAGATGGGTTCAGGTGTGATAGATGCGAAAGGACTTTCCGGCTTAGTGACGGCAAGGCTAAAATGGCAGAAAAATCGCTGGAGTGAAAAAGAGAAGGGAGACCAGGCGAAATTTGTGACTCAGTTGCAGCCTGGGGATAAAGTGTGGGTGAGTGTACGAGAAGTGCAGGAAAATGAAGCAGTAATGCTTGACTTACAAAAATATCCGCAAGTGCAGGGTGGAGCTCTGGTTTTAAAAGATGGCGCTATTAAAGGTATGGTGGGTGGGACTGAAAACCGGTTCTATAATCGGGCTGTCCAAGCAAAAAGGCCTATGGGGTCGGCCTTCAAACCACTGGTTTACGCGGCTGCTTTACAGTTAGGATGGAACAGTGCCGATATTTTGAATAATCGCCGGAATGTCTTCGTCTATCACAATCAGCCTTATTTCCCAAGACCCGACCATACCAGTCCCTATAGCTGGGTTTCCATGAGTTGGGCAGGAGTTCATTCTGAAAATGTCGCTACCGTCTGGTTGGCGGCCCATCTTTGTGATCAGCTTTCATCCCAGCAGTTGATTGAGGTTGCCAATAAAGTCGGTCTGGGTCCAAATACAATCGATGGGCAGGAAGAACCTTACCGAAACTACCGGGCAAGAATTCGAGATCGATACGGCATTCACATAAATCGGGAGGTATTAAGAGCTACAGCCTATCGTCTGGCGGTAAGTAATCTGGAGACGGATTTTATTTTTGACGGAATGATGAAGGAATACGAAGAGCTGAAGGAATTACCGTACGGGCTGGATTATGAGAAATTTTCCCGGGAAATAACTAATGAATTAGCGCAACAAAGAACAAAACTTTCCGGCTCTGAAGTGAGTGAATTGAGGTTACGACAAACCTTGCTTGCTAATCATTACCTATTGCTCGAGCCACTCCGAAAAGAGCTGACAACCTACAGATCGCTTATTGATCCAGTCGGGGGATTTGCTGTGTCGGATGTTTTTGATTCCTCAGGCGCTGCCTCACTATATGCAGACAGACAGACCGGTGAATTTTATTTTATGCGACAACAGAACGTGCCAGGCAACCTGGTACGAATGGATCAAGCTGAGCTCCAAAATCACCTCGCATGGCTGGATGATGAAGAATCCAGGCGATTCTGGGAGAATATCAAGTTGAATGCAACCTTGACTGTGGCTGCATTTGACAAGGTGGCAGAACAGGTAGAATACGAGTATCAAAAACTAAGCGATGAATTGCCCTACAGCATTGAGGTCCTTTCCCAGGTAGATGATTTTCGCATTACGGTAGGGCTCTATTACCTCATTGAATTGGCTGAGCAGCTCGGAATAAAAAGTACTCTCGAGCCCGTGCTTTCTTTTCCGCTCGGGTCAAATGTTGTATCCTTGCTGGAAGCTACAAGAATGTATGAGGGTTTAGTCACCGGACAGGTTACCTCTTTTGGAGACAGTGAACAGGAGGAGAGCACTGATTCAATGGCGATTCTGGATCGCATTGAATCAGCCGAGGGCGAAATACTCTTTCAACCGAAACCGGTTAAAAAACAGGTCATCGCAGCAAGAGTTACCATGGCGACTGGTAGCATCCTTGAAAATGTAATCAAATTCGGTACCGGCCGAGGTGCCAATAAAGAAGTCAGATTGCAGGATAATGGTCAGGGAAACGGTGCGAAAATCGCTGCTTTGAATCTTTCCGTCCCCCTGCTGGGGAAAACCGGTACAGCCAACAGATATACCAATGCTTCTTTTTTTGGATATTTGCCGGAAATTGCCGAAAACGGGGTGGCAATGACTCTTAGGGACGGATATTCTGTGGGGGTCTATGTTGGGTTTGATAATAATGACCCCATGCAGCGAAATTCAAGTCATATCAGTGGGTCTGCCGGTGCCTTGCCCGCATGGAGTCAAATCGCTAATGTTTTAATACATGAGCAGGACTATGCAGGCAGGCTTGACCCGGTGGATCTTTCGTTTTATGGTCTCGGGATTAAGAGGGAAGACCTTGGTCAGTTGAATGTCGCGGTAGAGCCGGAGCAGGGAGGCCAGATAATTGAACCTGTGGTTCAGGTGAGTGACACATCGCGCTCTCAACCGTCTATCCTGACTTTTGGCAGGAAAATAGACACGGGGCGATTTGTGATGGACAGAAATTTTCTGCCATTCTGGAAAATGGCAGCAGAGGCCGGGCAGTGACGATAAGGATGGATCCTTGTCCTTCTGGAGTAAGATTACAGATAATAAAACAAGCAAAAAAATCAACGCCAAACAGATCGAGAAAAACTTATGAAGAAAATTACCTGGGGTGTATTTGTCGCTATTTGTGCTGTCAATCTGGGTGGCTGTGCCATGCCGGAAAAATCGACAGTTAGTCATCCCCCTTCAACTACTTCCTCCGGCCAGACTTCACCGGTCTATAGCCAGGATGGCGGAGAACCCGGAAAGTTAGAGCGGCAAAAATATCTGGATATCGAGGATCAACAGCAGGATGCTGTCGATAAGAGTAAAGAAGTCGTATTACCCTCTATGGAGTATGTGAACGAAAGAATTTTTGAATACGGGCGTAAACTCGATCGCTGGAAGGAGTTGGATCGTCAGTCGGTCAATATGAATCTAAAAGAAGAAGATGCAGTGCAGATGGTGCACTGTTTTCGTAACTTACAGAATGTGCTCAACGGTTACAGCGAGTTGCGAAACCAGTTGCTCCAGGGCAATACGGTAGATGTTGCAACCAGAATCAGCAATGAGGAAGTGTTTGAACTCCAGAAGAACGATATTGCCTTTCTGGAAAATTCCTGTAATCGAATGCTGGCTGAAGCCAAAGATAAAAGTGCCCCTTTGGAGCAGCGGGAGGACGGGGCTGATCTTACCCCGCTTGAAATCCAGATAGGCAGATACGCGACCAATAAGGAGTACGAAGAGATCATCCAGGCGTGGATGCAGATCCCCGAATCCCAGCGTGGCCGGGTAGATGTCGGGACCAAAATTCTCTACGGCAACGCGCTGATGTATCTCCATCAGGAAGAGAAGGCTGCAGAGATTTATAAACAGGTGGTTAATCAGATGTCCGATTCTGACGAACAGGCCAGGGATCTGGTCTCTTTGCGGAAGATGCTGGCGGATCTCTATCTTGCTTCCGGTAGTTACGGCTCGGCAGCCTCCGAATACAAAAAAATTTCCGAGGATTACTTGAAAATCGGCAAACTTGAAGAGTGGTCGAAGCTGCAACTGTCACTACTCGATAGGGCCAAGGATGGTGGTCCGGAGTTGAAAGAGTTCTCTGCGATGCTCAGAAACTATTTAGGATTTATCCCTGAGCGTGACGGCTATAAGATAGCCTGGCAGGCAGAAAAATTTCAGACCGGTTATCCTTATTCGCTAGTCACATCAAATGTAGATATTATCAAAGAGTCGGTCATAGCTGGAGCTGATAGATGGTTTAACGGTTTCATAGCTAAAGCAGATAAACTTGGCCAGGAAAAGAAATTTGCCGAAGCTCTTAAGCTTTTGGAAACCATGCCGACCGATATTATCGATGTAGAAAAACAACTTGTGCTCAAAGCAAAAAATGAAGAGCTGTTAATGGCCGAAGCGGTTGAAAACGAAACAGGCAAAATGGCGCGGATACAGGATCTTCAGAACCAGTGGAACAATGGTATGCTGCTGGCCAATGGCAATAGATACGAAGAGGCTGTCGTCGTTTTTACCAGTCTGCGCGGTACCGAATACGCCCAAAAAGCTGAGACGAAAATCAAGGAACTTTCTCTGGAGGCTGCAAAAGAAGACAGGCGTAAAGCAGCCGACCTCTTTATGCGATTTACCAAGACTTCAGACCCGGAAAGTCGAAAGAAGCTCCTGGTTGAATCCCGCAAGCTCTTGAAAAATATTCTGGTCAAATATCCTGATGTTGAAATTGCACCTAAGGTGATCGGCAATATTGAGCGGGTAGAGCATGAAATGAATGCGATCGATCCCAACCTTGTGTTCATGGCTGACCAGGATTCAACTCCTGTAGATCGGGATGAAGACACCGATGGAGGGTTTGCAATTCCTGGGTCGAAAACGATGATGAAAGATCAGAGACCGATCATAGAGAATGATATCGATACTCCAGTCAGCCAGTAAATATTTTCGTTCCTGTTAAAATTAAAAAGGCCGCTGCTTGGTACCCTTACCGAACAGCGGCCTTTTTTAAATTGCTACTCTTTGAGGCGAATCCTGAGAAATCCTTCCACAACGCTGATGGAATCCATACCGTCGGCAAAAGTTTTCCAAAACCCTTCATCTGTGCCAAACTCCTTGATGAGATCTATATTCTTGATCCCTCCCAACCAGGCATCAGGCATGGGAACCCCCATGAGGCTGATACCTCTTAATTTTATGACCGGCCTTCTTTGCTGATAGGCAAGTTCCGCTCCGGCTCTCACTTTCAAGGTTTTTCCGCCAAGCATCGGAAAATCGGGATCAAGCGGAATAAGCAATTTGATGCTGATCATATCCTCCGCAAGGTCAATAGCAAGTTTTTGTGCCAGGTTGGTGTTTTTTGCAATCATTGCGTTCAGTTCACGTTCGGTGAAATTAATTTCACGGGATGTGCCGGTCTCATTGTATTTTTCCGGTATCATGGTGCCATCTTTGGTAAATTCGTTGGTTTTCGGTGTGGCATGTTTCTTGAGACCCTCGAATTCTTCCAGTTTTACTGCCAACTGTTCAGCCTCTTTGGGGGAAAGTTCCACCGGTTTGAAGAGCGACGGGAAGAGGAATAATTTGATCACCACGGCTGTAACAACGATGGAAATACACATTGAAACGAGCACCATGCCCAGCACTTGCATCCCGGAAAATCCCTGCTTTGGTTTTGGGTTGGGTTGCTTGAGGAGTTCTCCTGTCATAGTTTTTTCCTGTTATCTGTTGGGGATATCGATTTGGTCAGTGCAGTGAAGGTAAAATCACATTTTTACAATGTAACATACCTTTAATACACAAAGCAATTAACACGACAAAGCCCTTGGGGTTTGAATCCCAAGGGCATTTGTAGCCTCATAATGGCTCCCCTGTTTGACCTCGACCAGACCGGCGGTCGGTTTGAAATGCAGATATTCTTACTCGCAGACCTGACCGTTGATCGGCCAGGCTTTGGTGATGCCTTAGCTTTTTTGAATAATGACCTCCTGGCCGAACAAGTCCCGACAGCGCTGCCTGACTCTTTCCTCCTTTTTATTTACAATTCGATGGTGGTCCACGCCGCGATTTCATCCCAGCATTTGGGAAGACAAGACCGCAGCATAAATCATGTTTCTTACCGGCTCCGGGCAATTGGTGGTGTGCTGGCACCGTAGTTGAAGTTCAGGGTGACGTACACTTTGTACCGTAGCTTAGCGGCGGAAGGAGAGAGGAAGGTCCAGGTCTCGGTGGCCGTGCTCTGGGTGTGCACGAACGGAGCAATGTTTAAGTTGATGTTCGTCACCGCCTGAGCCCAGTCTCCGCCATTGCTCGATTCGTGGCCTGCATTGATGCTCGTCCAGCAGCCAAGAGGGCGTAGCGGGGAGGGCGAAAACTCCCCGTAGTCTGCGTCCGACTCACAGCCCCAGACGGCGAACGACAGCACCTGGCCATGATATTGCGAGAAGGAGACGGAGCGGTTGGGATAGTAGCTCTGGCCGTTGCTACGGCTGAGATAGCCGGTTTGCCACTCCTTGGTCCAGCAGTTGTTGTAGGCGAAGTCAAACTTGATTTCACCGGCGCCACGATACCACTCGGGATCACCGTCCGCCAGGATCTCCACCCGGCTGATGGTGAAGGTCAGGTCGCGGTTGAGTGACTTCACCGAGCCGGTGCGATAGCTGCTCTGCCCGCTCGTGTCGGTGGCCTTGGCGATGTAATAGTATGTGGTGCCCGGTTGTACCTTCTGGAACAGGTTGGCAAAGCTCGTCCACCGCGTGCTGCCGTTATTCGCCGTCTTGTCCGCCGGTCCGCCGAAACTGGGTGGGTTGCCGATGGGCGCCTTGTCCGACTTGATCTGGATCTCCCACGAGACGTTGACGCTGGTGTATGCGTTGATGTAGAGGCTGTTGCCCACCGGCTGTGCACTCACGGTTGGAATGGGTGGTGCGGCCAGCGCCGCATCCGGGCAGCAGACCGCCACCGCCATCAGGGTGAACGTAAGTATTGCCGTCAACTGCATCAATAATACGCCGGCCTGAATAGGAAAAGCACGACATATACGACTGATGAAAAATGAAGTGATCATGATGAACTCCTTTTTTTGCCACAGCGTCGACCTCGAAAATTGAATTGGGCCTGGCGCTGCAATTTATTAACGTTATCGCCTGCACATTTAACAGGAACCGCCCTTTTGGGCATCGTATCGGGTGTGTTGGCTATCGTTGCCGGCATTCTGTTTTCTTGCATGGTATGCCTCCTTTGATCACGAGACGCGAACGATCCCAAATATGGCTTTATCTCCATTTTCTCTCATCTTCCTTCTTTCCAATAGCGTGCCAACACATGCATAAATTCGCGATTAGTGATCGAACCAACTGTTATCATGAGTAATTGTGCAGTTAGTACAGGAGGCTGGACTCACGGGTTGGGTGTTTCGAGACGGGGATATATTGGCATGAGGCTGTATTTCGCCACAGGAAACAATCGCATTCGAGAAGAGGAGATGGGGTTTCCCGGGCTGTCGATTATATTATATATACCGATCATATTTCGGCAGGTGAGTTGCAATGCCACGTGAGGCGCAAGCTTGTGGAATTATTTTTTACCTGGTCCCTTATCGTTTGCGGCATCGGACGACGAAAAATCTTCGCCGATGATCTGGATCGGGAAAACTTCGTCAATCGATTGGAGGATGTACTCAAATGGTTCGGCAGAATCGAAGGCTCGGCCAAGCAGGCTTACCGGACGTTCGTAAAAAAAGGCATCGATTTAGGGCAGCGACCGGAACCAGTCGGCGGTGGCCTTATACAATTGTTACCCCAGCAATTGGGAAGACAAGCCCGCAGCATAAATCATGTTTTTTACCGGCGCCGGGCAATTGGTAATGAAGATGTCGGTGGTGAGGTGATCGATCAGGTAACCTGCGGCTTGCTGGCTGAGATAGGCGACTTCGCAAAAATCGAGCAAGATCCGGCTGCCGGAACCCAGCGGCAAAGTCTTCAGAGCTTCGGCCCAATCCTTTAGATGAGACGGTCGGATCTCGCCTGAAATTTTCCAGAGCTCAACCTGAGTATCCTTGTAGATTCGATCGATCCGAAACATGGTACTTCCTCCTTTGAATGTCTTTCTTTCCAATTGTGTGCCAAGGTACGTAAATTTCATCATCGGTGGTTAAAGCAGCTGTAATCATGGACTATTAGCAGACTTTTAAATGATTGGACCAGGAATTGGGACTGTGCGCATAACGCGTTGGGAGGGGGGACATTTCGGCGCAAGGCGATATTTCACCACCTGAATATTCATTTCGCCCTGCTTTGCCGACAGTCATAAGTCGTCAAACTATTTATTATTACTGCTAGTTCAATTGGATATCAGCGAACCTTTTTGCTTTTGGCATGTATTATGCGTTTTGATACCGCAAAGGCTTGACGAATGAGGAAGTCAGGAAGCTTTTGCAAAGTGGAAGAGGCAGGAGCAGGTCAAGCCGGAACTGAACTTTATGGTGATAAAATGAAAGTAATAGAAGATATGCAAAACATAAGCAGAGAAATTACAAAACCTTTGGATGAGGGGCCCGGTACGGAACAGGTCTGGCAGGTGACGACATATTACGCCGCATGGAATTTCGGCAACCACAAAGGATCGATTCGTCTTTACAATGCGTTCTACAATAATATAACTTCCCAAACCATCGATTCACCGGCGGAATTCAGTGCGGTAGTCGATTTGCTCCGTAACGAAAAACCTATGTTCTACAATACATGGTCAGGCTTACTTTATACACAAAGTGGCCAATTCGGTGAGGTCGTCGGCGAGGAAGAGAGCTAAAGCCGGCCCCAACCAATTGAATCCGAGAGTTTCCCTTTCAATATATGAACGACAATTGATAACGCAGCGCTGTCTCTGGAGAGTGCCGCGTTATCTTTTGAAAAGGGATATTGCATGAATAGCGGCAGCGGCTCGTGGCTACGAACTTGCCTTCAGCAGCGGGCCTGAAACCGCGGCATGGTAAAATATGACCCAATGTTGACATATGAAAAAAATCTTCTTTAAAGGAGCATATCATGCGAATCAGATTTATCATTAGGGTCTTCTTCTGCGGCCTGTTGTCCGCCTTCCTGGCGGCGCCATCCCAGGCCCACATTGTCGTGGAAGCACAGTCCATCGACGGCAGCGGCAACGATAGCGGTCAGGACATCGTGGTCGATGCCGCGGGCAATCGCTACCTCACCGGCAGCTTCAGGGATCGGGCCGCCTTTGGCACGGGCAGCGGCGCCGTTACACTGACCAGCCGCGGTCAGGATGACGCCTTCATCGCAAAACTCGATGCCACAGGCGCGCTGGTATGGGTACGTCAGATCGGCGGTATCATGATGGACCAGGGACGCGGGCTGGCCCTGGCCGGCGACGGATCGCTTTACGTTACAGGCCTTTTCAACGCCACGGCCAACTTTGTCGGCAGCAGCGTACGGCTGAGCAGCCGAGGCCAGAGCGACATCTTCATCGCCCGCTATAGCCGGGACGGCGAGCTGATCTGGGCCTTGCGCGCGGGCGGAACCGCCACCGACAACGGTCTGCGGATCGCGGTTGACGGCAGCGGGAACGCAGTGGCTACCGGCAACATCTCGAATCAGGCCACCTTCGCCGACAGCGACTCGCCGGCTGCCGCGACCCTGACGAGCGCCGGTAATATCGACATCTTCCTCGCGAAATACGATTCCCAGGGCCGTTTGATCTGGGCGCGCCAGGCCGGGGGGAGCGGCAACGACAGCGGGCGCGCCGTCGCCGTCGCCGGCAGCGGCGATATCTATCTTGGCGGCGGCTTCAGTGCCGTGGCACGGTTCTCATCGCCCGGCGGCAGCATCGACCTGAGCAGCGCCGGCTCCGACGATTTCTTCGTGGCGCGCTACAACCCCGACGGGATACTTGACTGGGCCCAGCGTGGCGGCGGACCGAATAGCGACCGGACGCTGGCGATTACCATCGATGCCCAGCGGAACAGCTACATAACCGGTTTCTTTACCAATGCAGCCACCTTCGGCGGCTTTGCCCTGACCGGTCAGGGCAAAGAGATCTACCTGGCCAAGCTGGGCCCCGACGGCAGTTTTCTTCAGGCTGTATCGGCGGGCGGAGCTGGTAGGGACGAAGCCTACGGCGTCGCTCGCGATGGCCAGGGCAAGATCGCCATCACGGGGACCTACGAAGATATCGCCTTCTTCGGCACCGGTGACCGCCGGCGCGAACTACGCCAACGGTCGCGGGCCGAGGTCAAAGCCAATAGCTCGGTTTTTGTCGCAGCCTTCGACGCGAGCCTCCAGCCCACATTCGTGGAGGGCGCCGGAGGTGAGGCAGCGCCGGGCCAGCAGGTGGGCAATGCCGTCTTTTTGGACAACAGCGGTCGCGCCAACGTGACCGGTCGTGTGGAAGGAGGGGTCGCGGGAATGGGGAACCGGATTATCGCCTTCGAGCGCCATGGGAGCGGCGACATAATGCTTGCCACCTACGCCAGCGGCGTCGACGACGATATCTTCTTCGTCAGTTCGAGCAGCGGCGGTACGGTCGACGGCATCAATTTCGCCGACGAAGATATCCTGGCCTACGATCCGGCCAACAACCGGTGGTCGGTGTTGATCGACGGTTCGGACATCGGCCTGGCAACCACCGATATCGATGCCTTCGAGTGGATAGACCCCACCACCCTGCTCATGAGCTTCGACACGCCCATCGTTCTGCCCGGTATCGCCGGCACCGTGGACGACTCCGACATAGTGCGCTTCATCCCCAACCAGCTCGGTGCGACAACGAGCGGAAGCTTTGAGCTTTTCTTCGACGGCTCCGATGTGGGGCTTTCCAGTAATGGCGAGGATATCGACGCCATCAGTATTGCGGCGGACGGGCGGCTGATGGTGAGCACGCTCGGCCCGGCAAGTGTATCGGCCGCGTCCGGCGTAATCAGCGCCGGTGACGAGGATGTGCTGATATTCAACGGCTCGACCGGCGAAACAACCACCGGCACCTGGGAACTTTTTTACGACGGCTCAAACGACGGACTTGGCGACGACCCGGCCGAGGGCGTGTCGGCCCTCTGGGCCCTGCCCGCCGGGGAGGATTTTGTCTTCGGTCCGGGCGCGCCGGTGAAAATGAAGGGTATCCAAACCGGCGATGGGGCGGATCTGTTCCGGTGCGAGCTGTTCCTGCTTAACGGAAGCCGGATCTGTTCACCGCTGCTCTTCTTCGACAGCTCAGCAGCCGGCTTCGTCGGCGAAGTGGTGGACGCCTTCAGCCTCGAGAGTAAGGTGAGATAAATGAGATACATTCGAACATCGTGTGCCGAATAACTCAGCTCAACGTTTCCGATGCTGACAATTTTTGCCCGAAAAGGCTACGCCGGTAGAGGCGAATGACTTCAATAGGGAAATTTGCCATGGCAGCGTCAATACTGGCCAAGGGTATTTTTTGCTGAGTCTATCTTTGCTTATGTGGTGTATCAAGGGTCGAGGTCTATCGATATCAAGAAAATTTACCCATGTAAAACTTCCTTTAAAACGGCGATACCCAGTTTTTGCATCCGCGACCGTAAAGTGGAGCGGTTGATCCCCAAAATCGCGGCCGCGCCGTTAAGACCGCCGACAACTCCGTCTGTCATTTTAAGGATCTGAAGAATATGTTGACGCTCGGCCTCGGCCAGGGTGAGGGGAGTTCCGTCAGCCGATGGTTCCAGTTCCATCAACCCGACGATATGTTCATTACGCAATACATTGCCCCGGCACAGGATCACCGCGCGCTCGAGGATGTTGGCCAACTCACGCACGTTACCCGGCCATTGATAATTTATCAGCGCATCCAGCGGCTTTTGGTTGATACTTTGGATGCGTTTGCCCATGCGATGCGAAAATTTGGCGATAAAAAAGTTGGTCAACAAAGGGATATCTCCCTTGCGCGCCCTTAGCGGCGGAATCCGGATGGGGAAGATGTCGAGACGGAAAAACAGGTCGGACCGGAAGGCCCCTCTTTTTACTTCCGCCTGCAAATCGCGGTTGGTGGCGGCAATTACCCGCACATCGACCTTGATGGTTTGCGAACCGCCCACCCGCTCGAATTCCTGTTCCTGAAGCACCCGCAACAATTTGACCTGGATGTCGTGGGGCAGTTCACCGATTTCGTCCAGGAAGATTGTGCCATGGTGAGCCAGTTCGAACTTCCCCTTTTTTTGTGCGACAGCCCCGGTAAAAGCGCCCTTTTCGTGACCGAAGAGCTCGCTTTCGACCAGTCCGCTCGGTATGGCGCCGCAGTTGACTTTGATCATTGTGTGGTTCTTGTGACTACTTTGGTCGTGGATGGCGCGTGCGATCAACTCCTTGCCAGTGCCGGTCTCGCCGGTCAATAGCACCGTTGAATCGGTTCCGGATACCATTTCAATTTGAGCGAATACCTGCTCCATGGCCCTGGACGCGCCGATGATCTCCCCGAAATTGTGCTGGCTGCGGATCTCTTCCTGCAGATAGATGTTTTGGTTCTCCAACTCCTCCCTGCGCTTGCGCTCGGTGATGTCGCGCGCGACAAATACGGCGATTTTTTTGCCGTCGATCTGGAAATCCACTATTCCCGTACGCCCTTCGAACCAGCGCAGGCCGGCAGGGACCTTTAATTGATATTCGATGACCGTGGTCTCGCCGGTGGCAAGGGTCCGGCCGATGGCTGCGAGGAATAGATCGGCGATGTGCTTGGGGATAAAGTCACGGATGCGCTTGCCGATGCGTAGCTCCGCTTTTTCGTAAAGCAGGTCGGTGGCGGCGGTGAGGATTTCCAGGTAGCGACCCTCTTCATCCACGACAAAAACCACGTCCGGCAGGGCATTGCCGATGGCCCTCAGGCGCGCTTCGCTTTGGGCCAGTTCGGCGGTGCGTTGGGCGACCTGGACTTCCAGTTCGGCAGCATGGCGTTCGATTTGCGCCTTGAGTTCGGCCTCTTGCAAGGCCGCCAGCTTGCGCTCGGTGATATCTCGCTGAATGCCGAAATGCCCGGTGATTCTTCCCTGATCGTCGTAAAAGCAGATATAATCGCCCTCGATCCAGATGGGAGTGCCGTCCAGCTTGCGCTCGTCGGTTTCGATGTGCAACCTGCCCGCGCCGAAAAACTCCCGCCAAACCTTGCGGCCGTACTGGATATCATGGCGATACAAATTGTTGGGCGTAAGACCGACAAACTGTTCGGGTGTGGCGCCATACTGAGCCAGCATGGCGCCATTGACTTTGGTGATGCGCTGGTGTTCAAACACGTAGTCCAGCACCTTCTCTTTATCGACGGTGTCACCCCAGGTCACCGGCTCGTCCAGCATCATGAAGAAAAAACCGTCAAGGGATTGAGAAAAGAACAGTTCCAGTTGGTGCTCGCTTTTGTCGCGCAGGATTTGTTCGCTCATCTTGTGACGGGTGATGTTGCGAACAAACGCGCAAAAATAATCTTTCCCGTTGAATTCAAAATGGTTGGCGGCAATCTCGATGGGCAGTATTTTCCCGTTTTTAGCGAGATGGCTCGATTCAAATACCAGCACACCGGCATTCTTGATTTTTTCTGTAATTTCGGGCCAATTCAGTGGCGTGTAATTGGGATCGATGTCAAATACCTTTAGTTTGGTCAACTCCTCGCGTGAATAACCCAGGTATCGACAGGCGGCTTCATTCACCCGGTATATGTTGGCATTCGCATCCACACCGAAAATCGCCTCGGAAGCTTTCTCCAAGGCGAGTTGGGAGAACTGCCACTCCAATGGCAAGATGTGCTTGAGTGTTTTCAAGATGAATCTCGAATATTATATCGACAATTTACGAGCTTTAAGAAAATGTTGCCGGCAAGGATATAGGGAGAAAGCCGATTGGATGTGCCGCAACAAGCGAGAACACAGTTCAATAGAATATTCTTAAAATCTATAAAATAAAACGATACCGATTGAAATCAACTGTTGCTGCGATGATATTTGATCCAAAGTCGATAGGTTCATCATAGGAAACATACTCCACACTTTCTTGATGCATTCACGCCACATCAAAGGCGGGATGCGTTTCGGCTAGAACGAGCGGATATGCATCTTGATGCTCTACACGGAATAATTAAAGAATATGCGCACTTTCTTTGCCGGTTAAATTCGACGACGAAAGTGTACCAGAAACAAAACGGGGAATTTGTCGAGCTGGATGTTGCCAAGTTTTAAATTTATGCGCCATAACGAGATCAAGCAAATCAATATCCGGAAAAAGTCCAGCCATCGGTTCATTGACTGAGACGCGGAATAGCGGTAGAAAGGAAATTGGCGTAAATTGAATGTACATCATTGTAAGTTTAATAGGAAAAGATCAACTTTCAATAGGAGACAATAATGAAAAAAAATATTCTCGTACCGCTGGCTGAAGGCTTTGAAACAATCGAGGCGCTCAGTATTGTTGATGTCTTTCGTCGGGCTGGAGCGCATGTCGATCTGGCAGCAATAGGCGAGACTCTACTGGTCACCTCCTCGCATAATGTACAGGTCATGGCCGACAGGCTGCTCTTGGATTGTACTGAAGAAACTTATGACCTGATCGTCTTGCCCGGTGGGATTCCCGGAGCTGAAAATCTTAAGAATTCTCTTATCCTGGCAGAACTCTTAAAGAAGCAGAACGCTGAAGACAAGCTCTACGGAGCGATCTGTGCATCTCCTGCTATCGTTCTTGAACATCATGGGCTGCTTCAGGGAAAGCAGGCTACCTGCCATCCTCTTTTTGTCGATCGGCTGAGTATACAGGAAAAAGTTGGGGAAAAAGTTGTGGTTGATAAAAACTGCGTAACAGGCAGAGGAGCTGGAACTTCCATTGAATTTGGCCTGGCTCTGGTCGCTATTTTAATGGGAGAGGAAAAAAAGAAAGAAGTGGCCAAAGGTATGGCCATTGAGTTGTAAAAAAGGACATTGGTTGCGTTTATCGGCAGCAGAAATAAATCGCTTCTTCTGCCGATCTGTCGATCAACTATGGCCATTATCCAGCGAGTGGGCAAGAAGGTCCTCGATCGAGACAAAAGTAAGGACGATTTCGTGGGTTGCAGCCAGATTAACCAGCGGGGCAGCGCCATGCTGAAGAGCCTCTTTCCACCGCGAGGCGCAAAGGCACCACCTATCACCCGGCTGCAATCCTGAAAATCCGGCCATAGGCATGGGGGTAGACAGATCATTGCCCTTGCGTTTAGAAAAATCCAGGAACTCCTCGGTTACCTGGACACAAACTCCATGGACTCCATAATCATCTGCAGTTACTTTACAGCTGCCTTCCCGGGTGAAACCGGTCAGTGGGTCGATACTGCATATTTCCAGAGGGGTGCCGAGAACATTTTTAATTTCAATCATACCTTTGTCCTTTTTCTGCGCTCTTTAATGACGAGCCAACATCACTTTTAGAGTACATCATTATTTCTGCTTGCCGTCTGTTAGCAGAATAGCCCGCAAGAGCCTGTAGGTGAATCCCCAGAGGTAGTAATCCTCAAGAGGGAAGGCCGGGAAAACGTGACCCGGCAGCATTTCAACACTCTCATGCAGTTCAATGTTTTGGAATACCCGGGCATTCAACCAATAGGCACTCTGAATCTCTCGCCGGCAGAGAGTAAGAGGGGGGTGATTCGGAATGGTGAACATAAAAGGCTCTACCCAGAGAGGCCTATACAGATTGCGACCTGCCGGCTCCAGAGGGAGGCGCTGCTGCAGTTGATCCGGATCGAGGAGAATGCCCGTTTCTTCTTTTGTTTCCCTGATGCAGGTGGTTAAAAGGTCCGGATCCTTATCCTCTTTTCTGCCGCCGGGAAAAGAAAAATGGCCTGACCATGGATCCTCCAGATTATCAACTCTCCTCAGAATAAGAAAACTTTCGCAGGGGGCAAGGCATCTTATGATGGCGACGGCAGCAGAGGCCGATTTGCGTGGAGTCGGGATGTCTTCTTTTTTGCTGGAAAGCATGATATCGGTAAATGTTTGTTGAAAAAGAAAATGTATACCTTCAAATAGAGTATTCTTTTTCTTTGAAAATGCAACATGACTTCAGCCATACTCCTTAGAATCAGGAGATAGAAATCCACTTAAAAATTGTTATAATATAACTGTTTGACGAACATTAGACATTAATCCTTTGGAAGATCATTGTAACTAAGGAGATCGATATGAAGCATGACGTGACTGTTTTCAAGCCCTATTTGTTCCAGGTAGGTCAGAAAATCCGTATTGAAGGATCCCGGCGTAAGGGGGATTGGGAGATTGTCGCCATAGGTGAGCACAAGATTACCCTCAGGTGTCCTGTCTCTAAAAAAGAATTTGAATGGGCGAAGTTCTGCTATCTGGTCGAAGAAGAAAAAGGGGTGGAATGGCCCCGGCAATCATAGACACCAGATAACATTATGTGTTTGCTGTTCTTTTCATATAAAACGACCCCAGGGTACAGACTTGTGGTTGCGGCAAATCGAGACGAGTTTCTCTCCCGACCGACCGCGCCGCTGGCTTTTCTCGATAAGGGAAAAACCATACTGGCCGGGCAGGATTTACAGGGGGGCGGCACCTGGCTTGGCATTACCGCACAGCTGAAATTTGCCGCCATTACCAACTATCGTGAGCCGGCTGCAAACCGGGCAGATGCACCGTCCCGTGGTGAGATCCTGATGCACTATCTTACAGGTGAAATGGCTGCCGGTGATTATGTTCACTTACTAGCCGAAAATGCAGGCAGCTACAATGGATTTAATCTGATCGTTGGGGATAAGGAAGAACTCTTTTATTATTCCAACAGATCATTTGGACCGCAGCTGCTTGCCCCTGGTTTTTACGGCCTCAGTAACCATCTGCTCAATGCGCCCTGGCCCAAAGTGGTGCGGGGTAAAGAGCTGCTGTATCCCTATATGGTGGAGACAGACCGGCTTGATCCCATGCAGTTGTTTGGACCGCTTGAGGACAGGCACCGTCCACCAGATGATCAGTTGCCTGATACCAAAGTCGGGCTTGATTGGGAACGGCTGCTGAGTACGATTTTTATCGACGGTGCTACCTATGGGACCAGATCTTCCGCAGTGATAACGGCTTCTGATGCAGGGGGGATTCTGTTTGTAGAGAAAACCATGCTGAGATCACCTGCAAAAGGCATCACCTCCAAATTTGTCCGCCATTTCATGACCGGTTAGCTGAGTATCGGCGGCAAGTCGTCCAGTTTTTTAAGGGCGGAAATGAGTTTTTTCACCTTGAAATACTTCTCAAGAATATGTCCGTTCGCTTCAAGTACCGGGATCGCTTTAGCGGCAATTCGTGCTGCTGACTCGTTAAAACCGTATTCCAGTTTAATATAGACGCCGGCCGCCCGGATGAGGGCCTGCAGAATCGCTTTCGTATCGCCTGTTGCTGAATACCAGGCGCGTTCCAGTACCTCGTGAACCTCGAAAAAGAGTTCCAGGTTCCAGAGCACTATTGCCTGCTGAATCGGGTCGGATATTTTTCCTTGGATGGCTTCAAGTGCTTGTAAGTATCGGGAATATCTATTTTCAAGGTAATCAAGATAATATTTTGCAAGACGTTGTTGTCGGTAGCTTGCAACAATGCCGGTAAGTTTGTCGGAATTTCCGGTTTCCACGGCTTCTGCAAATCCTTCCGATAAACTGTTACGGAGATCACGGCTCTGCCTATCTTCAAAAGGGTTAAAGAGCGTATTTTTCATAATGGTATTTTTTTTGATTTTTTAGCAGAATAAAATAAATCCGGCTAAGTCGATATTCAAGGTTTATTCTTCCGTGGCCGGTTGTCGATGTTGATTTTTTTTGATGACATAATAAAGCACCGGCACCGCCATTCGACTGACCAGGAGTGAGGCTATCTCCCCGAACATAAGAGAGATAGCCAGCCCTTGAAAAATCGGGTCGGCGAGAATTACCGAGGCGCCGATGACCACTGCCAGCGCCGTGAGCAGCATGGGCCTAAAGCGTATTGCCCCGGCGTCGACCACAGCCTTGGCCAGCGGCTCACCCTGACGGAGCCGCAGTTCGATAAAATCGACCAGAATAATTGAATTACGCACGACAATACCGGCCCCAGCCATGAAACCGATCATTGAGGTAGCCGTAAAAAATGCGCCAAAACCCCAATGGGCCGGAAGGATTCCGATGAGAGAGAAGGGGATGGCGGCCATCACCACCAAAGGAGTGGCATAGTTTTTGAACCAGCCGACCATCAACATGTAGATGAGCAGCATGACCACGCAGAAGGCCAGGCCAAGATCGCGAAACACCTCAATAGTGATATGCCATTCTCCGTCCCACTTCATCGCCGGCTCGGCCTCGGAAAAGGGTTGGTTCAGGTTGTAGATTCGTACCTTTTCCTCTCGGCCGCCAAAATCACGGCCATCGAGTTCTGCAAGTTTTTTGTTCATCTCAAAGATAGCATAAACCGGACTTTCCACCATATCGGCAACATCACCGGTAACATAGATGACAGGTTTAAGATTCTTGCGGTAAATTGGCTGCTCTACCTTCTGCTCGGAGACAACGATTAACTCGCGGAGAGGAACCAGTGGTGCCGATGGATTTGTTTCAGAACGCAGCGAGATGTTCAGGACCGATTCCACCCTGGCTCGATATTCAGCCGGGAGTTCCAGGACAATGTCCACGCTCTCCTTATCGGTCGGCAGGTGGAAAAGATCGAGAGAATACCCCTGTACCGCAATCTCGATGGCCCGGGTAATCTGTTTTTCTGAGATACCGTTCAGTGCAGCTTTTTCCTTGTCGACGGTAAAGACCTTCCGCAGGCGATCCGCCTCACGGAACCAGTCGACATCTACTACCCCGGTTGTCGAAGTGAAAATATCTTTCACTTCTGCGGCTAGTTTTATCCGGGCGGCATCCGTTGGCCCGTAAATTTCCGCCACGAGAGTTTGCAAGACCGGTGGTCCGGGTGGAACCTCGGCCACGGCAACGGTGGCCCCGAATTTGGCTGCGATTGCAGCAAGCGGCGGACGGATTCTGGTGGCGATATCGTGACTCTGCTGAGAGCGTTTGTCTTTTGGCAGGAGGTTCACCTGGATATCCGCCACGGTCGGGCCGCTACGCATGAAGTAATGGCGGACCAGGCCATTAAAATTATAGGGGGAGGCTGTACCCACATAGATCTGGTAGTCGGTGACGGCAGGATCTTTTCTGATTGTGTAGGCCATCTCTCTTGCCACTCGTGCAGTTTGTTCCAAGGTTGAACCTTCAGGCATGTTCAGGATGACCTGGAATTCACTCTTATTGTCGAATGGCAGCATCTTCACCTTAACCAGGCCCAAATAGACCATGGAACAGGCGCCAAGGAGCATGACAGTGATAGTGGCAAAAAACAGAATTCGCCAACCACCGTGGGCAAGCAGTGGATCCATGATCCTGTGGTAAATACGGGTGAACCAGTCGTCCGGCGCTTTATCCTCCCCGTTATGGACAGTCGAAGATTTTTTATTTTTCAGAATATGTGTGGCTGCCCAGGGGGTGACGGTAAAAGCGATGATCAGGGAAAAGACCATGGCTGCCGAAGAACCGATCGGGATAGGCCGCATATAGGGCCCCATCAGGCCACCGACAAAAGCCATGGGCAAAATGGCTGCAATGACCGCCAAGGTAGCCAGGATGGTCGGATTACCGACCTCGCCCACCGCCTCAATAGCCACCGATGTCCTTGATCTGTCGTTGTTGCCAGGCAGGCGGAGGTGACGGACGATATTTTCCACAACCACGATAGCATCGTCCACCAGAATGCCGATGGAGAAAATCAGCGCGAAAAGAGTGATACGATTCAGGGTGTAGCCATAGAGATAAAAGACCAGCAAGGTGAGGGCAAGGGTCGAGGGGATGGCCAGCATGACCACGATCGACTCACGCCAGCCAAGAAAGAAAAGAATGAGCAGGGCCACGCCGAAAACTGCAATGGCCATATGCAGCAAAAGTTCGTTGGACTTGTCCGAGGCGGTTGCTCCGTAATCCCGCGTCACACTTATTTCGAGATCGGCCGGAATAAGGTTTCCTTTGAGATGGTCTACTTTTTCCAGTACATCACGAACGACCGAAACGGCATTTGCTCCGGGCCGTTTGGCAATCGTCAGGGTGACAGCGGCTGCTTCTGATCCTACACTGTGTTTTTCTCCATACAGGACATAGTCAGCCGGTTCTTCCGGGCCATCGATAACCTCGGCTACTTCGTCCAGATAAATTGGCCGGCCACCATAAACCCCAACGACTATGCGGCCTATTTCCTCTGCACTTTGCATGAAATTGCCGGTCTGCAGCAGGATTTCCTGGTTAAGGGATTTGAGGCTGCCGGAATGTGATTGACTGTTTGCCGCCTGTATTTTTGGGGCGAGTTCAGTGAGCGACAGGTTTCTTGAGGCAAGCAGCAGGGGATCAAAGTGGATGGTTAAAACTCTTTTGGTTCCGCCGATGATTTTGGTCTCTGCCACCTCATTGATGTTCTTGATGGCGTCGTCAACCTGGGCAGCCATTCGCCGCAAAGTGTAATGATCATATCCGATCCCATGAAAGGTCAGTGCCATGATGGGGACGTCGTCTATGATGTGTGGTTTGATGATCGGTGCCCCGACACTATGGGGAATTCGGTCGAAATTGGTGGCCAATTTCTGGTTGAGTCGAACGATGGATGTCTCTAAATTCTCACCGACAAAAAAGCGCACCACCAGAAGGCTTTCACCAGCCATGGAGGTCGAATAGATGTACTCCACTCCGGGCAGTTCATAGAGCAGCTTTTCCATTGGGATAGTCAGCCGTTCCTCAATTTCTTTCGGGGTAGCACCCGGCATGGCAACCAGCACGTCGATCATTGGCACTTTAATCTGGGGTTCTTCCTCTCTTGGCAGCAAAACGATTGCCAGAAAGCCGAGAAGAAGGGAGGTGACGATGCCGAGTGGCGTCAGTTTGGAGCTGATAAATGCCCGAGCCAAACCGCCGGCAAAACCTGCACTGTTTTTTGAAGACGAATTCATGGTTTTGGTTACCCTGCAAGGGTTATGACAATGAGAAAAACTATTTGATAACTACCGGTTGTCCGTCAATAAGGTTCAGGTTGCCCTGAGTGATAACCGTTTCGCCTTCCGCAAGACCGCTCAGGATTTCAAGGTGACTATCAGTTTTGCTGCCGGTTCGGACCAGACGGAGTCCGGCTTTATGGTCTTGGACGACAAATACCCGTTCCATTTGTCCAAAGGGTGTCATAGCAGAAGTTGGAACTGTAAGGGTTTCAGTCTGTTCCCCGGCCAGGGCAATCCTTGCGAACTGTCCTGAGCGAAGTCGGGGATCAGACGCAATACGAAGCTTTATGGGGGCGGATCTGGAAAACGGGTCGGCAACCGGGGATACCTCAGCGACAATTCCTTCGATGGTAAGGTTCACCGAGGGGACGAAAACCGATAAACGATCATTCTTTTGTATTCGAAGGATCATGGCTTCCGGAATATTGGTCAATACCTGCAGGTTATTTTCCTCTTCTATGTAGAGAAGGGGCTTGCCGGGAGTTGCCAAGTCACCTACGTTTCCCAGTTTTTTGGTAACAATGCCCGAGAACGGAGCGGTGATCCGGGAGTAGTCGAGCATGGTAACCGCTTCTTTATAGGCGGCTTCCGCTATCCTGGTGCGGTCTTGCATGGACTTAACGGTTTGAGAGGTTGCGGCGTTTTTCTTTAAAAGGCTTTCTTCCCTTGCGAGATTACGTTTGGCCTGCTCAAGCTGAGCTTTGGCTTGCTGCACCTGAGCCGAGATTTCCCCTGCGCTGATTTCAACGAGGAGTTCACCCTTCTTCACCCGTGATCCCAGATCAACTTGAAGCGTAATGATATTTCCTGTTATTTTAG
>Ga0214472_10001233_pt1 | contig 29221 bp, 26 predicted proteins | sample RVTome_6_FD_207662 | JGI IMG/M metagenome (GOLD analysis project Ga0214472, IMG submission 207662) | Soil microbial communities from uranium-contaminated site in the Upper Colorado River Basin, Wyoming, United States - RVT140D175 | ecosystem: Environmental > Terrestrial > Soil > Contaminated >...
GGTGCTCGAAGGCGTCGTCGGCGAGGGCCAGGCCGCCCGCCGGCCCGAGCTCGCCGGCGAGGCCACGCTCCTCGTCGCCGATGGCCCGCCGGAGGACCGTCGCGACGTCCTCGTCGGCCAGCGGCTCAAGGCGCCAGACGCGGAGTCGAGAGAGGAGCGCCGAGTTGACCTCGAAGTAGGGGTTCTCGGTCGTCGCGCCGACGAGCGTGATCGTGCCGTCCTCGACGTGGGGCAGGAGGGCGTCCTGCTGGGCCTTGTTGAAGCGGTGGATCTCGTCGATGAGGAGGACCGTCCGCTGGCCGTTCAGGGCGAGGCGCTCCCGCGCCTCCGCAATCGTGGCCCGGACCTCGGCAACGCCGGACATGACCGCCGAGAGGGTTGCGAATTCGGCGCCCACGGCGGCCGCGAGGAGGCGGGCGAGGCTCGTCTTGCCCGTCCCCGGCGGGCCCCACAGGAGGAGTGACGCGAGGTGGCCACGGGCCAGGCCGCGGCTGAGCGGACCGTTGTCGCCGACGAGGTGCTCCTGGCCGACGAACTCCTCCAGGTTCCGGGGCCGCATCCGGGCCGCGAGGGGCTGCCGCTCCGGCGGTGGCTGGAAGAGCGCCTCCGGACGCGCGCCGGTGAGCCTGGTCGCGGGCCGTCGAGGAGGCATGGTCGAAGTCTACGCGGCGGGCCCGCGGCCGCCGGCGATCAGCCGGGGCCGGCCCCGACGACGTTCACGAGGATCCACAGCGCCGCGAGGATCGAGAACATCAGGGCCGCGGTGACAATGATTCGCCGGACGTCGCGGGCCACGTAGGCGTACTCGTGCGAAGCGCGGACCGAGAGGGGCGTGCCGGGATCGGCGGTGATCGCGACGTCGACGCGTCCGGACCTCGCCCGCCGCCGGGCGTTCTCCGCGATCGCGGCCTTCTCGCGGGCCACGAGCTCGGCCTCGATCTGCGCCGCCCGCTCGAGCTCGGCGTCGGTCAGGCCGCCGGTCCGCAGCAGCGATGACGCGGACGGCGCGCCGGACGGCCGGGCCGCGGGCGCCCCGCCGGGCTTCCTGGCGCCGGGTCGGGCCGCCGGGCGGCCGGGGTAGCGGGTTCGCTTGGCCATGGACCGTTGGGGCTCCTTGTGATCGTCGCGGCAAATTCGGGGCGGGGCCGGATGGTAGGCGCCGCCGGGCGGGAAGGATACACCGGCCGGCTGGTGAGTCCGCGTCGATGGCGCGGCGCTAGACTCGATGGGACAGGCAAGGAGATCGGCCATCGACCTCGATCTGATCGTCAGCGACAACCTGGGACCCATCGTCGCCGCGCTCGCGCTCGCGGTCCTCCTGCTGCTCGTCCTCGCCGTCGTCGAGGCGCGCCGGATCGGTCGCCTCGGGGCCCGCCTGTCCGCGCTCACCCGGGGCAGCGACGAGCGGAGCCTGGAGGCGATCCTCGAAGCGCATCTGACCCGCGTCCACGACGTCGTCCGCGACGTCGACGCGGTGGAGGCGCGGACCGCCATCCTCGAGCGCGACCTGAAGCTGGCCTTCTCGCGGGTCGGGCTCGTCCGGTTCAACCCGTTCGAGGACACCGGCGGCAACCAGAGCTTCGCCCTCGCCCTCCTCGACGTCCACGGGGACGGCTTCGTCATGAGCAGCCTCCACGCCCGGAACATGACCCGGGTCTACGCCAAGGCGGTCGCCGGCGGGAAGGCCGAGGCCGCCCTCTCGGACGAGGAGGCGCAGGCGCTCCGGATCGCGACGGCACCCGTCGCCCGGGCCGCCGGCTGACCCCCGTGTCCATGCCAGCGGAGGTGGCACGCCCGGCCCCGATCCTGCGCCCATGGACAGGCCAGCCCCGGACCCGTCGCGCCGCCCTGCGGCGCGGCGTCCCGTCGCGCTCGCGGCCGGGGCCACGACCCTCGCGGGCGCGGCCGTGAAGCGTCCCCGATCGAGGCGCGGCCCGGCGATCCTCGACCAGATCCCGGTCTGGGCCGGCTTCGGGCCGCTGGCCGACGAGACGGTCGCCGCGGAGCCGGGGCTGGATGCCCTCCTCGGCGGGCTCAACGCGGAGCAGCGGCGGGCGGTGACCCACGGCGACGGACCGCTCCTCGTCGTGGCCGGCCCGGGCACCGGCAAGACCGAGGTCATCACCCGGCGCATCGCCTGGCTCATCGCGACGCGGCGGGCGCTGCCCTCGGAGATCCTGGCCCTGACGTTCACTGACAAGGCCGCCAACGAGATGCAGGCGCGGGTGGACCAGCTGGTCCCGTACGGCTTCGCCGACACGAGCATCTCCACCTTCCACGCCTTCGGCGACCGGCTCATCCGCGAGTTCGCGCTCGAGGTCGGGCGCTCACCCGACGCCCGGGTCCTGTCGCGGGCCGAGACGATCGTGTTCCTGCGAGAGCGCCTCTTCGAGCTCGGGCTGGACGAGTACCTGCCGCTCGGCGACCCGACCCGGTTCCTCGGCGGCCTCGCGACGCTCTTCGCCCGGGCCCGGGACGAGGACGTGAGCCCGCTCCGCTACGCCGACTACGTCGCCGGGCTGGCGGCCGCGGCCGAGGAGGCCGCGCTCACCGCGAGCCGGGACGCCGGAGACGCCGAGGCGGATGCCGTGGCGGCGAAGGTCGAGACCGCCCGCCGGCAATCGGAGCTCGCCCGCGCCTACGAGCGCTACACGACCCTCCTGGCGGAGCGCGGCGCGATCGATTTCGGCGACCAGGTCTCGCTGGCGCTCCGGCTCGTGCGCGACTCGGCGGCCATCCGGTCGACCGTCCAGGCTCGCTACCGGTACGTCCTCGTCGACGAGTTCCAGGACACGAACCGGGCCCAGTCGGCGCTCGTCGCGATCGTCGCCGAGCGGCACCGCAACGTGACCGTCGTCGGCGACGACGACCAGTCGATCTACCGCTTCCGGGGCGCCGCGATCAGCAACATCCTCGAGTTCCGGGAGCGCCACCGCGGCGCCCGGACGGTGGTCCTGCGGCGGAACTACCGGTCCTCCGCGCCGATCCTCGATGCCGCCCACCGGCTCGTCCGGTTCAACGATCCGGACCGCCTGGAGTCGCGGGTCGGCATCTCGAAGCACCTCCGGCCGGAACGGACGATCGCCTCGGCCGCGCCGGTCCGCCAGCGAGCGTTCGCGAGCGGGGCCGACGAGGCGGACTGGATCGCCGCGGAGCTTCGCCGCCGGATCGACGCGGGTGCCCGGCCCCGGGACCACGCCGTCCTGGTCCGGGCGAACGCCGACGCCGACCCCATCCTTCGCAGCCTGAACCTGGCCGGGGTCCCGTGGCGGTTCTCCGGTTCGTCCGGCCTCTACGGCCGGGCGGAGGTCCGCGTGCTCCTCGCGTTCCTCCGGGCGATCGCCGACCCGGCCTCGAGCACCGACGTGTACGCCCTCGCGGCCTCGCCGGTCTATGCGCTCGGCGGCGAGGACCTGAGTGCCGTGATGGGCTCGTCGCGGCGCCGGCACCGTCCGGCGTGGGAGGTCCTCCAGGAGGTCGATGCCCATCCCGAGACCCTCCGCCTGACCGACGACGGCCGGTCGCGCGTGGCTCGGCTCGTCGGCGATCTCCGGCGATTCCGCGACCTCGGTCACCGGCGGCCGGCCGGCGAGACGCTCTACGCCTTCCTCCGCGACACCGGCTGGCTGGCGACGCTGGCGTCGGGAGAATCGGCCGCGGCGGACGAGGCGCTGGCCAACGTCGCCCGGTTCTTCGAGATCGTTCGCGGGGAGTCGGCCCTCCTGGCCGACGACCGGGCGATCTTCCTCGCCCGTCACCTCGAGACGCTCATCGACGCCGGGGACGACCCGGCCTCGGCCGACCCCGACCCGGACCTCGACGCCGTCGCCGTCCTCACGGTCCACAAGGCGAAGGGCCTCGAGTACCCCGTCGTCATCATTCCCGGCCTCGTCGCGGGGCGATTCCCCGCGGCCTTCCGGCGCGAGCCCCTCGCCCTGCCTGAGGAGCTCGCCGGCGTGGGCGCCGTCGAGGGCGACCCGCACCTGCAGGAGGAGCGGCGCCTCTTCTACGTGGCGATGACCCGGGCCCGCGACGAGCTCCTCCTCACCCACGCGGCGGACTACGGTGGCGCCCGGCCGCGGCGGGTGTCGCCCTTCGTCCTCGAAGCGCTCGATCTGCCGGTCTCGGCCGGCACGCCGGGGGCCGGGACAGCCGGCGCCCTCCCGCTGGACAGGCTGGCGGCGATGGCGCCCACGGCCGCGGCGCCGGTCACGCGCGAGGCGGGCCCCATCGAGGGCCAGCTCCTCCTGAGTCACTCCTCGATCGACGCCTACCTGACCTGTCCGAAGCGCTACCAGTACAGCCACGTCCTCCACGTACCCACCGCGCCGCATCACTCGCTCGTGTACGGCTCGGCGCTGCACCAGGCCGTCCAGGAGTTCCACCGGGCGGAGGGGCGCGGACGGATCCCCTCCGAGGAGGAGCTCATCGCCGTCTTCGAGGCGGCCTGGACGAACGAGGGCTTCGTCTCGCGCGAGCACGAGCTCGCGCGGCTGGAGGCCGGGCGTGGCGCGCTCCGGCGGTTCCGGGCGGCCCGCCTGGAACCCGGCACCGTGGCCCCGGCCTGGGTCGAGCGCGAGTTCTCGTTCAGCCTCGGCGGCGACCGGATCCGGGGGCGCTTCGACCGGGTCGACATCGTGGCGGTCGGCGGGGAGGGACCGTCCCCGGAGATCGACGTCGCGGCGGCCCTGGCCGAGGCTTCGCGAGCCGGTTCGGGCACCCGCGCCGACGTCGTCGAGCCGTCGTTCGGCCTCCTCGGCCGCGAGGAGGTCACGATCACGGACTACAAGTCGAGCGACGTCCGCGATCCGGTGAAGGCGCGCCAGCGAGCTCGCGAGTCGCTCCAGCTCCAGATCTACGCGATGGCCTACGAGGCAATGACCGGCCGCCTGCCCGACGCGGTCCAGCTCCACTTCCTCGACTCGGGCCTCGTCGGCCGGGCGACGCTCGATGCGCCGCGGCTCGAACGGGCGCGCGAGCGGATCTCGGCGGCCGCGGCCGGGATCCGGGCCCGGGAATACACGCCCACGCCGACGACGATGGCCTGTACCTACTGCCCGTTCCGCGAGATCTGCCCCTCGAGCGCGGTGCGGTGACGAGATCGTCGTCGCGCCCGTCGTCGCGCCCGTCGTCGCACCCCTCGGACGACGTCATCGGTGGCATCCGGGCGATCACCTTCGACTTCGGCAACACCCTGGTCCGGGTGAGCCGCGAGGGGCTCCGAGCCGTGACCGAACGGACCGCGGTCGAAGCGTCGGCCGCCCTCGGCCTCGGTGACGCGGCCGCCTTCCGGGTGGCCTGGGCCGAGGAGCGTGACCGGCAGTTCCGCGAGGAGGTGCCCGCCTTCCGTGAGGTGGACCTCCATCAGCGGGCGGTCCGGATCCTCGCCCGCCTGCGGGGGACGCCGCCGCCCACTCCCCATGAGCACTGGGACGACGGTGCCGCGGCCGGCCTCGCGGAGCCGGCCGAGGTCGACGCCGTCGTCGATACCTACAGCCGGGTCTTCGTCGAGACGATGCCGCCCGTCGAGGGGGCGGGCGAGCTCCTGGCGGGGCTTGCCGGGCGCGGGTTCCGCCTGGCCATCCTCTCGAACTGGCCGCTCGCGGCGACCATCGACCGGTACGTCGCGGGGGCCGGCTGGGACGGGCATCTCGCCGGGATCTTCGTCTCGCAGCGGATCGGCACGATCAAGCCGCACCCGGCGATCTTCGCCTTCGCGGCGGATGCGCTGGGCACGCCGCCCGGGGCGATCCTCCACGTCGGCGACGACTGGGCGGCCGACGTCGTCGGAGCGCGCGAGGCCGGCTGGCGGGTCGCCTGGCTGCGCGGCCAACAGCGCGACACGCCGCTCCCGACCTCGGCCCGGAGCGGCCATCTGGTCCCGGATCTCGAGCTGGACGACCTCACGGATCTCGCCTCACGGGTCGCCGATCCGACGGCCTAGACTCGGTCCCGCATGGAAACCCGGGACCGTCGCACGAACCTCGCCTTCTTCGCCGCGGCGCTCGCCGCGTGGCTCGTGGTGGCGGTCATCGTCCTGACCCGAGACCCGATCCTCGAGCCGGTCGCCGGCTACGCCGGGGCCGCGATGATGGGCGCGGCCGTCGGGCTGACCACCGTCCCGCTGTTCTGGCTGGCGGCCTTCGCCCGCGCCCGCCGGATCGCCTATCGTGGGTCGTGGGGCCGGGCGATGCGCCGCGGTGCGTGGGTCGGGCTCATCGTGGGGGTCTTCGTCGTCCTCCGGCTCCTCGGGATGTTCCAACCCCAGCTCGCCCTGTTCATCGTGGCCATGGTCCTCGTCGCCGAATCGACCCTCTCGATGGGGCGCTGAGCGTTGGCCCCGCACGGAGGTCCGCCATGCCCGCCGCCCTGACGACCACCCAGCCCGCCGGCCCGTTCGCCGAGGGGAAGCGGCGGATCGCGGCCGCCGTCGACGGCGCCCGGGCCGAGATCCTCGACCTGTCGCACCGGATCCACGCAAACCCCGAGCCGGCCTTCGAGGAGCACCAGGCGGCGGCGTGGTGCGCCGAGGTGCTCGCCGCCCACGGGTTCGCGGTCGAGCTGCCGGCCGGCCGGCTCGCCACCGCGATCCGGGCGACGCGCGCCGGCGGGCGGGGTGGTCCCTCGCCGCGCATCGGCATCCTCGCCGAGTACGACGCGCTGCCGGGGCTCGGGCACGGCTGCGGCCACAACACGATGGCGGCCTCGGGAGTCGGGGCGGCGATCGCGCTCGCCGCGATCGCCGCCGAGCTGCCCGGCGAGATCGTCTTCCTCGGGACGCCGGCCGAGGAGCGAGGGAGCGGCAAGCAGTTCATGATCGACGATGGCCTGTTCGAGGGGATCGACGCGGCGCTCCTGTACCACCCCTGCGACCGCAACCACGTCGAGATCGACCCGCTCGCCTCGGTCGACGTGACCGTGACCTTCACGGGCCTCCAGTCCCACGCGGCGTCGGATCCGTGGAAGGGCAAGAACGCCCTCGACGCCATGATCCTGCTGTTCAGCTCGGTCGGACTGTGGCGCCAGCAGCTCCGCCCGACGGCCCGGGTCCACGGGATCATCCAGGAGGGTGGCACGGCCGCCAACATCATCCCGGACCGGACGCGGGCGTGGTTCATGGTCCGCAGCGACGAGGACGCCGACTTCCGGGCGATGCAGGCCCGCTTCCGGCAGTTGTGCGAGGCCGCCGCGCTGGCCACGGACACGGGCGTCGAGGTGGTCGTCTCCGGCGGGTCGCGGACGATGCGGACGAACCGCATCCTCGCCGAGCGCTGGGTCGCCAACGCCGCGGCCTACGGCATCCAGGACGAGGGCCGGGACGCGAGCTCCGGCAGCACGGACATGACGAACGTCTCGTGGGTCTGCCCGGCGATCCATCCCGAGCTCGCGATCGCACCGCACCCGACGCCCGGCCACTCGATCCTCTTCCGCGACGCGGCCGCGACTCCCGTCAGCGACGAGACGACGCTCATGGCCGCGACCCTCGTCGCCCAGACCGCCTACGACCTGTTCTCCGATCCGGACCTCGTGACGGCAGCCTGGGCGGAGTTCCGGGCCGGGTCCTGATGGGTTACGATGCCGCCGGCGCCCCGCTGGACGGCTGACTTCGAACCGGCGGCGTCCCTGGTGAGCAGCTCGCAGCCGGATGGCTCCGCGAGCGTCCCCGGAGGAATCGCGTGAGCGAGCGCCCGATCGACCCCGCCGGCGGCACCGATTTCGCCGCCCTCAACGGCTGGGACCACGAGTTCAAGGTCTACGACGACTTCGACCTCCCGTCGTACGTCGGCCCGACGACATTCGCGAACCTGCCCTGGATCACCGAGCCCGGCGAGCTCGCCAGGCGCAAGGTCGACATCGCGATCGTCGGCGCGCCGTTCGACGACATGGTGACCCACCGGCCTGGCGCGAGGTTCGGCCCGCGGGCGATCCGCGAGGCCCAGTACAGCACCGGCTCCCTGAACTCCCTCCAGCTGCGGGTCGAGCCGTTCGAGGTCCTCACGGTGGTCGACGCCGGCGACGCCAACATCGTGCCGGCCTACCACGAGCGGGCTCACGCGATGATCTATCGGAAGGTCCGCGAGGTCGCCGACACGGGCGCGATCCCGATCGTCCTCGGCGGCGATCATTCGATCACCTGGCCGTCGGCAACGGCGGTCGCCGAGGTCCGCCGGCCCGGCAGCGTCGGGATCGTCCATTTCGACGCCCACGCCGACACCGCGCCCGACAGCTGGGGCCAGATCGCCAGCCACGGATCGCCGATGCGGCACCTCATCGAATCGGGGGCCGTCGCCGGACGGAACTTCGTCCAGGTCGGCCTTCGCGGCTACTGGCCGCCGGTCGATGTCCTCGACTGGATGCGCGAGCACGGCCTCCGCTACCACTTCATGACCGAGATCGAGGAGCGCGGCGCCGAAGCCGTCATCGCCGACGCGATCGCCGAGGCGCTCGACGGGCCGGACTCGATCTACCTCTCGATCGACATCGACGTCGTCGACCCCGGGCTCGCACCGGGGACCGGCACGCCCGAGCCCGGGGGCCTGCTCAGCCGCGAGCTGCTCCGCGCGGTCCGCCAGATCGTCGGGGCGGTCGACCTGGCCGGGATGGACATCGTCGAGGTGGCCCCGCCCTACGACTGGGCCGAGGCGACGGCGATGATCGCCAACCGGGCCGCCCTCGAGGCGATCTCCGCGCTCGCCGTGAAGCGTCGGGCAGGGGAGCGGGTCCGCTGGGAGCGCTGAGCCCCGCCCATCCATTCCTCGACCACCCGGGCCCCATCCCGTTCGCCCATCGCGGCGACTCGGAAGCCCACCCCGAGAACACGCTGGCGGCCTTCGCCGCCGCCATCGAGCTCGGCTACCGCTACCTCGAGACCGACGTCCACGTCACGGCCGACGGCGTCCTCATCGCCTTCCACGACGACCGTCTCGATCGGGTCACCGACATGCACGGCCTGGTCGCGGAGATGGACTTCGCGGAGATCCGGCGGGCGCGCCTCGGGGGAGGCGAGCCGATCGTCGTCTTCGAGGACCTGCTGGCGACGTTCCCCGACGCCCGGATCAACGTCGATCCGAAGCACGACGCGGCCGTGCCGGTCCTGATCCGGGTCGTCCGCGACGCCGGCGCGGCGGAGCGCATCTGCATCGGCTCCTTCTCGGACAGCCGCGTGGCCCAGATCCGCGAGGCGCCTGGCCCGGCCATCTGCACGTCGCTCGGGCCGTGGGAGATCGCCGCGCTCCGGGCGGGCGCCTGGGGCGCCCGGCCCTTCCTCGACCGGCTCCGCCGCCGGCCCGGCCGCTGCGTCCAGATCCCGCCCCGCGGCCGGGGCGGCCTGCCGCTCGTCGAGCCGCGCCTGATCGCGGCCGCCCACGAGCTGGGCCTGCCCGTCCACGCCTGGACGGTGAACGGGGCGGCGGAGATGACCCGTCTCCTCGACCTGGGCGTGGACGGGCTCTTCACGGACGTCCCCCGCGTCCTGCGAACCGTCCTGGCCGATCGGGGCGAGTGGTTCCCGGGGCCCGGCGCGACGGCCGCCGGGTAGCATCGCAGGGCCATGGACTCCGACTCGCCGGCAGCCCTTGCCCGTCTCTACGACCTCGACCTGGCCGTCGACCCCGTGGGTCCGGGCGACCTGGAGCTGTACCTCGCCCTGGCCGCGCGCACCGACCGTCCGATCGTCGAGCTCGCGGCCGGCACCGGGCGCGTCGCCGTCCCGCTGGCCGAGGCGGGCCACCAGGTCACCGGCGTGGACCTCGATCCGGCGATGCTCGCCCGCGCCCGGGCCCGGGCCGGGGCGGCGGGGGAGGGGACGACCGCCCGCCTCCGCCTGGTCGAAGGCGACCTGTTCGCGGCGCGACCGGGCGAGGCCGGCACGTACGGGCTGGCGATCCTCGCCCTCAACTCGATCCTCCTCCTCGGGGGGCCGCGCGAGCAGCGTCAGGCGATCGGGGTGCTGGCCGGCCTCCTGGCGCCCGGCGGCATCGCCGTCGTCGATGCCTGGCAGCCCCTCGCCGAGGACCTCGCCCGGTTCGACGGCCGGGTCTCACTGGAGTGGCTGCGCCGTGATCCCGGGACCGGTCGTGACGTCGTCAAGCTGGCCGCGGCCTGGTACGACGGCGCGACCCGGGCGGTGACCCTGACGACGATCTTCGACGAGGCCGGTCCCGGCGAATCCCCCGCCCGCTGGACGCGCGTCGATGCCCTTCGGCTGATCTCGGCCGACGAGCTCGGTGCCGCGGCCGAGGACGCGGGCCTCAACGTCGAGGTCGTCGCCGGCGACTACGATCTCACGCCGCTCTGGCCGGGCGCCGACCGGGCCATCCTCGTCGCCCGGCGGCCCGAGGGTACCGGGGCCCCGCGGACCGCCGCCCGGGACTGACGCCGGAACGGTGCGGGACTGGTGTCGGGAGGACGGCCCCCCGTGACCCCGTGGTACCGTTCGAGGACATGGCCACGAGCGATCAAGTTCGGCTGCTCCTGATCGAGGACGTCCCGCAGGTTGCCCAGTACGTGCGCGGCCTGCTGATGGCCCAATCTGCCATCAAGATCCTCGACGTCATGACCGACGGCTCGCGCGCGGTCGCGCAGATCCCCGAGCTGCGGCCCGACGTCGTCGTCATCGACGCCCTCCTCCAGGGCCGGATCAAGGGGCTCCAGCTCGTCAAGCAGATCCACGAGGCCGGGCTCGACGTGCCGGTCATCGTCCTGACCGTGCCCCAGCAGCCGGTCGAAGCGGATCCCGCTCACGGCATCCACGGCGTCCTCTCGATGCCGTTCTCGGGCTACGACCTGATCAGCCGGGTCGGCCAGGTCCACAAGGAGCACCAGCAGACCGGCGACCACGGGGTGTCCCAGACGATCGCCATCTTCGCTCCGAAGGGCGGCGTCGGCCGGACGACGATCGCGTTCAACCTGGCCGTCGCCGCGGCCAAGCTCGGGACGAGGACCGTTCTCGTCGACGGGAGCATCCAGTTCGCCGATCTGCGGGCCCTCCTCCGGGTCCCGGCCGATGCGCCCTCGATCCTCGACCTGCCGACGGACCGGGTCGTCGAGTCCGACCTCGCCGAGGTCCTCTGGCGCGACCCGTCGGGCATCGACATCCTCCTCGCCCCGCCCCGGATCGAGATGGCCGAGATGGTCACGCTGCGGGACCTCGAGAAGGTCCTCTCGCTCCTCCGGCGCCTCTACGACGCCGTGATCATCGACATGTCGGTCGCCCTCGACGAGATCAACCTCGCGCTCCTCGACCGGGCCGACGTGATCCTCGAGCTCGTGACCTACGACTCGACGACCATCCACAACACCATCGCCCTGGCCGATACCTTCCGGGTCATCGGGTACTCGGCGGCCAAGGTCCAGTACGTCGTCAACCGCGCCGACGCGAACGCGGGCATCGACCCCGCCGACCTCACCCGGGCCCTCGGCCGCGTGCCCGAGCACCAGATCCGGTCCGAAGGCGCCGTCGTCGTGCCGGCGAACAACCAGGGCGTGCCGTTCGTCCTCTCGAACCCGGGTGCCGGGGTGAGCCAGGACGTCGAGCGCCTGGCGGCCCAGCTGCTCGCCGCCGGTCGGGCCCCGGTGGCCGCCGGCGTGCGCTGATCGACGACCGGATGTCCGATCCTCGCCCGATCGGGGTCTTCGACTCCGGTGTCGGCGGGCTGACGGTCCTCCGCGAGATCCTCCGCCGCAGCCCCGGCGAGTCCACGATCTACCTGGGAGACAACGCCCGGGCGCCGTACGGCACGCGCACCGACGACGAGGTCCGGACGTTCAGCAACGAATCGATCGACGCGCTCGTCGAGCGCGACGTCAAGGCAATCGTCGTCGCCTGCAACACGTCCACGGCTGTGGCCATCGGCGATCTCCGGCGGCGCTATGACCTGCCGGTCCTCGGTGTCATCCGGCCGGGCGCGGTGACTGCCTCGCTGACCACCCGCAACCGGCGGGTCGGGGTCATCGCGACTCCGGCGACGATCCGCTCGCACGCCTACTTCGCGGCGATCAAGGACGAGAATCCGGCCGTGGAGGTCTACGAGCACGCGACCCCGGCCCTCGTCCCGATGGTCGAGGCGGGGCGCCTCGCCGGGCCGGACGTCGAGGCCACGGTCGCCGAGGCCCTGGCGCCGCTGCTGGGCGAGCGGGACGCGGCCGGCGAGTTCGTCTTCCCCCTCCCGTCGTCGGCCCGGATCGACACGCTCCTCCTCGGCTGCACCCACTACCCGCTGCTCCGGCCGGTGCTCGCGGCGATCGCCGGGGAACGGATCGCGATCGTGGACTCCGCATCGGCCACCGCGTCGGCGCTCTCGGAGCTGCTCTCGATCAACGGCCTCGAAGCGCCCGGCAGCAGCCGGGGCACGGCCGCCGACCCCGGTCGGGACGGTCACGATGCGCCCGCGTCGCGAGGCGGTGAGCCGGTCCACCTCCAGCTTACGACCGGCGACGTCGATGCCTTCCGGGCGATCGCCGGGCGGATGTTCGGCGACGCCTTCCCCGACGTGTCGGGGATCGAGGTTGGCGGCAGCCGGGCAACGGCAGGCGCACCCCGATGAGGGCGACCTCGTGAGCCCCCGCCCCGCCGACGCCGGACGGGCGAAGGGGGCCGGCTCGCGGCGCGCCGACTGGGCAGTCGACCACCGCTGGCAGGCCGGCTTCCTGGTCGGCTCGGCCCTGGGCGTCGCGGCGACGGTCATCGGGCGACGGGCCGAGCGCTCCGCGCGGCGGGGCCTCGTCGACTGGGCCGCGGTGGAGCGACTCGCGGTGGAACGGGCCTCGGGCGCCCCGGGCGCGCTCAGCCCGCTCGAGCTGAAGGCCGCCGACGCCGCGTACCGCGAGGCGATGTCCGTCGTCGTGCCGCGGCTAGCCGAAGCCCTCGGGACGCCCCTGCCCGGGGTCGTCGAGCGGGCGATGGTCGTCGACCGGGCCGGCTGGGTCCGAGCCAACGTCGCGACGTTCCGCTCCCTCATCTCCCGGATCGAGGGCGATCTCCTCGGCCAGGTCGTCCGCCCCGGTGGCGGGGTCGCCTCGGCGGCGATGGTGATCGCCAACCGCTGGGTGACCACCCGCCAGATCGGGTTCCTGCTCGGGTTCATGGGCACGCGGGTGCTCGGCCAGTACGACCTTGCCCTGCTATCGGCCGAGGCCGAGGACGGCCGGCTCCTCTTCGTCGAGGAGAACATCCGGGCCACGGCGCGAGCCCTCGACGTCCCGATCGGGCCGTTCCGGACGTGGATCGCCCTCCACGAGACGACCCACGCGTTCGAGTTCGAGGGCCATCCCTGGCTGCGCGCGTATCTCGCCGAGCGGCTCGAGCGGCAGCTGACGATGGTCAGCGGGTCGGCCGAGTCGCTGGGCCGGGACGCCCTCCGGGCGCTCGGACGGGCGCTTCGCGGCGAGACCTCGGGCGAGCACTGGATGGAGCGCCTGATGGGCCCCGAGCAGCGGACGCTGTTCCGCGAGACCCAAGCGGTCATGAGCCTCCTCGAGGGCTTCAGCGACTACGTCATGGACGAGGTCGGGGTGGGGCTCGTGCCCGGCGTCGAACGGATCTCTGCCCGTTTCCACGAGCGCCGCGAGCACCGGACCGGCTTCGAGCGGGCGGTCCTCCGCCTCACCGGGATGGACCTGAAGATGGAGCAGTACAAGCGCGGGGAGCGGTTCGTGCGGGCCGTGGCCGAAGCGCGTGGCCGGGTCGCCCTCGATGCCATCTGGGCGTCACCCGCGACGCTGCCGACCGCGGCCGAGATCGAGGTGCCGAGCGACTGGATCCGGCGCGTCCTCGACGGCGGCTCGGCGGTGCCCGGCGGAGCGGTCCTGCCCGGCGGGTTGCCCGCGTGAGCCCCGAGGGCCCCGCGACCGGCGCGACTCCGGGCCCGGGCAGTGGTCCCGGGGGCGTGCCCGCGGCCATCGCCGTCAGCCCGATCCTGTCGGCCCGAATCCGCGCCGGCGACCTGGAGCGGATCCGGGCCGCCGCCCCCAGGGCGCAGATCGTCAACCTCTCGGTCGAGGGCCTGGCCGACGGCCCCGTCGAGGACGTCGAGGTCGTCCTCCGCGGGTGGCTCAGCTCGGAGGCCTTCGACCGGCTCGTCGCCCGCGCCCCCCGTCTCACCTGGGTCCACTCGGCGACCTCGGGCGTCGAGCGAGCCCTGACCCCGGCGGCACGGGACCGGGGGATCGTGGTGACGAACGCGCGCGGCGTCTTCACCCGCCCGATCGCCGAGCACGTCCTCATGCTCATCCTCGCCATCAGCCGGCGGCTGCCCCAGCTCCTCGAGCTCCAGCGCGAGCGGACGTGGCAGCCCCTCGAGGGCGTCGAGCTCCGGGAGATGACGATCGGGATCGTCGGCTACGGCTCGATCGGGCGCGCCGTGGCGTCGCTCGCGGGGGCCTTCGGGGCCCGAGTCCTGGCCCTGCGTCGGAACGTCGACGGCGCCCCCGCGCAGCCGCCGGGGGCCTCGGACGACGACTTCCCGTTCGCACCGGCACCCGAGCGGATCGTCGGCCCGGATGGCCTCCACGAGCTGCTCGCCGCGTCCGATGTCGTCATCCTCGCCGCGCCCCTGACGCCCGAGACCGAGGGTCTCATCGACGACGCGGCCCTGGCCGCGATGCGGCCCGAGGCGTGGCTCATCAACATCGCCCGGGGCCGCCTGATCGACGACCGGGCCCTCCTTCGGGCGCTCGCGGAGGGCCGCATCGGCGGGGCCGCCCTCGACACCTTCCGCGAGGAGCCGCTGCCGTCGTCGTCGCCGTTCTACGACCTCCAGAACGTCATCGTCACGCCCCACACCTCGTGGTCGAGCGCGCGGGTCCTCGACCGGAGCATCGAGCTCTTCTGCGACAACCTCCGTCGCTACGCTGCGGGACAGCCCCTCCGGAACGTCGTCGACCCAGGCGCCGGGTACTGAGCGCTCTCGATCGCGTGACAGCACGCCCAGCGAGGCACCGATCATCTGTGGCGGTAGCCTGACGGGATGGGACGCGACGATTGGTACCGGTCGTCGGACTGGGACGCCAAGGCCCGGGCGGAGTTCGAGACGCGGCTCGCCCGCGCCAGAGGAGACACGCGGGTCCAGTACCGTCGGATCAAGGCGCTCGCATTGCTGGAGAGCACGGATGGGATCAAGGCCACTGCCGGGCGCGAGATGCTCCTCTCGATCGTCCACGACGGGGACGCACCACGCTTCGAAGTTGTTGGTGCGCTGTGCCTTCTCGGAGCGCATCTCCACGACACCGGGGCGTTCGCCGAAGCCGAGGTCTATCTGCGCCATGCACTGGCGGTCATGGGGACGAACGAGAGCGGCTCCACCGGACTCGAGGCGATCAGGCTCGCCGAGATCCTCCTCGACCGCGGCAGGCCAGACGATCTTGCGGAAGCACAGGACCTGCTCGAACGCCGGGCGGCCGACCCTCCGACCTTTGTCGCGTCCCGGTTCCGCCTGGCGCTTGCGGCCACGAGGGTCGCGTTGGCCCGCGGTCAGGCCGAAGTGGCATCCGACTGGGCGCGCGCTGCCCTGACCTACGCGAGCGCGAAGCATTCAGGATTGGCGAACCATCCGACGCTGCTGCTCGCCAAGGCCAACAAGTCGACACGTGCCTGGCTTGAGTCGGTTGCCGCCGGCAAACCACGTGACACTCGCAAACCTTGAGCGAGGCCGCCGCGCTGGCGCCGCGAGTCGCCCGGGGCATGATTCTCTCGACGACCGAGCACGTCCACGTAGCCTGGAGTGACCTTCGGGCGGTGCGACGAGCGTGCTCAAGCTGGATCCGAGTCCTCAGGGGCATGATGGGCCAGCCGTGCGCGTCGACCTCGGAACGGCGTGCATGATCTCGAGGAGCGGCCTCGTCAACCGGGCTACTTGCGGGACCAGCCGTCCATGCCCTTGATCCGGCGAGCGCCCGGAGCGTCAGCCCGATCCGTGTGTCACGATTCGCGGCGCCATGCAGATCGCGATCGTCGGGCTTGCCGGGAGTGGCAAGACGACCGTCTTCAACACGCTCACCCGCGGCCACGCCGAGACCGGTGGGTTCGGCGGGATGACCCTCAACGTCGGCGTCGTCAAGGTCCCTGACGAGCGGCTGGACCGCCTCGCCACGATCTTCCACCCGAAGAAGATCGTCCACGCCGACGTCACCTACGTGGACCTGCCCGCCCCGCCCGCCTCGAGCGAGGGCCGGGTCGGGACCGAGGAGCTGCCGGCCGAGCACCTCGCGCGGCTGCGGGACTCTGACGCGTTGCTCCACGTCGTTCGCGCGTTCGAGGATCCCTCGAACCCGCATCCCGACGGGAGCGTCGATCCCGCCCGCGACGTGGAGCACCTCGACCTCGAGTTCATCCTGGCCGACCTCGCCATGGTCGACCGCCGCGTCGAGCGCCTGACGACCTCGGGCCGGCACGGCACCCCGGCCGAGCGTGAATCCAACGAGCGCGAGGAGGTCATCCTCCGCCGCCTCAAGGAGGGCCTCGAGGCCGGCCGGCCGATCCGGGACCTGGGCCTCGACGTCGACGAGGCCAAGGCCATCCGCGGCTTCCGGTTCCTGACCGAGAAGCCCGTCCTCGTCCTCCTGAACGTCGGTGAGGGCGACATCGCGACCGGACCCGCGCTGGTCGAGCGGATCGGCGCCGCCTATCTCCACGAGCATGCGCTGGTGGAGGCGCTCTCGGCCAAGATCGAGATGGAGCTCGGCGAGCTGGAGCCCGACGAAGCGACCGCGTTCATGGAGGAGCTCGGGATCGCCGAGTCAGGCCTCGGCCGGGTCATCCACCTCTCGTACCGGCTGCTCGGCCTCATCTCGTTCCTGACCGCGGGGCCGGACGAGGTCCGGGCCTGGCCCGTGCCCGACGGCAGCTCGGCGGTCGACGCCGCTGCCGCGATCCACACGGACCTGGCGAAGGGCTTCATCCGGGCCGAGACCGTTGCCTACGAGGACCTGCTCACGCTCGGTTCGATGGCCGAGGCGCGGAAGCACGGTCGCCTGCGCTCCGAGGGCAAGACCTACCGGGTCCGCGACGGCGACGTCCTCGAGATCCTCTTCAGCCGCTGAGCGTCTGCGCGGCGGGGCCCTCAGTTCGGCGGGCCGTCCGTCGGCTCGAAGTCGGCGTAGACCGCCCGGTAGTCGACCCCCTCGTCCACCGCGTCGAGCTCGCCCGCGTCGAGCTCCTCGGCCTCGAGGTCGGCGAGGAAGTTATCCTCCTCGGTCTTCGACACGTTGACCGCCGCGGTGAGCCGATCGTCCGACACGAACGTGAAGCCGTAATCCTGTTCGAGCTCCTCCGCGATCGCCTCGATGAGGGAGTCCGTCGCGTAGCTGTCCTGGATGCGCCGGCGGATCGACTGGACCACGGTGAAGAATTCCTCGGGGTCCATCTCCTCCTCCCTGAAGAGGAGGCAATCGAAGAAGACGTCGCCATCACCCTCGTGGAGTTCGTAGAAGTGCACGATCGCTCCCCTCGAGGGGCCGCTGGGTGCGGCCAGTCGGTCGAGTATAGGCGGGCCGCCGCGTGATCTCCGGCATCGACGCCGAGCGTTCGTCGAGCTCCCACGGCGCCGGACCGGTCGTGGTCGGGTCGGCAGCGCGCGACGTGGCCGCGGCGGATCCACGCGGCTGGCGGCTCGGTGGCGCCGTGACCTACGCCGGGCTGGCGCTGGCCCACCTGGGCCTCGAACCGCGGATCCTGATGGGCGCCGATCCCGAGGCCGCCGCGGCCGAGGAGCTGGAGCTGCTTCGACGCGCCGGGGCGGACCTTCACCTCGTGCCTCTGGCCCGCGGACCCGTCTTCGACAACGGCGAGGTCGGGAGCCTGCGGGAGCAGCGCTGTCTCGAGCCCGGCGATCCGCTCCCGGTGGCCGCCCTCCCGGCGTCCTGGCGCGGCGCGGGCGACTGGCTCCTCGTGCCGGTGGCCGGGGAGCTCGAGGACGCCTGGGCGGACGTGCCGGACGCCTCGGCCCGCGTCGCGGTCGGCTGGCAGGGGCTCCTGCGCGACCTGCCGCGCGGCGGGCCGGTCGCTCGCCGGTCGCCCGGAGCGTCCCCGCTGCTCGGCCGGGCCGACCTGATCGTCGTGAGCCGGCTGGACTTCGATCCCGAGACGCGGATCGCGGACCTCGGCGCGTTCCTGCGGCGCGGGGCGACCCTCGTCGTCACCGACGGCGAAGCCGGTGGCGAGGCCTGGCGCGTGGAGGGTGGCCAGGCTCGCCCCGCCACCCGCTACGAGGCGATCGCGGCGAGTGACCTCGTCGACGGCACCGGCGCCGGGGACACGTTCCTCGCCGGGCTCGTCGCCGCCCGGATGGGCCACCCGCTCGCATCCGTCGACCCGCAAGGCGTGGACGGCCCGCCCGGGGCGGACCTCCGGCTCGCCGCCGCGATCGGCTCGTTGACGGTGGAGGGCCTCGGGGTCCGGGGCGTGCCGAGCCTCCCGGCGATCGAGGAGCGGCTGCGGGCATGGCTCAGGCCGGGCTGAGGAGCGGCGGGGGAGCGGGCCGCCGTGCGATCCGACCTCGCAGGCGCGTCGCCCGGCGGATCAGATCCCGCTCGAGGCGGGCGTCCGGCCGGCCCACGAAGCGCCGCCGCTCGGCCAGACGGAGGGCCGCCAACGTCGCCGCGAGCGCGGCCTCAGGATCCCGGCGGCGGTGCTCGCGGATCTTCGCGATCTCCACCCAGGCCAGGGCCCCGAGCGTCCCGCCGGCGTCGGCGACGCCGAGCCAGGCCGTCTCGGCCTCGGCATATCGACCGAGCCGCCGGAGCAGCCTCGCGCGCTCGGTCGCGAGGCGCGTCGGCGTCAAGCCGGCGTCGAGTCGATCGGCCACGGCCGCCCGCCAGGCCGATGCGACCCCGGGGCGTCCGAACCGGCCGCCGTAGTCGGGCCGGCGGCGGGGCGACCACCATGGATCGAGCTCCTCGCGGACCAGGTGCGGTTCCGGGCGCGCGTCCGGGAACTCGTCGCGCCGCTCCGGCGAGGCCGCTCCGGCGGATGCCGCTCGGGGTTCCGAGGCGAGCGCGGCCTCAACGCACGCCAGGGCCTCGTGGAAGCGGTGATCGACCGCGAACGACCGCGCCAGGCCGGCCAGGTCGCCCGCCGGCGCGTCCCGGCGGGCGGTGACGTCAGCCAGCCGCGTGTCGACATGGGCGAGCAGCCGGGCGAGCGAACGGACGTCCTCGTCGTTGTGACGGACGATCTCGACGAGCCGGGCCGGCTCTCCGTCCCGGAGGAACTGGAGGTAGCGGGCGGGGATCTCCCAACCCTCGACATCCTGACCCCGGCGATGACCGAGCAGCTCGGTCTCGGCCGTCTGCAGCCGGGCGTCCGGCATCCGGTGCCGGAAGAGCCGGCGGACGACGGGCAGCAGGTCGAGATGGCCGGCGTGGGCCGGTGGCCCGGACCGGGCCATCCGGTAGCGGGCGACGAGGAGCGGCCAGTCGAAGCCGCGGCCGTTGTAGGTCACGAGCCATGAACCCGCCGGGATCAGCGCCCGGAGGGCATCGAGGAGGGCCGGCTCGTCGGCGTGGTCCGGAAGGAGGAGCTGGACCTGCCGAAACCGCCGGCCCTCCCACCATCCGAGCCCGACGAGGAAGGCCAGCGTCCCCGCGGCCGTCGCCAGCCCGGTCGTCTCGGTGTCGAGGCAGAGGAGCGGGACGTCGGCCGGTGGCTGGCCGGGCAGCCGGGCGAGCCGCTCCCGATCGATCGGGACGACGTCCCCCCGACCCTCGACCCGGACGAAGCAGCCCGATGGGGTCCGGACCAGCTCGCCGTCCAGCTCCGCGGCAAGCCGCTCGGCACCGGCCGCGACGCGCCGCGTTCGTTCGGCGGACGCGTCCAGGTCCCGGCCCACCGGCCGTGCGAGGACCTGGGCGGCCCTGAAGTTCGCGAGGCGCCGATCGAGGGCAATCGCCATCGGATCAGGCGACGCGCGCGGCGATGGCGCTCGCCGAGGCCGGTGTCGCCCCGAGGGCCCGCAGGAGCCGGAGGGCGAGCGCCTTCGCGTCCACCTCGGGATCCAGCCGTGGTCCGGTACAGGCTGGGCAGCCGCTGTCGCAGGAGCAGGCCGCGACCAGGTCCGCCGCTCCGGCGACGAGCTCGTCATGCCGGGCGAACAGCCGCTCCGACAGGCCGACCCCGCCGGGCATCGCCTCGTAGAGGTAGATCGTCGGCGACTCCTGGTGCGGCGAGCGGACCTGCGAGACGAGCCCGAGGTCGCGCGGATCGACCATAAGCAGGACCGCGGCCACGGCCTGGATGGCTCGGCCCGCACCGACGAGGGCGACGTCGAGGTCGTCGCGGCGCCAGCCCGCTGCCGCGTCTTCCGCGGTCACCCAGTAGGCCGTCGTCTGGAGCTCCAGCTCGGGCAGGTCGATCGGCCCCCAGCCGACGTTCTCGTCGGTCCCGAACTTCAGCTTCTTGAAGAGGGTCACGAGGCTGGCGACCATCACCTCGCCATGGACCCGCCGCCCGCCCGTCGCGGGCGCGTCGGCGAAGACGTCGAGCGGCTTGAGGGTCACCGCCCGGTTGGCGTACGTGTAGTGATCGACGTCGATCTTGTGGACGTAGGCCTTGCGCTCGTGCCACTCGAGGCGGTCGACGTAGTACTGGACCGATTCGTGGATGTAGATCGCCCGCTCGTGGACGAGGACCTGGGCACTGAAGAGGTCCACCTCTCCGAGGACACGTGGACGGTCCGGCGTCGTGTCGATGATCACGACGTTCTCCGGCGCCGCCGCTCGCAGGCTGACCTCCGAGGCCGGGAAGTTCTCCGAGCTCCAGTACCAGCGGCCGTCGCCGGCCTGGCGGACGTGGCCCTCCTCGCCGAGGAAGGCGAGCAGATCGTCGGCCGGGGCCGGGCCGAAGACCTCGCCCGGCTCGAAGGGCATCTCGAACGTCGCGCAGCGGAGGTGGGCGAGGAGGACGTGGAGGTTGTCCGGGTCGCAGCGGGCCTCCTCGGGGGAGCGCTCCAGGAGGAACTCCGGGTGGTGGATGACGTACTGGTCGACCGGCGACGCGGACGCCACGAGGATGCCGACCGACGGCTCGAGCCGCCGTCCCGCGCGGCCGAGCTGCTGCCACGTCCCGGCCACGGAGCCGGGATAGCCGGCCAGGACCGAGACGTCGAGCGAGCCGATGTCGACGCCGAGCTCGAGCGCGTTCGTGGAGACGACGCCGAGGATCTCGCCGTCGCGCAGGCCGCGCTCGATCGCGCGGCGCTCCGTGGGCAGGTAGCCGCCCCGATAGCCGCGGATCCGGGACCGTGGCCCGAGGTGCTCGCGAAGCGCCTCGCGAAGCCCGGTCAGGAGGATCTCGACGGCCACGCGGGCCTTGCCGAAGACGATCGTCTGGCGCCCGGCCCGGATGAACGGCAGGGCCCAGCGCTGGGCATGGGTCAGAGCGGAGGTCCGGGCGCCCGTCGCGACGTCGAGGATCGGCGGGTTGACGAGCAGGACGTGGCGCTCGCCACGCGGCGCGCCGTTCCGGTCGATGAGGCGCGAGGGCCGGCCGGTGAGCTGGGCGGCGAGCTCGGCCGGGTTGCCGATCGTCGCCGAGGCGCACACGATCACCGGGTTCGAGCCGTAGTGGCGGCACAGCCGGAGGAGCCGCCGCAGCACGTTCGCGACGTGGCTGCCGAACACGCCCCGGTACGTGTGGAGCTCGTCGATGACGATGACCTGGACCTGCTCGAAGAGCTGGAACCATTTCGTGTGGTGGGGGAGGATCGCCGAGTGGAGCATGTCCGGGTTCGTGACGACCACCTGGCCGGCGGTCCGGATCGCCGATCGGATCGGCGCCGGCGTGTCCCCGTCGTAGGTCGCGACCGCGACCTGGAGCGAGCTCGCCATCGCCTGGCCGGCGAACTCGGCGACCTGGTCCTGGCCGAGGGCCTTCGTCGGAAAGAGGAAGAGGGCCCGGGCCGACGGGTCGTCGGCGAGCGCCTGGAGGACGGGCAGCGTGTAGCACAGCGTCTTGCCCGACGCCGTCGGGGTGACGACGACGACGTCCTGGCCGGCGTGCACGGACTCGATCGCCTCGGCCTGGTGGCGGTAGAGGCTGTCGATCCCGCGACTCCGGAGTCCGTCGACGATCCGGCCGTCGAGCCAGTCCGGAAACGGGACGAGGTCGGCCGAACGCTCCGGGATGACCTCGTGGTGGACCACGGCCGCGGCGAGCGACGGCTCCTCGAGCAGCCGATCGAGAACGGTGGCCGTCGTGGCGGGGGCGTATGTACGCATCGCGGGCTCCATGAAACAGAACGTCCGTTCGATGGACGGCAGTCTAGCCGAGCCTGCAAGCCCTGCGTGCCACCTTGGGTGACACGCGGAGCGGGCCGGTCGGCGGTTGACACACCGGTAACAAGGTAGCTACCCTCGGCGGGATGCCAGACCCGCATGCCCGCGAGCCGCTCGACGCGCCGCCGTCACCGGCGACCCCGTCATCGTCGGCGCGCGTCGCCGCTCCGGACGAGGTGCCGGCCGGGCGATCAACGGACCTCGCCGCAGTTCCGGCCTTCCTGCGGAGCCGACTCGCGGCGATGGCACCGCCCCCGGGCATCGGGCCGGCCAGCCGGCCCGAGCCCGTCCCGGTCCCGGACCTGGCGGCGCTCCCGATGTTCGGGATCGCGCCACGACGGCTCATCCTGGCCGGTGCCGCGATCCTCCTCGCCTGGACCGTCGTGTCGTTCGGCCGGCAGGTCGCGGAGGCCTCGGCCTCATCGGCCCGCGCCGAGGAGCTGCGCGCCGCGAACGCCGCCCTGACGGACGAGGTCGCGGCCATGGAGCAGGAGCTCCAGGTCATCCAGGACCAGCGCTACATCGGCCAGGCCGCGCGGGCCTTCCGCCTCGGCAACCCGGACGAGATCCCGTTCGCCCTCGAGGCCGACGCCCCGCCGCTGCCGGCCGATGCGCCAGGCTCGGCGGCCGCCCGGCTCGGCGCGGACGAGGTTCGCGACGGCCCGCTCGAGCGCTGGCTGGACGTCCTCTTCGGGCCTGGCGGCTGACCCCTCCCTGACCCCCGCCCGGCCCGGAGCGGGGGAGGTATCCTGCCCCTGCCGGCCGGGTGATCCCGGGTTCCTCGGATGACGACGGACAGCGGGCCCCGGAGCCGTTCGCGCAACGTCCGCGCGATCGCGGCGCCGGGTGTGACGCCCGGGGTGGGCGAGAGGGAGTGCAACGGGTGCCCACGATCACGATCCCGATCGAAGACCTGGTCTTCGTCCTCGCCACCCTCGTCGGCGCCGGCCTGCTCCTCGTCACGGTCCTGATCGACGACATCCTCGGCGGGATCCTCGACTCGTTCAACATCGGCTTCGACATCGGTGGCGTCTCGTTGATGCCGCCGCTCCTCGCCTTCATCGCGATGTTCGGCGTCGGCGGCCTCTTCGCGACCCAGGTCTTCGACATCCACGGTGGCCAGGCGGCCCTCGTCGGCGTCGCCTTCGGCGGCGTCGGCTTCGGCGTCGCCTACGGCATGTTCCGGGCGCTTCGCCGGGCGGAGGGGACCCGCCCGTTCTCGGTGACCGACCTCGTCGGCCACGAGGGCTCGGTGAGCGTCGCCATCCCGGCCGGCCGCCTCGGGACCGTCTACGTCCGGGCCGAGGGCCAGACCCACGAGATCGCCGCGACGGCCGCGATCGACATCCCCGCGGGGGCCGCCGTCCGGATCACCGGCGTGGCCGGCACCGGCCTCGTCGTCGAGCCGCTCGCTGCGCCCGCCAGCACGTCATCGGCAACCTGAGCTCGATCGTCACCTGAGGGGAAGGAACCGTGCCTGACTTCGCCAACCTGTTCGACTTCATCGGGGGAGGCGTCATCCCCGTCCTGCTGGTCGTCGTCGTCCTCGTCCTCGTGGTCGCCTATCTCGGCAGTCGCTACAAGGTCGCCGGGGCGAACGAGGCCCTCATCGTCAGCGGCCGGCGCGAGAAGGGAGCCGAGGGCCAGGTCGGGCTCAAGGTCGTGCGAGGCCAGGGCGTCATCGTCCTGCCCCTCATCAACAAGGTCGGCCGGCTCCACCTCAGCGCCCGCCAGATCAACGTCCAGCTCTCGGACGCGGTCACGAAGCAGGGCATCAAGGTCGCCGTCCAGGGCGTCGCGACGGTCAAGATCGGCAGCGACGAGGAGTCCATCCGGGCCGCCGCCGAGCGCTTCCTCGAGCGCGAGGACCAGATCGATTCGATCGTCAAGAACGTCCTCGAGGGCTCGCTCCGCTCAATCGTCGGCACGCTCACGGTCGAGGAGCTGAACTACGACCGGGCCAAGTTCCAGCAGGAGGTCCAGAGCGCCGCTCGCAGCGACCTCGCCACGTCCGGCCTCACGATCGACAACTTCACGATCCAGGCGATCCGCGACGAGGTCGGCTACATGGACCTCATCGGCCAGCAGGAGACCGCCCGCCGCGAGCGGGATGCCCGGATGGCGAAGGCCACCGCGGACCAGGAGGCGGCGGTCCGCGAGGCCGAGGCCCAGCAGGTGAAGCTGAACGCCGCCCGTGACGTCTCGCTCCGCCAGGCCGAGGTGGAATCGCTGACCGCGGCCGCCAATGCGAAGGCGGCCCAGTCCGGTCCGCTCGCCCAGGCCGAGGCGACCCAGGAGGTCGTCCGGAAGCAGACCGAGCTGGCCCAGCTCGAGGCCGACCGGACCCAGAAGGAGCTCATCGCCTCGACGATCCGCCCGGCCGAGGCCGACGCGGACGCCCAGGTGAAGCGCGCCGAGGGCGAGAAGCTGTCCCGGATCGCCGCCGCCCAGGCCGATGCCGAACGGGTTCGCCTCTCGGGCGAGGCATCTGCCAAGGTCGTGTCGATGACGGCCGATGCCGAAGCGCACAGGGTCCAGGTCGAAGGCAACGCCGAGGCCGGCATCGTCTTCACCAAGGGCGAGGCGGAGGCGAAGGCCCTCGCCCTCCGGGCCGAGGCCTACCGCCAGTTCAACGAGGCGGCGATCATCCAGACGGTCCTCTCGATGCTGCCCGAGATCGTCCGCGCGGCGGCCGAGCCGATGGCCAACATCGATAACCTGACGATCCTCTCCAACGACGGCGCCTCCGAGATGGTCAAGAACACGACGCGGACCGTCGCCGAGGCCAGCGCCACCGTGAAGGGCCTGACCGGCATCGACGTCCCCGCCCTCCTGGGTACCGCCATGGGTGGGTCATGGGAGCGGGGCGGCGAGGAAGGCGGCCCGCGCGGTGGCGGTGCAGGTGGTGGTGGAACCGGACGGGGTGGTGGCGGCGCCGGCGGCACCGGCCGTCCCCGGGCCCCGAGGTCGCCGGCGGGCGGCCGGGCGGCGCCGGCCCCGTCATCGGCCACGGCCGCCGACGCCGAGGGGCGCGCGGAGACGTCGCCGACCGAGCCCGCGGCGGAGGCGGCCAGGCCTACGCCGGCGACGTCCCCGACGGCCGCGTTCGCCCGGGCATCGGAAGCGATCTCCCGAGCCGGTCGGTCCACCCCGGCCGCGAGCGCGCCGGCTACCGTCAGCCGCGCGGCCGCGACCCCGGCGGCCGCGACCCCGGCGGCCGCGACCCCGGCGGCCGCGACCCCGGCGGCACCGACCGCGACGGCCGCCGTTCCGGCAGCACCGGCCAGGCCGCCGGCCGTCGCCGGGCTCCGGCGCGAGTCGACCCTCGACGACGCGGCCGCGGCCCTGGCCGGCGATCTCCGGGCCGTGCCCGGCATCGAGCGCTTCGGCCGGATGCGCCTGGCCGACCTGGACCGGACCGGCCCGCGGCCGCTCCGGACGATGTGGCGGATCGCCCGCGACCAGCTCGACGAGCGCTACGGCCAGCTGACGATCGGCGAGATCATCGACCGCTACAGGGGCAGCGGCGGTACGTCCGCCGGCGCCTGATCGTCGAGCGGAACCGGCGATGGCCAGCGAGTACGAGCGGATCCTCGAGGAGAACGCGCGGTTCACCGAGGCCTATGACCGCTCGGCGCTGACGGCCGCGCCCCTGACCGGGATCGCGATCCTGGCCTGCATGGACGCCCGGATCGACGTCGAGGATGCCCTCGGCCTGCGGGTGGGCGATGCCCACATCGTCCGCAACGCCGGCGGCTTCGCGACCCAGGACGCGATCCGCTCGCTCGTCGTCAGCCAGCAGCTCCTCGGGACCCGGGAGATCCTCGTCATCGGCCACACGGGCTGCGGTCTCCACGGGGCGGACGAGGCGGTCATCCGCGGGCGGGTCGAGACGACGACGGACCACGCCACGGACCTCGTGTTCGGGGCGTTCGCCGACCTCGAGGCGATGGTCCGCGAGCAGGTCCGCGTCCTCCGCAGCCACCCAGCGCTCCTGCGAGTCCCGATCCATGGCCTGGTCTACGACGTGGCGACGGGGCGCCTCGAACCGGTCGACTGAGCGGGCTGGGACACGGCCCCGCGACGAGAGCTGCGACGTCGAAGCGCCGGGCGCAGATGGCGATCCGTGCCCGGCGCCGGAGCCGATCGGGGTGGGGTCAGTAGCTCAGCCAGCCGGTCACGGTGCCGCGCACGGTCAGGTCGGTGAAGTCGATCGTGCCGCCGACGGTCCACTCTCCGGCGGCTCCGTCGAAGCGTCCCGTGCCGCCGACGATCGTGTCCCTGTGCACGAAGGTGGCCACGCCGTCGACCGGCTGGCCCTGCTCGCCCACGTAGGTCGCGATCAGCGTCGAGCCGTCGGCGGCCTCGAGCGTGATCATCCCGTCCCAGATCGGAACGGCCTCGATTCCGAGCGTGAATTCGGTGCAGTTCGTGCCGCTCCCGGTCAGCTTCCCGAGATGGGCTGTCACGCCGCTGACGACGAACCCGAGGGTCAGGGAATCCGGGCCGCAGCGCTGCTCGGTCGCGACGCCGACGCCGCTGAACTGGCCGTGAACGGGCCTCTGGTCGCCGGCGGCGGCCGGGGCAACGATCAAGGCGGCGGTCATCACCGTGAGGGTGATCGATCGAATCAGTCGAGCCATCGTGAAACCTCCTGTCGGATTCAGTCGTTGAAGGAGAATCGGGCCAGCCACGCCTGGGCCTCCGCCCGAAGGGTCGAGAGCGGCGGCATTGCCACCCCGGTATCTTCCGGCCAGACATAGATGGCGTAGCCGCGCCCGTTGTGGGAAACGAGCGTCTGGATGCCCGTCAGGGCCCCGTCGTCGCCCTCCCCGAAGAAGGTCTCGCAGTGGTGGGCCTGCTGGCGCGCCGGTTCGCCATCGACGGTGACGCCAGGGTATGTGGCAACGAGATCGAAGCAAGGATGCTGCAGCTCGTTGGCATCGTCGTGCGTGGCAGCCCACTCATCGAAGCTCATGCCGGTCGGGATGGGCTGACTGGCGAGATACAAGTTGAGCCGTGGGCCCAGGTCAGGGTCGAGCCGCTGGAAGGAGTCCGCGCCCGAGCCCGTGGTGGCGTCGAAGAAGGTCCCGAGCGCCCAGGTGCCCGGTTGCTCCTCGACGGTCCAACCATCGGGCAGGATGACCGTGTAGGCATGGCGCTCGGAAGAGAATGGCGTGCCGGAAGGGCCGCCCGGACCGACGTCGCCGAAGAGCGATGCGATCGCGACCACGGCAACGACGAGCGTTGCGGCGACCCCGGCCAGAGGCAGGAAGAGGCGTTGCATTCGTTCGCTCCCCGGAAGCCACCAGAGCCTCCGCTGTCTGATGTCGTCGAGTTGGCCGATCGTTTCCTGGATGACACGATCAGGGAGCCGGCTCGGCCCTTCCGCCAGCCAGTCCTCGAGGACGCGGTCGACGTCGAGCTGCCGGGTCATGCGGTGCCTCCGCTGGCGATCGTTCGCGCGTCGGCCTCGATCGCCGCGCGCATCAGTTGTCTCGCGTAATGGAGCCGAGAGCGGACGGTCCCGGGCGACAGGCCGAGGGCCGTCCCGATCTCGGCGCCGGAAAGACCGACGTAGTGGTGCAGGACCAGGACCGCGCGTTGCTCGCCCGACAGGCGACGAAACGCTCGCTCGAGCTCGTCTCGATTGGCGACGCTCAGCTGCGCGTCGTCCTCGGACGGGACCTCCAGCTGGACCAGTCGAAGGCCCGGCTGCCAGCGCCTGGTGTGCCGAATCTCGGCGTAGCAGGCGTTGACCAGGAGGCGGTAGAGCCACGCCTCCAGGCGACTCTCGTCGCGCAGGGTCGGCAGCTCGCGCCACGCGATGAGGAAGGTCTGCTGGACCGCGTCCTCCGCTCGACCGGCGTCGCGCAGGATCCGATACGCGACGGAGTAGAGCCGATCGCCGAGCTCGAGGACAAGCGTCGTGAACGCTTCCTTGTCCCCTCGCTTCGCTCGATCGACGAGGTCGGGGCCCATCGGCCTCCTCGTAGGGCCAGTGCCTGTTGCACTGGTTTGCTGGTTATGAGTCTGCGGGGTGGGGGAATGCTCAATCCTCGTCGAGTCGCTCGGGGCCCGCCCCACCACTCCGGTGTGGCACCTCCGCCAGTGCTGATCGTCGAACGGACCCGGCGATGGCCAGCGAGTACGAGCGGATCCTCGAGGAGAACGCGCGGTTCACCGACGCCCATGACCGGTCGGCGCTGACGGCCGCGCCCCTGACCGGGATCGCGATCCTGGCCTGGACCGCCTCAGGCGGGGCGCACGTCGAGGATCGGCCGCGCCAGGCTCGGCGCCGCGCCTCGCCGCGCCGGAGTCCTGGCGTCGATCACGTCGACGGCGACGACGGGCGGCACGATTGCCCGGGTCGCCGCCTCGATATCCGTGGCCGTGAGCGGCCGGGCGAAGAAGAAACCCTGGCCGTAGGTGCAGCCGAGGTCCCGCATCCGGTCCGCCTGCTCGGCGTTCTCGATCCCTTCGGCAACCGTCACGATCCGGAGCGATTGGCTCATCGCGACGATGGCGCCGGCGAGGGCCGCCGACTTCGTGTCGCCAACGGCCACCTGGACGAACTCGCTGGCGATCTTGAGGACGTCGACCGGGAACTGGCGGAGGTGGCTGAGCGAGAAGTAGCCGGTTCCGAAGTCGTCGATGACGACACGGACTCCGAGACCCCGCAGCGATTCGAGCGTCTTGATCGTCGCCGGCGTCGCGCGAAGCAGGGCCGTCTCGGTGATCTCGAGGCTCAGCCGTGTTGGCTCGAAGCCGGCCTCGGCGAGCGTCTGCTCGACCGACTGGACGAAATCCGGCTGTTGGATCTCTCGCGCCGAAACGTTGACGCAGAGAAACGGCGCTCGGTCCGGGTTGCCCCACGATCGGGCGGCCCGACAGGCCTCGGCGAGGACCCAGCGACCGATCGGCAGGATCGCACCGTTCTCTTCGGCGATCTCGA
>Ga0214472_10001234_pt1 | contig 29199 bp, 19 predicted proteins | sample RVTome_6_FD_207662 | JGI IMG/M metagenome (GOLD analysis project Ga0214472, IMG submission 207662) | Soil microbial communities from uranium-contaminated site in the Upper Colorado River Basin, Wyoming, United States - RVT140D175 | ecosystem: Environmental > Terrestrial > Soil > Contaminated >...
TCATTTAGGACTTGGAGTTTCGTATAGCCCAGTAATATCAGGTGTCTCCTGCTATTCAGGCGATTTTAATGATTATTTTACAATAGCTTATGAGAAATCAATAAGATTTCGAGCAACATTTAAGTAAAGATTAACACACCCAGTAACTCCGTTGCCAACCCGAACCGTCGCGGTAGGAGCCTAAATCCATTGCGCTTGTGCCGCCCTAAGGGAGGCGGATTAAGAAATGAAAAAATGAAATACAGACCGCATAAAGGTCATGTCATGCTTCGTTCTGCGGTACTGGCTGCAGGTTGTCAATGCGGCGCAGCCGTGCGGACAGCTCCCGGAAAATCTCAAACGAGATTGCCGGTTCTTGCGTGATGGTTTGTCGAAATCCATCCGGGCTTAACATCAAGAGCCGCGAGTCACTCACCGCCACCGCGCCTGCCGAACGGGGGCGCTCTTCAAAGATGGCCATATCGCCAAAATAATCGCCATCATTGAGGATGACGAGGGTGTGTAGGGTATCGCCCCGCTGCTGCACGATGGCCACTTGACCGGTGACGATGAGGTAGAGATCACGGCTGGAATCGCCCTCATCAAAAATGGTCTCAGCAGTAGAGAAATGCCGCTCGATGAGCTGCCCCGCAATGGCCCGAAGCTGAGCTAAACTCATTTTGCTAAAGAGCGGTACACGTTTTAAAAACAGTAAGATATCCGTCAGTGCGAGCCCCTTCTCAGCGGCGCTCGAGCCGAGCAAATGTCGCGCTGTCTCCCGTACGTCCGTGTCTTCGGCCTTCTGTGCCCACGCGAGCAGTTGCTGTTGCCAGTTCCCGTTTGCCGCTGCCGTACGCATCGGTTCCGACAGCATGGCGCCAATGCGCATCCACTTGTCCGTCGATTGGTAACAGTCGTCGAGAATGCCGTCTACCCCCGAATAAGTCAAAGACCACTGCCGCTGTGCCAAGTCGCGCCAAGCGCTATTTTGACGATCGGCTTCAAGAATCGGCAAAAACAAGCGGGTAAAGCGGCGCTCGCTCAGGCTTTCCAGGGCCTCCAGGGCCTGGGCTCGCTTTGAGCGGTCCTCATCCTGCAAACCGTTGGCCACCAACCGCGCCACCTCCGGCGAAGACCAGACTGAGAGCAATTGAATCAAAAGCGACAGGCGCCGCTCATAGGCATCCTGCAAGGCGACTTGCAAAAATGTGTCCGCCCCCTGCGACGTCTCCTCTTGGAGGTGGGTGAGCATCAATTTACCCCGGTACAATTCGCGCAGCTCAGCCTCCCAGAAGGCGAGGAATTGGTCCGCCTGGACCCCATCGAGACGGCCGAGTGCAAGCAGAGCACTTTCCTTGGCCCGAAATGACCGTTGCGGAGCTTGCAAGCAGGCCATCAGCGGATCGACCGCCCGCTTGCCAAATGGCTTGATGGCATTGGCTAGGGCCTCCTGTATACTGGGCTGCTCATCATCGAGCAGCACCAGCATGTGATCCAGGGCTTCATCCGTGTCGATGGAGGCCAAGACTTGCAGGGTTTGTTCGCGCAGCTCTACCTCCGGATCTTCCAGTTTGTGCACCAGGGCGCTATCAATCGCTTGAATTCGTCCGTTGGCGGCCAGCTCATGCAAGGCTGCCAGGGCAGCCCTGGAAATATCGGGGTCATCGTGGTCCAGGGCGCGGTAGAGCCGGCCTTGCAGGGGGGTCTCCGGCACCCCGGCAAACACGGATAAGGCGGCGATGCGGGTGTTTTTGTCATCTGCATCCAGCATCGTTTCCCACAATCGATTGGCCCGTTCGGTGGAGGCCTTTGGCGGGTGGCTCAGCACCACGGAGAGCGCTCTGGCCCGCACCTGCATATTGGGGTCGTCAAGGGTCGCAAACATACGCTGGGCTAACGTCGTATCACCGAGTTGGCGCAGCCCATCAATGGCAGCCAACCGCACGTCTTGCTCGGTGTCCTCGACATACGGCCGCAACGTCTCCACTGCCCCTTCACTGCCGCCTGCGCTACCGATCGTGGCAAGGGCCTCCAGGGTGGCGGCCGTCAATCGGGGCGAGTCGTAGGGCAGATGCTCGCGCAACGCGTCAAAAGCCGGCTTGCTGCCAACTGTACGCAGCAACTCGATGGCCGCGAGCGATATTTCCTCCTGCGCCATGGCCCGTTCCTGCGGGTGGTCATCGTTGGGAAAGTCGGCCAGCGCCTCGCGCGCTGTTTGATCGGGGCGCAAGCGCTCGCTAATGGCGGCCACGGCTGCAGCATCGAGTTGTTTGAGTTCATCATCGCCCAGATTGAGGAGATGTACCTTATCTTCCTTGAGCAGATCGAGAAGCGCCTCACTATAGGCCTTGTTTTGCCAGTGGCTGTAAAACAAGTAGAACGCTGAAAGCAACAAGCCCAGGACCGGAAAGAGAAGCGGGATACTCAGACCTTTTAAGGACACGAGAATCAAGGCCCCGGCGATTTGGCCCACTGGCAACACGATACCGGTGTTGAAACTCCGCACCAAGGCCCCGGTCTTGCGAGGCACGGCATTGAAAATGAGGGTCCGGGTGGTACCGCGCAGACTGGGCATGAGGCTCGATCGGGTGAAACGCGAAAAAATCCCGGTCATTAAGATGGGCGCCGCGATCAAGCCGGCAAAGGCCCCGGTGAGGATCAAGGGAAATAATAAATTGGTGCCCTGTACCCCCATGGAGCGAATACATCTGGGCACCACAAACCACTGGATGAACAGGGCAAGAATGGTGGTCAAGCCATCGACAATGCCGAGAAACGAGGTCAGCTGGGCACTGTCGGGGTAGGCGCGGGCGAAAATTTTGCTGTACTCAAAATCGATGATTTGCAGCGCCATCATGGTGGCGATAGTGGCAATCGCGGTGGTCATGAACAAGGCGGAAGCGCGCGAATAGTTGATCCCATCTTTCAGATTGTCCAACACGTCGAGTTTTTTGACTGTGGTGCGCTGCGTGGGCACTTTGGTTTTGCGGATATTGGCATCCATGGCGGTAAAGAGTTTGCCGATGGTGTGCACCACGACGATGATGCCGAGCAAAGCGCCGAGCCAAAGGATGATGACGTTGGCGGCCCCAATGATGGGCACCAAGGTCGCCACGATGAGGCCACCGGCAACGCCGCCAATCAGGAGGCCACTGTTCACAAACGGCAAGAGACGCTTGGCATCCTGCACATCGTAATGTCCGGGGAGATACACGGCCCAACTGGTCGCCAATACGGAGGCATAGGCGAGGACAAAGGCGAAGAGAGCAAAGTAGACCCAGCCGAATTCAAACCCCATCAAGATGCGTAACACGACAATGAGCGGGATCGGCACCACGGCCGAGTAGATCATCATCCGGTCACTGGAGACGCTGCTGGCATAAGCCCCATATAACGTCGTGGCAAACAGCACCAAGAAGGGGTTGATGAGTTGCAAATAGGGGTAGTAGCCCACTCCAAAGCGCGTGAGAAATAAGCCTTCCGCAGCCACCCGGCTCATGCTGCCGCCCATACCTATAAAAGCTGCTGCACCCAGGAGCATAGTAGCCTTTGGCCACTCATGGCCGTACACGGGAAAGAGCTTGCCGAGGAGACCGAGGAGTTGCGCTTTCATCGTTTCGCCTTTGTTGCAAGTCGCCGTTTGCCAATGACTTCTTCTGATGAGGAGGGCGTGGTCGTGGCTTCCAATCCTGACCGTCTATCGTAAACGAGCCTATACCGGATGTCAAAATTTAGTATTGACTCCGTTTGCCAGGTTGCCTAAGGTCTCGCTAGGACGGTGCCCGGCTAACTCGTTTCCCTTTTAAGGTCCCGAGCTCCTCAGTTCACTGGCATGTGTTCACTGGCATGTGTTCACTGGCATGTGTTCACTGGGCTCTCTCGTTCGTGCACAGTCTTGAAAGTGGAGGTCTTTGATTTGATCATTTGATCCAAGGATGTGTCTTGCATGGATAAGTTTGAAGGCTCCTTACTGGTCGTCGACGACAGCGAGATGAACCGCGACATGCTCACACGCCGTCTGGTGCGCTGGGGATACACGGTGGCGGCGGCCGAAAATGGTCGTCGTGCGTTGGACATGATTGCCGCACAGACGTTTGATCTCATTGTACTCGACATTATGATGCCGGGGCTATCGCGTCCTCATTGCCGTCGACGGGAAACAGGGTGTTCACATGGCCAAGTCCGAAGTACCGGATTTGATCCTCATGGATATGAGCTTACCGGTACTCGATGGCTGGGAGGCATCGCGTCTGCTTAAATCGGCCGCGGAAACGCAAACCATCCCGATCATTGCCCTGACCGCACATGCCATGACTGGCGACCGGGAAAGGGCGCTGGAGGCTGGTTGCGACGATTACGATACGAAACCGATTGAATTTACTCGTTTGTTGAATAAGATCCGAGCGTGCCTCAATGAGGATGCCGGCGCCTAAGAAAGTGAGACGACCATGTCCGCTCATCAGTCTGACGCCCAGTTGCAGTCCCAGCACTTGGCGGGGCCGTTAAGCGAGGGGGTGAGACAGACCGAGGTGATCCCGCCGAGGCAGGAGGATCGCTACCGCGACTTTGTGGAGAACGCTGAGGATGTGATCTTGACATGTGCGCCGAATGGGGTGATCACCAGCGTGAATCGGGCTTTTGAAAAGCTCTTTGGCTATCCGCGAGAGGCGCTCATCGGCCAATCTTACCATCTGCTTTCGACCCCGACGTCGCTGCCTCAGTGGCAGGACCGGCTCCGGCTCGTGTCGATGGGCGAGCGGGTCTCAATATTTTGGGAAACCGAAGCGCAGCATCAAAGTGGCCATCTCATGTACGTGGAATGCCGCACCGGCTTTATTTACCTTGAAGCGGCGGGTTTGTCCCGGCTTCGCTACGGATGACTTGACTGCCCTATCACGATCATATAGTACAGATACGAATAGGCGTGCTTCAGATAGACTGAGGGGAGCACAATCATGCAGATGGTGATCATTGAGCCCCTGGCCTTTCTCGCCGATGACCTCTCAGGATAGGCCTGAGAAGATGGACTCTGATGGCAAGATGCTGACTCTATGTCGCAATCTGACGATTTATCTTGGCCGCCGGTGCCTCCTCTCCAAGGTCAGTTTGCGAGTCGAGCGTGGCCGGGTGACCGTGCTGATGGGCCCCTCCGGGGTTGGCAAGTCGATCTTAGCGGATGTGCTGTTCGGCTTACAGCCGACTCGGTACGACCATCAGCTCCATGTCTCCGGATGCCTCGGATCGGCCTTGGACGAAGGGGCCTTGGTCTTTCAATCCGGCGGCGGGCTGCCGCACCTCAAGGTCAGCGAAAATTTGCATCTCGTCAGACCGAATAAAGGTGCGATTGCACAGCTCCTCAAAGATTTCCACCTGGACCCGGAACAGCTGGCGCCAACGCTCAGCGGTGGCCAGCGTCGCCAGTTGGCCACTGCCCGGGCCTTACTGGCCGAGCGCAGTTTGTTATGGCTCGATGAACCTGCCGCCGGTCTTGACGTGACGAAGGTCGATGAACTCTGCCGCCAGCTTCAAGTCCATGCGAGTCAACACAATATCGCCGTGGTGGTGACCACCCATCGGGCGGAGTTCGCGGTGGCGATGGCCGACGAACTCCTCTTTCTCGGGTTTGGCGGCAAGCTCGTAGCGGTTGCTTCTCCCGCGCCCGAGAAGGGACTTGCGGCGCACAGCACTGGGTGGGAGGCGGGCCAAGCTGACGTGCTAGAGGCGCGGTTGCGCACCCTGATCACCTCGCCAACCCAACCTCAAACACCGACCCAGAGCCACCGCCGGCATCCGTTGGATTTGTGGGGCTGGATCGAGAGAATCTTGACCGGACTCTACAGTATCCTGGTGCTGTTTGGTTGGCGCGAGCGGGAAGCGCGGCGCACCTTTGTCCATGTGTTTCGTTTGACCGCGATAGAGAGCGGGTTTTTCGCCCCCTTTATCGGGTTTATCTTCGGGGCCATTTTCCTGCTTATTTTCGAACTCTCCTTTGCGTTCATCTCCACCGGGCGCATCTTGGTGGAATTCGGACCGACCATTGTCCTGCGGCTCTCGCCCGGTTTTGCCGCGATTCTCGTGGCCGCCAGTTCCGGCTCGACCTTGTCGTCCTGGATTGGGCAAATGACTGCCAACCGTCAGCTCGATGCTCTCAGCGTTTTGGGAGTGCGGGTTTACACCCGGATTGTCGGTCCCTCTTGGGTTGGCATGGCGCTTTCTGGGGTGCTTGGCACATTTGCCTTTGCCCTCGCTTTGACGTCCGTGTTCGCGGCCTATTTATGGTTCTCCGGAGATGGGAGTGTGATGGCGCTGCTACCACGGTTTACGTTCCAAGACACCGGCGCTGCCTTGGCGAAAACTACGCTCTTTGGCATGCTCATCGCCAGCGTCATCGTGACGTGTGCGGTGGAGCCAAAACGTGATGCCAGCGAGGTGGCTTCTGCGGTGACTCGGGGAACCATCCGGGCCTCTATCGCCGTGATGCTCCTAGAACTCGTGATTCTCTCAGTCCAATTTATTGCACAATGACACCGCTTACCCGTCCGTCTGTACCTCGCGCTCGCCGGGGCTACTCTCCAAGAATCTGGGTCGTCCGGATCGCGGGGCTTCTCCTCCTGATCGCCTGGGTGGCTGCGCTCGCTGTGTGGACGCCCGATGGGAAACGCATTGGCACGGTCGCGATCGCGACCCCCAAACCCGATGCGCGCATCGAAGGCCAGGCCGGTAGTGCCGTGCCCATGCAAGGCCGGGCGCGGCGTCGGTCGGGCTGTCTGGTAGGGCCTCCAGCACAGCGTATACCGATTCGGAAGGGTCATTTTGGGGGGACGTTCCCCCTGCCTCAAACCATTGGCCGGCAACTGCTCTGGCTGGACGTCGAGTGCCAGGGCAAACGGCGTGAACACTACGCCCGGCTCGTGCAGGTGAATACCGCGTCTAAGGCCAAACGGGCCGAGATCTTGAGGGTCCATATGAGTAGTCAGGCTCTGCACCGCTGGATCAATCGCGTGTTCCCGCCCTTGTTGAATAAACACATCGCCAACTATCTGGAGCAGAAAACGCGCGAGAAACAAAAAGGCCTTTTGGAATTAACTCAAGGGGCATCTGAGCACGCAGCGCTCAGCCTGACCGCTGCCGCTCGGGTGTATCCACGATCCTCCCGAACGGTCCTCTTCTTAAAGCCCGATCCCGATTATCTCCTGCGTCACATCGCATTCGAGCCGGTATCTGTGAGTGATACAGCCCTCGAACCGCGCGTGCACCACCGCTATGCGGCCTTTGGCAATTTTGTCCAAGATCAACTTGGCCGAGTTGGGGGTTGGGTGGAGGGGGAACCTCTGATGGACACCGCGGCCGTACAAAAGCTCCTGGCGAATTTCCGGCCGGTACCGGTTCGCTTTGAAACCCTTGGTCTACGTGTGGAAGCTTTCGAGATGCGGGGTGATTTCGATAATCAGGTCATTGTGTTGCGGGGGAGGACACAGCTGAAGTAAAGGTCGATGTCAAGTGTGCAGATTGGGATTATGTGATTGTATTGGGCTTCCTTGCCCGGTTGACTTGTGCATTTGGGCGGGCTATGTCATGCTGGCCCTTGACATGGACACAAACCGTTCATACACGATCACGGGGTTCTAGCATGAAAAAATTTCTTCTGCGGAGCGTGAGTTGGCTGAAACTTGTGCGCCGACTGCCGCATCTGCATCATATGGCTAGGCTAATCTGGCGCTTGGTGCGCGATCGGCGTGTACCGATGTATCTCAAAGGCATGTTGGGTCTCGCGATCCTCTACGTTTTATCGCCTTTAGATCTCATCCCCGAATCCGTGGCGCTATTGGTCGGCTTGGTGGATGACCTCGCGGTCGCCATCGCGGGTGTCAATTGGTTTCTGCGGCTCGCGCCCCGGGACGCGGTCAACGATCATCTCAAAACTCTACCTGCCGATTTTCAGCAGTCTTTTCAAAAATGGCGCGGTCAGGAACGACGTGGGGATCAGCAACCCTCGGGCCGGGCCGATAGCGCCGGCTGATGCTCTGGACGCAGCAAGTCGAGGACGGTTTTCACCGGATTGAACGTGGTAATCGGCGCCTCGACAAAAACCGTATTCCACTTTGCCATCGCCCCGTTCCACAGACCCGGCAACTCCAACGCTTTCAATGGCTTGCCCTCATGTGATTTTTGCGAGATAAAACCGGTTGCCGGATCGGTGAAGCCCATCAGATCAAACGGCTGACCCCGAAAATCCCGCGTCCCGCAAACCAAGTTGACCGGGTTAAAATGAGTGGATGCCTGCAAGATGGCCTGCTGTGTCTCCGCGTGGGGATCGACTTGGGAGGTTTCGACAATTTGCAGGCTCGTGGTGCCGTCGCTATGGCGCACCCAGAACGGGCCGCCACCGGGCTCTCCCGTGTTGGGCACCACTCCACAGATACGCGATGGCCGATGCAGCATCCTGAAGAGTAATGCCGCTTGCTCTCGATGGGACTGCTGCTCGAAGTTGTCCGGTAGACTCAGCGAAAATTTTGTCTCGGCGAACTGTCGAATATCTTGCAACTCCGATGGCGTCACATCACCGGATACCAATTGTTCAAGATACGCAAAGCTCTGCTGTTGTAAGGTTACGAGATAGCCGCCGAGGAGGCGCGTATAAGTGTACGTGGCGGCTTTGAGATGATCTGGCACGATATTATCAATGTTCTTAATGAGAACAATATCACCCTGGAGATCGTTGAGGTTTTCAAGCAGTGCGCCGTGACCGGCCGGGCGAAACAATAGCATGCCCTCGCGGTCGCGGAACGGTTGATTGTCCAGGTCCACGGCAATCGTGTCGGTAGAGGGTTTTTGCGTGCTCCAAGACACATCGAAGCGGACACCGGTTTGCTCGTAGGACTGGCGCGTTTGTTTGAGGTGCGCCATCATAAGTTTGTCATGGTCAGGCGAGACGGTGAAATGGAGGCGGGCGACCCGGTGGTGATCTTGCACCAGGGTCGAAGCTTCGACGAGGTGCTCTTCCAATGGGGTGCGACAGTGATCCCCATAGCGGTGAAAATGCAACAAGGCTTTGGGCAGACCGGCGTAGTTGAGGCCAGGCGACATAAGCAAGGTTTCTAAAATGGCCTTGTATTGACCGTGTGCCAACGCCGTGTCTAGAGAGAGGTGCTGACGACTGAGCCGTTCGCTGAGGACGTCATAGAAGGCGAATTTGTGCATGGCCTCAATGAACTGCAAAAAATCCTGGTCATCTTGATCCTGCGGCGCCGCTTGGAGCTGGGAAAAAGGGATGTCATCGGCGCGCTCATACACCGCGAGTAAGCTTTTGAACATCCGGCTCGCCGCCCCGGAAGCGGGCACAAATTTTTGTACCCGTCCTGCCGACACCGCTTCGGCATAGCGCGATTCCAACTGCTCCGCAGCCTGGGAGGAGAGCAGCGTAACGCCGTCTCCCGGTGTGCACGGACGATCGAGTTCGGCAAAAGGAAAACCGCGCCGAAACGTCTCGATTTGATCGAGAACGGCTTTTTCCGTGGTGCCGTGTGCAGCGATTTGAAGTTGATCCCGGTCCTGAAATATCACCTGACTCACATTCGCTTCCTTCTTGATTCCCTACATCAGTCCTGACCTTACATCAATCCTGGCAATCTTTATCTGGGTTTATATCGTCGACGCTACTCAGGCTAGGGGCAGCATATCTCGGTGCTGCTTAGGCCTGGCGCCACTGCTCGGGGCGACAGTGCGATGTAGCGTGATCAGCCCAATTTCCGGGGGACAAAAAAAGCGTACCGGAACGCCTGAAGCACTGCAACCGACGTTAGTGTAGCCTTGAACTTGGCCGTGTCGCCAGCGTCCGCGTACGTAGCGGCGCGGACAAGTGGCGTGGGTTTCGATAGGGCCGATCCAAGGCAGGCAGATTTGGCCGCCGTGGGTGTGCCCGCAGAGGTAGAGGTCTGCGCCCGCCTGCGCCGCCTCAGCGTAAATCTCAGGTGTGTGTACGAGCAGGAGTTTAAAAGCCTTTTGCGGCACATCGGCCAAGGCCAGAGAGACATCGGAACAACCGTAGTAGTGCGGGTCATCTACACCGGCAAGCCAAATCCGCTGGCCGTCCCGTGGCAATGCCAATGACTCGTTGACCAGGACGTGCAGGCCCATGTGTTTGAATGTTGCCACCATGTCAAAGCAGTCGTGGTTGCCAAGCACACCGAAGATGCCGGCTCGCGCTTGGATGCCGGCCAGCAGATGTTCCATCCGATCGTAAACCTGCTGGCAGGTCCCGTGAGTTTTAAACCGGAAATCGCCGGTCAGGACGCAAAGATCGACATCAATGGTTTGTAAGCGCGTGCGCAAGTTGTCGGCGAGATCGGGTAAAGCGTCGATGTGCAGGTCGCTCAAATGCAAAATGGTGAATCCATCAAACGCATCGGGCAGGTTGTCGAAGAAAAATTCGATGCGTCTGACCACGGGATTTTGGACGTTTGACTCACCGCGCGCATAGAGACCGAGTAGCTTTAATCCGTGCCATAAGAGCCGATCCCGAAGCAGATGATCCTGGTGGTGCCGCAGCCGTCCGTAGCGCGACCAGTTCTTGAGTTTCCCTTGTTCGATGTGTTGCCGCTTGAGGAGAAGGTCTGCTCGAGTCACATCTATTCCTTGGTGGAAGGTCAATGATGCCGCGTGTCATATAGGTCAGAATTGGTATCGGCTGTCGATAGTGAACCATAACAATGGATTATTGTCTCAATTTCGGGGAGGCCGTTTAAATCAAATAATGTAAGATCTTGTATGACGTAGGGCTATGGTGTTTCGCGTACAAAATTGGCCTTTCCTTCTGTGATCAAGAGTCGCTGACCCGCCGGCAGGTTGAGAAAATGTTCCTGGTGGCCACTCGGCCATTGGATGTCGAGACGGTCCACCTGCGTGGCCTGACCGAGGCCCACGAACACCACTGGGTCGTTCATTGATCCGAATCCGGTGCCGCCGGCCACGGTGAGGTGACGGGGGCCGTGTGAGGTCGTGAAGGCGAGACGGGTGCCGATCGCATCGGGATTGCTCCGGTCGGACTGCAAGCGGAGCTTTAGCCAGCGGTGGGGGGTACCGCCATTGCGATACAGGCTATTGGGTTGACGATCGCCAAACATGGCACCCCCGATCGGGGCGTATAAATCCAAGTCGCCGTCGTTGTCGTAATCCGCAAATGTCGCACCGTGTCCTTTACCGAGATTGCCCACCCCGGCGCTATCCGTGATGTCGACAAACGTCCCTCGCCCGGTGTTGCGCAGTAGAATGTTGGGCTCGTAGGTATCCATCGGCGGTCCGCCGTTGCCCAAGTAGATATCGAGCCAGCCGTCATTGTCAATATCGCCGTACTGCGCCGCCATGGCACCATAGGTACGGGCCAGACCAGCGTCGTACGTGACATCCGTAAAGGTGCCATCACGGTTGTTGTGATAGAGGGCCAAGCGGTTGCGCTCCTGGCTCGGCATACCGCTGATGGCACTCTGGAGCACTTCTTGTTGGTTCTCCGTCCAGCCAGTGGCAAAGATATCGAGCCACCCGTCGTTGTCATAGTCAAAAAAGAACCCGACGAAGCCGTCATATGGTGCGTCGATACCCGCCGCCTCGGTTTGATCCGTAAAAGTGCCGTCGCCATGGTTGCGGTACAAGGCATTTGGCCCATCGATATTAATCACCAGGAGGTCGGGCCAGCCATCGTTATCGTAATCGCCAAAGGCGCTGCCGATGGAGCGGCCGTGATGGGCTACGCCGGCTTGCATGGCGACGTCGGTGAAGGTGCCGTCGCCCTGGTTGCGGTATAGGGTATTGGGGGCGCCACCGGCTACGGCGACACCATTGGCGACGTAGATATCGATATCACCATCGCGATCGACGTCGGCGAGGGTGGCGGTAAAACTATCCTCGTTCCCGGCCACCCCGGCACGGTTGGCGACGTCGGTGAAGGTGCCGTCGCCGTTGTTGCGATAGAGGCTATTGGGCCCGGCACCGCGCCAGCCGTCACGGGTGACGAACAGGTCGCGGTCGCCATCGCCGTCGTAATCGAAAAAGAGCGAGGCCCACCCGCCCCTCAGGTCGAGCAGACCAGCCTCGGTGGTGACATCGGTGAAGGTGCCGTCGCCGTTGTTGCGATAGAGGTGATGGGGATCCTGAATGCCTACGGTAAACAAATCGCTATCGCCATCGCCGTCGTAATCGCTCCAAGCGCTGCCTCTCCCGCGAGTCAAGGCGTCGACGCCAAGGCTCGCGGCCACGTCCGTAAAGGTGACTGGGGACGTGGCCACGCGATCCGTGTTGAAGACGATGCGATAGATTTCGGGAAGCGACGCCGTCGCCTCGCCCTTTTGAGCGTAAGCGACTTGAAGATTCCAACGCGCAATGAGGTCACTAGCGTCTTGGTCCACCACGCCTTGATACATGGCAATGGCTTCGTCGAGCTTGCCTTGACGCAGATACGCGTTGGCGAGATCACGCTGTACCGGTAGGGTTTCGGGCGCCAAGGCGAGCAATGCCTTAAAATCTTGCTCCGCCGCAGCAAAGGCGCCGAGACGCATGCGCGTGAGGCCGCGATAGATCAGGGCGTCCGGGTGAGAATGTTGGAGTTCCAAGACCCGGCTCATGGCATAATCGGTTTCATGTAAGTAAGCGAGACCGAGATGGTAGTAAACCAAACCGAGCATGGCATAAGCGTCGATAAATGCGGCATCTAGGCCAATGCAATACTGAAAATGTCCAATTGCCATTTGCAGTTCACCCGCACGCGCTCGGTTGACACCATGTTGGAAGTGCTCACGAATGAGTTGTTGACGTTGCGGGGAGGGAGTAAATAAACTGGAACGGCCTTGCGCGGCGATCATCTGAGGATGAAAGCTGTAACAGATCATTAAGATCACTACCCACTGAGACAGCACCGGATTCCGAAGGTATTGCCAAGGATGATGAATGTCTTCGTGGGTTGTACAGATCGACTGCGACCGTGATTGCATATGTCCCAGTTCAATGTGATAGGGTTTAGATGCCGTGAGGTATGTCCAGGTCATGCCGCTACCTATAGGCATCCCGGTAGGCATCCCGGGTTTGGACGATTATAGCATGTTTATATGCGTCGCTCACTGATTTAAAAGGAGTTCGCGATGACTGAATTGATTTGCCACGTCGATAGCTATATCCGGGATTTTACCGCGCAAGTTTTAGCTGTGCAGGCGGATCAAAATATTATTATTTTGGATCGAACCGCGTTTTATCCGGGTGGGGGCGGCCAGCCGTACGACGTTGGAACATTGGTGGTGGGTGAACAAACGCTAGCAGTCTCTAAAGTGAAACGCCAAGGCGATGATATTTTGCACCAAGTTGAAGTGGCGGGTGATGAACTTTTGCCGTTGCCGCAAGCCGGGTATGAGATTACCGGGCAGGTGGATTGGGAGCGACGCTACCGGCTGATGCGGACGCATACCGCGTTGCACATCCTGTGCGGCGTCGTGTGGCGTGACTACGGCGCCCAAGTGACCGGTGGCAATATGGAGGCGCTCAAAGGGCGCATGGATTTCGAGTTTGAAGCGCTGCGCCAAGAGTTGGTGCAGGAGATTGAGGCCAAGGTCAACGCGGAAGTCGAGCGTGGACGGGAGATTCGAGTACGGCATTTGCCACGTGCCGAGGCGTTTCAGATTCCGGATCTGATCCGCACCAAGATCAATTTACTGCCTGAGGGGATTGAAGAGATTCGCACGGTGGAAATCGTGGGTCTCGATTTACAGGCGGATGGCGGTACGCATGTCGCCAATACGCAAGAGGTCGGGCAGATTCGCATTGTGGATTACAAAAGCAAAGGCCGCATCAATAAGCGCCTGCATATCGAGTTGGCGGCTTAAACGTTAAAGTGCACCTGTGGATGCCTCTGCCTATCAAACGGTGCATAAATTGACTTTAGGCACCTTAGGGGTGGGTATAAAGGGATGAAAAAACGGCAGATACGGCGGCGGGGGAGTGGCTGTATGGCTCCTCCATTGGTCCTTGAAAAGGAGGGTGATCGGGTTTGGAAGCCTGGGGCGACAACTTCTCAGAGTCGTTTGCCGTCAGTATCAAATAAGTGGATTTGTTCCGGCGGTATGCCGAGCCAAAGCGTGTCGCGTGGCCTAAGGATCTGTTGCAAGTTGAGTTTGGCGCAAAATCTGGTTGAGCCATGTTTGACATAAACGAGTTGTGCGGCATCAGATACGAGCATGTCCACGGCGTCAATTTCACACGGAATAGACAACCGCGCATCTGAGTCTGCCAAATAAAAATGTTCCGGACGCATACCAATCTGTAGGCGGCTGTCCGGAGCCAGACGGTGGTGCAGGCGGTCCGGCAAGGGCGTGCGGAGCCGGGTCTGGCCGATGTCAAAGATGAGGTCCTGGCCCTGGCGCCAGCCCTTAAAAAAATGCATTGGTGGGCTACCTAAAAAGCCGGCGACAAACTGATTGAGCGGCTGCTGATACAATTCTTGAAACGTGCCGATTTGGATAATTTCCCCCGCGTGCATGATGGCCAGGCGGTGGCCCATGGCGACGGCTTCACTTTGGTCATGGGTGACAAAGACCGTCGTCAAACCGAACTGTTCGACCAGCCGTTTGACTTCCGAGCGGGTTTTGAGGCGCAGTGAGGCGTCGAGGTTAGAAAACGGCTCATCCAGCAGTAAGACGCGTGGATTGTGGCTAATACAGCGCGCCAGGGCCACGCGCTGTTTCTCACCGCCGGACAGGTTGCGGGGCATGCGGCCGAGCAGAGCCTCGAATCCCATGCCCATAATAGCTGCTGTCTCTAGCACTTTGTCATCTACTGCGTCTGGGGTCCAGCGCCGCAAGCGAAAGTAAAACGCAATGTTGCCGTGCACTTTGAAATGCGGATACAGGGCGTAATTCTGAAAGACCAAGCCAATCCCTCGTTGGTAGGGCGAGAGGTGGTCGACCGCCTGACCGTCGAACGTGACCGAGCCGCTATCCGGCTGATCCAAGCCGGCAATCAGACGCAGGAGGGTGGATTTGCCGCAGCCGGTGGGCCCTAAGACGCTCACCGCTTCGCCCCGCCGGAGCCAAAGACTCGCCTCGTGTAGGACCGGTACGCGGGTGTGTCGCCCCGTTTGGAAAGATTTGCTGACGCGAATGATGTGGAGTTCGCTGCTGTTTGACGTCATCTGGAGGATTACCCCCGGTGTGGATTGGGCTTTGGCCTCGACGAGACTGTTGACTTCTCAGACAACTTTTGCAGTTCTGTGTAGCATATCCACACGGATCGGTCAAGTCAGTCATCAGAGCGACTGGCGTGTGGTTTGGTTCTAGAGGGTTGTGTCAATCCTCGGCCATACATTTCCCTGATAGCCAGTCCAGCGTCGATGGGGTCGCCACTGAGAAGGGGTGCAACCGGGTGATGCCGAGTCGGAAGGTCTTACTCGATAGCCGTGCCATGTGGCGTATTGGGGCCTGCGAGCAATTGTTTGACCCATTTGAGGAGGGCTTCCATGGTGAATGGCTTTGCCAAAAAGGGTACGTCACCAGCACTAATGGCCGGCAAATTTTGGCTGGTGGATATACCGCTGAGCAAAAGAAAAGGGAGCGTTGGGTGTAGAGCGAGCCATTCTTTATACAATAGATAGCCTTCGTGAAAGCGGGGATTCGGCGTCAGGTGGACGTCGACAATCACCATGCCAATCGCTTCGGCACCGAGCCGTTGCTTGATTTCCTCTGCCTCTTCTACCGTCGCCGCGGTTTTGGCTTGATAACCGTGAGAGTGAAGGACTTCTTGGAGAACATATCGGATACTCGCATCATCATCGATTAAGAGAACCAACTCCGTCCGATGGCCAGAGCTCCTTTCTGAAAACTCCGGCGTCCGATCTAACATACCTGCTCCCTCAAGTCATTTGTCGTTGCAGCTCGACGGTGCGTTAATGCGCCTTTACTCTAGGAACCTCGTCCCACACTCATGTTATGGTCGCAATGGATCCCATAATATTCTCTTAGTTGTCGATTTACCCCGCACCCTATCATGAATGATTCCAAATCATATCAGAACTCATTCAAAGAATAAACTAATGGCTGTATTACAGTCAAGGAATAATTTTTATTAGAATCGTTTCTATGAACTAAAGGAATTAATTATATTAAGATTATGTTATGAAAATCTTTTCTTATCTTTTAGATATATTGTTGATATCTATCGAAGTTGGACAAAAAGATATAGAAACCATGGCCAAATCAATATAGACTCTATGCTTGCCGAGCATGAATGATCATTTGAGGTCCAGCTTGACTAATAATTAAATAACTCTAGGTCTTAATTCAAATATCGTAGTTTGTAGTGACATACCTGTTATAGTGAATTTTAGTTTAATATTGATTTTATGATTTAATTTCAGTTTTAGATAGGTTTTAGTATTTTTTTATTAAAAACATTTTTCGATATGAGTTTATTATAAATGAGATTTGCAATATATATCTTTTTTAGATATTGAAAATTAATATTGAGTATGAGAATCTATTAAATAGAGAAATTAAGGAGATGTCTTTGTTGTTCTCATCTGCTGTCACCAGCTAACGGATACGGAGACGTGTTGATTAAACCCCACAGCGTTATTTGGCTTTTACTTGTCGTTGGGATGATGGTCGCCGCCGGTATGTTTTGGTTTGGCCAGAACCGGGATCAGTCAACTCAAGCCCCTGCACGGCCACCAGTCGCCTCACTGCCTGGGGCTGGCCCTGAGCTGGTATTTGCCGACGTCACCGCTGCAGCGGGACTTCGATTTACCCATGTCTCGGGGGCGACCGGTCAGCGATGGTATCCGGAGACCATTGGCTCCGGGGTGGCGTTCTTTGATTATGACGGGGATGCCAAGCCGGACATCCTGTTCGTCAACGGACAAGACTGGCCATCATATAATGAGGTGGGCATGGCTACCGCCACCTTGCAGCTTTATCGCAACAATGGCGCGGGTGGGTTTGAGAATGTCACTGAGCCAGCCGGCTTGGCCGTGCCGCTCTACGGCATGGGGGTTGCCGTGGGCGACTATGATAATGATGGCGATCGAGACGTCTTTATATCGGGCTACCGACGCCATTTATTTTTCGTCAATCAGGGTGACGGGACCTTTGTCAATGCCACACAACGGGTTGGCATTGGCGCAGGCACCTGGGGTACCGGGGCTGCGTTTTTTGACTATGACCGCGATGGCTGGCTCGATCTGGTCATGGGCAACTACGTGACGTGGGCGCCGGAGTTGGAGGCGGGCTTGGACTGTACGTACGGCACCCCGGACAAAGATTATTGTCCGGTGCGGTATTTTACGGGTGAGGGGCTCTCGCTCTATCGCAACCAGGGGGATGGGACGTTTCGCGATGTGACAGACGCGGCCGGAGTCGCGTCGCCGGGAACGCGAGCCTTTGCCCCGGCGATTGTTGATTTTGACGATGATGGCTGGCTCGATATCTTCGTCGCGAGTGATGGCACGCCCAGCCGTTTGTGGCGCAACCTGGGCGATGGGACCTTTGAGGATGTGGGGGTGCAGACCGGTATTGTTCTCGACGAGAGCGGGGCAGCTTATGCCGGGATGGGCATTGACTTCACGTTTCCTCGCAATGATGATCAGCTCTGCGTGGCGATCGGCAATTTTGTTGGCGAGCCCACCACCATGCACTGCCGGGTGCCCCAGGGCGAGTCCGGGTTCCATCCCGCGTTGTACGCCGACTTGTCCGCCCGCAATGGGGTGGGCCGCCACACCTTGCAGTCTGTAACCTTCGGCCTGTTTTTCTTTGATGCAGATCTCGATGGTTTTCAAGACCTGTTTATGGTGAATGGCCATGTGGTGGACGAGGCCCGTTTGCGCCATGCCTCGCGGGCGCAGCGGCCACAGTTATTTCGCAACATGGGAACTGGACAATTTCAGGAAGTCAAGGCCCCGCCGGGAAGCGGCCTCGATCGCCGTCTGGTGGGGCGGGGAGCGGCTTACGCAGACTACGATGGGGATGGCGATGCGGATATTGTGGTGCAGCAAAATCAAGGACCGGCCCTGCTGTTGCGTAATGATCTGGCGCCACGGCCTCATTTTTTGCGCGTGCAGTTGACTGGCACCAAGAGCAATCGCGATGGTATCGGTGCCGATGTGCGAGTCCATACCGACGTGGGCGTGCAGCGCCAGATGCTGCACACCGGGGTGAGCTACTTGTCCCAGAGCGATTTTCCGCTGCTGTTTGGCTTGGGGCAGGCCAAGCGGGTGGTGCGAGTCGATATTGTCTGGCCTTCCGGCATGACCGATGTCTACCGGAAAGTGCCGATGGATACCACGCTCGAGGCCGTGGAGGGCCGCAGTCAACTGGCTTCGAGGTCAGAGTCGATGGCCGCCAGCCATGGTCCAACGCCCGGTGCCGAAACCCGGGATCAGGCGTTTCCTGCGCACGTGCGGGCGGGTATTGAGGCCTATCGCCAAGAGGACTACGCCGCGGCTGCCAAGGCGTTTGAGACTGCCATCCCCCTGCGCCCCGACGAACCGACCCCGTACCGGTATTTGGCCGATCTCTATTGGCGGCAAGGCCGGCACGAGCAAGCCGAAGAAACGGTGCGCCAACTGGCCCAAGCCATGCCGGATGCCTATTTTTTGGATCGTCAGGGCAGTGGCTACGAGGCGTCCGAGTTGCCTGGGCTGGCGAAACTGCTCTACCGTGAGGCGGTACGCCTTGACCCCGCTTTTCCGAGCGCGCGCTTTAACCTGGGCCGTATGTATTTGGAGCAGGGAGAGACGGCGCGAGGCATTGAAGAGATCCAAGCGGCTATTCGGTGGCACCCCGAGTTCGCCGAGGCACACGAAACGCTTGGGCTCGCGTATCTCGAACAAAGTGAGTGGGAAGCCGCGATCCGGCATCTGGATCGCGCCCTCGACTTGAAGCCATCGCTGACCTTTGCACGGCATCATCTCGGTCGGCTTTACATGGCGCAGGGCCAGTTTGAGGCGGCGATTGGTGCATTCCGCCAATTGGTCGGGCACCATCCCGATCTTGCCGAGGCGCGGCACAATCTTGCGGTGGCTTATGCTCGCCACGGCCAACCGGAACAAGCCCTGCAGCAGTTTCAAGCTGCGATTCGTTTACAACCGGATTTCCAGGCTGCACGTCTGGATTTCGCAGCACTGGCTTCAGACATGGGGCGCTATCAAGAGGCGATCGACATGTTGCAGGGGATGTTGGCGGCCGCGGGCGCGACAGCGTCGTTCGATGCTGTCGAGGTGGGTTACCGTTTGGCCCTCGTGCATCTGGCCGCGCAGCAATTGCCCGAGGCCAGCGCGGCGCTAGAGCAGGTGCTGCAAGCGCAGCCGAATCACGCCGGGGCCCATGTCTCTCTCGGCTCGATATACTACCGTCTCGGACAATACGATTCGGCCTGGCGTCATACCCGCCAGGCGGAGGCGTTGGGCGCCCCGGTGGCTGAATTGATTGCCGCGCTGCGCCAGGTGTCGTCCGAACCCTGAGCACACGCAGGCGTGATCCTATTCAAGCGGCGCCAAAAACGTCTCCATCGCCCGATTAAATACCTCGGCCTGCTCGACATTGGCGCCGTGCCCGGCATTGGCGATGATGAGCTTGTCGGCGTGGGCAATCTTGCCGGCCATGTAGTTGATACCCGTGAGATAGGGCTTGTCACCATCGCCGGCCACGATAAGCGTTGGCACGGTAATCTGTGGCAGATGGTCAATCACCCGGGCATCTACTTGCGACAGAATACCCCGCGCCGCATTGGCCAAACCAGCGGCTGAGCGGTGCTTGCTCAGACCGACCTCCGCGCCACCGCGAAGGACGGACAAGCCGTTCTCTTCAAGCGTTCGAGCCCGTTTTTCCGCCTGTTCATTCCAAGCCGCCCGTGCTTCTGCCTTGCGGTAGCCGGGACCACACCACTGCAAGAGCAGGGCGCGAACCCGCTCGGGGTAGGCGACATGGAAGGCCAATGACATGAAGCCACCCAGGGAGTGACCGGCGATGACGGCCTGGTCAATCCGCAAATGATCCAGCAAGGCCCGCATGTCTTCGACCGTATGGTCCTGGCTGTACAGCGCGGGATCTTCCGGGCTATCGCTATCGCCATGGCCGCGCATATCCCACGGGATGAGACGGTATTGCTGCTTAAACACGTCGATCTGCGGTTGCCACATACCGGTGGATGCCGCAAAGCCGTGGGTGAGTAAAATCGGTAGGCCCTGACCGTGGTCTTCATAGTAGAGGCGAACGGAATCCCGAGTGAAATAGGGCATTGGCAGCTCCCTTGACGGCGATAAAAAAAGGGGCTCCTTTGAGATGAAGAAGCCCGCTGACCTCACGATCTAAACCATGGCTATTTCTGGGCGAGCCACACATCTTCGAGACGGCGATTCATCCAGTGGCTGTGATGCGGCTCGTAGTTTTTGATCTTGGTAGAGCGCACCTCAATGCGCGTCCAATACAGGCCCGGCAGCCAGTTGGCCTTGCTGATCACCTTTCGCTGCAGCTCCTTGGCGAGTTCGATGCGTTTTTGCGGATCGAGTTCGACCTGTTGCTGTTTGTATAGCGCATCGACCTCCGGGTCGCTAAAGCGGCCCCAGTTGCTGGACGCGCCAGTGGTGAATTTGACCAGCAATTCGTCGGGATCACCCGCCGCTTGAGAGCCAAAGGGGTCAATCATCAACTCAAAATCCCGGTTGCGACGGGTGGCGCTCCAAGTGGCGCTCTCTTCGAGCTTGTGTTCGGCGTCAACCCCGATCTTTTTCCAGGCCGAGACGATGTACACCCCCATATCGATATAGGGCAACTTCACCGACCGGTTGGTCAGGACGGTCTTGAAACCGTTTGGATAGCCCGCCTCCGCCAGCAAACGCTTGGCCTCTTGGATATTGGCTTCGGTGTCCGGATTAAAGCCGGGTAGATCCTGCATCTCCTCCGGTTGCAGACCCCATTCCGTGTCCGGGTGCATCAGGGCACCCACGGTTTCCAGACCGCTTAAGGGTTTGAGCGTTTTCGCCATGTCATAGCGATCGAGGCCGAGGCTCAAAGCTTTGCGCACGCGCTCATCGTCAAACGGCTTTTTGTCTACATTAATGGCCACGCCCCAATGCGATAGAGACTTGGGATAGCGCACGACGACCTTGTCGCCCATCTGCTGTTGAATGGCCTCGACCTCGGCTGGTGGAAAGCCCCGGAATTCCACATCCGTGCGGCCCGATCGAACGGACTTGGCACTGGCCGACAGGTCTTTGATCATGAAGTACTTGATCCCGTCCATGTACGGCAGGCCCTCTTTGAAATAATCGGGGTTGCGTTCCACTTCCAAACTCGATCCCCGAACATACCGCTTGAGCTTAAACGGTCCTGTGCCATTGGTGTTTTTCTTGTGCCAATCCGGTCCCTTGTCAATGTCCGCTTTGGTGTAGATAAAATTGGACGGGTGCGCGATCGTCGAGAAAAATGACGCCGCAGGGAATTTTAAGTTAAAGACCACCGTATTTTTGTCCGGTGCCTCAATACTGTCGATCATCTGATACAAGCTGCGCCGCGCACTGGTGACACCCTCGGGCGGATTGATGATCCTATCCCAGCTCGCTTTGACGTCCGCTGAAGTCAGCACGGTACCGTCATGAAATTTAACCCCTTCGTGTAGCTTAAACGTCCACGTTTTGCCGTCTTCGGATCGCTCCCACGACTTGGCCAGGTCGCCAATGATCTTGGGAAAGCCGTGCGGGTCGAACACGATCAAGGTGTTGTAGATCGTAGATATGGGAATCGTGACTAAAAAGGTCTGTTCCTGGTGCATGTCCAGGCTGGGGGGATCGCCGGACAGAGAAACCTTCAAGATGCCGCCGCGTTGGGGCTCTTCGGCCAGTGCTGCCATGGGCGCACACGCCAACCCCACCAGCAGTACGGCACTCGCGACGAGTGCGGTCCAATTGAGACGTTGCATCATAACCTCCTCCTATGCATTATGCTTACGCCATTTCTGTGCCTACCTCAAGCCAAACTGAAGTCGTGCCAGCAGTAGTAATGCCCGTGCGACATTCGTGTTGTCGTTCTTATAAGCAGGCAAATCTGCAGCGGGCAGTATACATCATCATATCGCGTAAAAACCAGAAGAGAAATTTCTCTTATCCCTTTACGGCTATAAAAAAAAGGGGCTTCTTCGAGATGAAGAAGCCCGCTGACCTCACGATTTCAAGCGTGGTTATTTCTGGGCGAGCCACACGTCTTCGAGACGGCGGTTCATCCAGTGGCTGTGATGCGGCTCGTAGTTTTTGATCTTTGCAGAGCGCACCTCAATGCGCGTCCACCACAGGCCCGGCAACCACCAGGACCTGCTGATCACCTTGCGCTGCAGCTCCTTGACGAGGTCGATGCGTTTTTGCGGGTCGAGTTCGACCTGTTGCTGTTTGTACAGTGCATCGACCTCGGGGTCGCTAAAGCGGCCCCAGTTGGGTGAAGCGTCGGAGGTGAATTTAACCAGCACTTCGTCGGGATCACCCGCCGCAGCAGAGCCAAAGGGATCAAGCAACAACTCAAAATCCCGGTTGCGACGGGTGGCGCTCCATGTGGCGCTCTCTTCGAGCTTGTGTTCGGCGTCAACGCCGATTTTTTTCCAGGCCGAGACGATGTATACCCCCATATCGATGTAGGGCAACTTCACCGACCGGTTGGTCAAGGCGGTCTTGAAACCGTTCGGATAGCCCGCCTCCGTCAGCAAGCGCTTGGCTTCTTGGATATTGGCTTCGGTGTCTGGATTAAAGCCGGGTAAATCCTGCATCTCCTCCGGTTGTAGACCCCATTCCGTGTCCGGATGCACCAGGCCACCCACCGTTTCCAGGCCACTCAACGGTTTGAGCGTTTTGGCCATGTCATAGCGATCGAGCGCCAGGCCGAGGGCTTTGCGCACGCGCTCATCGTCGAACGGTTTTTTGTCCACATTAAAGGCTATGCCCCAATGAATCATTGCCTTGGGATAGCGCACGACGACGTTGTCGCCCATCTGCTGTTGAATGGCCTCGACCTCCGCCGGTGGAAAGCCTCGGAATTCGACATCCGTGCGCCCTGAGCGAACGGACTTGGCACTAGCCGACAGGTCTTTGATCATGTAGTACTTGACCCCGTCCATGTACGGCAGGCCCTCTTTGAAATAGTCGGGATTGCGCTCCACTTCCAAACTCGATCCCCGAACATACTTCTTGAGTTTAAACGGGCCCGTGCCATTGGTGTTTTTCTTGTGCCAATCCGGTGCCTTGTCGATGTCCGCTTTGGCGTAGATAAAATTGGCCGGGTGCGCAATCATCGAAAGAAATGACGCTGCAGGGTATTTTAAGTTAAAAACCACGGTGTCTTTGTCAGGTGCCTCAACGCTGTCAATCATCTCATACAAGCTACGCCGTGGGCTGGTGACACCCTCGGGCGGATTGGTAATCTTATCCCAGGTGGCTTTGACGTCTGCTGAAGTCAGCACGGCGCCATCGTGAAATTTAACCCCTTCGTGTAGCTTGAATGTCCACGTTTTGCCGTCCTCGGAGCGCTCCCACGACTTGGCCAAGTCGCCAATAATCTTGGGAAATCCGTGCGGGTCGAACATGACCAGGGTATTGTAGATCGTAGATATGGGAATCGTGACTAAAAAGGTCTGTTCCTGGTGCATGTCCAGGCTGGGGGGATCGCCGGAAAGGGACACCTGTAAGATGCCGCCGCGTTGGGGCTCTTCGGCCAGTGCCACCATGGGCGCACACGCCAACCCCACCAGCAGCACGGCGCTCGTGAGGCGTGCGGTCCAATTGAGACGTCGCATAATAACTTCCTCCTGTCATATACATGAGTCATGTCTATGCCTGCCCTTATTGGAGTAGAAGTCGTACGCGCAGTCGTATCAATCATGAGATTCGCATTGTCGCTGTCATGGGCAGATAACTTTGCAGCAGGCCATTCTACATGCAGGTATGATTGGGGTCAAGTCAAAAGGTTTAAGAAAATGATTGGCCCCTTGTGTAAATCCTCGTGCTAACCTACCCTTTGAAGCTAAGGCCGTTCTTGGCCGTATGTCATGGCGAAGCGCGCAACGGATAAACGCTTTTAGTCCTCTGATATAGGAAGTCATGTGGTGCGACAACAACGATATGGCCTTAGCGTGGTTGGTGGTATGGTCCTACTCGCTATAGGATATTGCCTGCCAGGGTGTGGTGAGACGCCGCCAGCACCCGAGACAGAGGAACCTCAAACTCAGGTCCCTTCGACCGCAGGCGTCGCCCCGTCACCCGCACCCATTCGGTTTCGCGATGTCACAGCAGATGCCGGTTTAGCGTTCCACCATGAAGCCGGCGCCAAAACCGGCCATAAGTGGTATCCCGAAACCATGGGGGCGGGGGGGGGCTTTTTTGACTACGACGGCGATGGCCAGATCGATATCTTATTGGTGAATGGTCGTCAATGGCCCGGCGAACGCCAGGCCGAGGAACCTACCATGCGTCTCTACCGCAATGGCGGCGATGGCACGTTTCGCGATGTCACCGAACAGAGTGGTCTTCATGTGCCGCTCTATGGCATGGGGATGACGGCGGCGGATTACGACAACGATGGCGATCCCGATCTCGTCATTACCGGGTATGAGCAGACCCGGCTGTTTCGCAATGACCAGGGCCGGTTTACGGATATCAGCGAGGCCGCAGGCTTGGTGCAGGGGGATTGGAGTACGGCGGCGGCGTTTGTCGATGTGGACCGCGATGGCCGGCTGGATTTGCTCATTGGCCAATATGTCGCCTGGACGCCCGACCTGGAAGCCGACCTGGATTGCACGTATGGCATCCCGCAAAAAGATTATTGTGCCGTCAAATATTTTCACGGGCAAGGGCTGCGTCTCTACCACAACCTGGGTGACGGAACATTTCGCGAGATCACCGAAGAGGCCGGCATAGCGGCGCCTGAGGCCCGAGTGCTAGGCATCGCGATCATCGATGACGACCGCGATGGCTGGCCCGATATCGTCGTGGCCGCAGATCTCACTCCGAGCCTGTTATTTCTCAATCGGGGCGATGGCACGTTTCGCGAGATGGGGGTGCCATCGGGCTTGGTCATAGATGAAGGCGGCATTGCCTTTGCCGGTATGGGGATTGATGCGGCGTACGTCAAGAACGACGACCAGCTGTGTGTGGCGATTGGCAATTTTGCCGGTCAACCGACGACCTTGCACTGCCACGTCCAGGTGGGGGAGACGTACCACAGTGAGGTGTTCACCGAGCAATCGCACCAGGCGGGACTGGCTCGCCCGACGTTGCGCATGGTGACCTTCGGTTTGTTTTTTGTGGATGCGGATCTCGACGGTTGGCAGGATTTGTTCATGGTCAACGGTCATGTGGTCAATGAAGAGCGCCTGCGCAACGTCCCCTATGCTCAGCGCCCGCAACTGTTTCGCAATGTGGGCAACGGCACGTTTGCGGAAGTCGAGCCCACGACTGAGAACGGACTCGATCTGCGGCTGATTGGCCGCGGTGCGGCCTATGCCGATTACGATGGCGATGGCGACCTCGATCTGTTGCTGACCGCCAATCAAGGCCGGGCCTATTTGCTGCGCAATGAGACTGAGCGGGCGGGGTCGTTCGTGCGGGTGCTGGCCCGGGGCACGCAGAGTAACCGGGATGGCATTGGCGCCCGCGTCGAGCTTTACAGCACGGCGCGGCGGCAAACTGCGCTCGTGCGTACCGGGGGGAGTTATTTGTCACAAAGCGACGTGTCGGTGACGTTTGGACTGCCGCAAGGTGAAAGTGTCGAGCGACTCGAAATCCACTGGCCCTCTGGCCTGGTCGATGTGTTTCGCACCGTGCCTTTGAACACGACCTTTGTCGCCGAAGAGGGCGCGGCACAAAACGAGCCGGGAGTGGGCGACAAAACCACGCCGACCACGCCGGCCACACCAGAACCTGCGGTGGCGGTAGCCAAGCAAGAGGCCCTGGCGCATGTCCAAGCCGGTCGCGCAGCCGATGCCATCAAAGCCTTCGAGACAGTTTTGCAACAGGCGCCGGACGACTATATTGCGCAGCAGTATTTGATCGAACTCTACTGGCGGCGAGGTTCTCGTGAACTGGCCCGGCAACTGCTAAAGACCATGAGCGAGACCCTGCCCGACGCCAATTTTCTGTTGCAGTTTGCCTTTAATCTCGAAGCCACTGCCCTGCCCGAGTTGGCGGATGAGGTCTATCTCGTGGCGGCTCGCCTCGATCCGCAAGTCTCGGAAGCGCCCTATCGACTGGGCAAGCGAGCGTTGGAAGCGAAGCGTTACGATGATGCCTTGCGCTACTTTCAGCAAGCCTTGGAGCGGCGTGCGGACTTGGTGGATGCCCGCTATGGGCTTAGCTTGGTCTACGTGGCACAAGGGAAAACGGCGCTGGCAGAAGCCGCCTTAAAGCGATTGATTCAGGACGCGCCGGAGATGGCCGAGGCCCACATCCACCTGGGGACGCTCTACCTGCGGACGGGGCGCACCCGGGAAGCGGTCGATGCCTATCGGCAGGCCACCGTGTTGCAACCGCAAGACGCCAAGGCCTATCACCACTTGAGCACGGCACTAGCAGCACAAGGCGAAGCCGCGGAGGCGGAAGTGCAGTTGCAGCGGGCGATTCGTCTCGACCCGGCGGATGCCTCGGCCCACAATGACCTCGGCACGCTGTATGCGGAGCGAGGCGATATCGCCCGTGCGATCGCCTCATTTCAAGCCGCAGTGCAGGCCGATGCCAAGGCGGTTGCCGCGCACTTGAATCTCGGCCTTGGCTATCTCCATCAAGGTGATGCGGTGGCGGCCACTGCTCAGTTCCGGACCCTGGTTAAATTGGCGCCGGAGATGGCCGATGCCCACTATTTTCTAGCCATCGCTGCCGCGCAGATGGGACAGATGGAAGCGGTGCAGGCGTCACTACAGCGCGCCTTGCAGCTGGACCCGAATCATGCTAGAGCCCATAGCGCTCTGGCCAGCCTGTACTTTCAACAGCAGCAATACGACCTGGCGTGGCAGCACGGCTCCAGAGCTGCCGAACTCGGCGAGGCTGTGCAGGAATTGCTCGATGCGTTGAAACCTTTGCGTCACAAGGGGGGGTGAGCGTCGGGTGTCATATCGAATGGTTGGGCGCACCGCCATCCGAGACGGGCTCTAAGTCACCGGAGGTGATGGCGCGGCGCGATGTTTTGGCGGCTAGGCCATAGAAAAATGCCGCGTTAGCTGCAAAGATGGCCCGCTCTCCAAGCGAGCGCGTCTTGAAGGAGCCGGAGTAGCATGAGTCGCTGATCAGCAACACGTGTCTGGCTCGGCTGGCCTCTAGGATGTCGCGTACTTGGCTGTTAGGCAGCCAAGAGGAGCGGGGGTGCTGGGTTTTGGAATGGCCTGAAAAGCCATCGACGGGTATCCAAAACCCTTTGCCGCCAAACCCTTTGTCCTGGTGGCCGTGACCGGCATAAAACACCAAAAGACTGTCATTGCCTTTGACTTTATCGTGTATCTCATGCAGCTTCGTCAGCATCGTGGTTAGGGTGGCGTCCTTCACTACTTCGACGCGTTCGGGGGCGAACTGGTAGTATTGCAGGAGGACGCGAGCGAGCTGATCGACGTCGTGGTGTGGCGTTTGCAAGCTGCTCGGGCCCTTGAGATAGTTTTGATTGCCAAATAGCAGGGCCCAATAGTGACCGTGTTCAAGGATCTCGCGTCCCTCCTTCACCTCGTTCGGCACTTGGACGGTCGCCTTGCCGGCTTGGACGATGAGGGTGCGTCGCTCCTGTTGCCGCTGGGTGTCGGTGACGACCACTTCGATCGTCGTGTCCTGACCGGCGGTATAGGGCACACGAAAGGCTTGAGTTGGGGCGCCGGGGGCATCGAGAAAGCGCTGATCTTGGTCGTTGGCCGGCGCAAAATCGATGGCATGGCCATTCACGGTAACTTCCCAGATGCCATCCACGTCCGCTGCCAACCCTGGGATATCTGATGTCTTTACCACTCTTGGGGCGCTGCGCTCAAATGACTCCAACGTCGGAAAGACCACGCGAGGCGTCGAGGGCTCGGGCGGCCGCGACGCTTTTTGGGTGGGTGACGAGGGTGCGGCCGCTGGTGGCGGGGACTGCTGGAGCTGTTGTTTCAGAAAGTCGCGCGCTTTTTGCAATTCGGCTCGGGCCGCGGCCAGGGAAGGATGGTCGTTCAGGACGCGTTCGGCACGATTCAAAGTGCGACCGGCAGCCCCCCATTGCGCCTTGTCCATCTCCTCCTGGGCTTGGGACACAAAGGCTGATGACAAGCGCGACAAGTAGGCGAGCGCTTCCGCTTCGTTCGGGTCTTTGGCGAGCCGGCTCCGCACGGTGTCGAGAACGTTTTTGCCAATGCCTAGGGGAGAGTCGAGTTTACCTGCTTGTAGTAAGCGCTCGATGTCCACGGTCCATTGGGCAGAGGTCGGCTTGGGCCCGAGCAGAGCGGGTCTGGCTGTGGTGTCAAAGATATTCCACTTTTTGCCACCGGCGGCCAAGCTCACCTCCGCCTCGGTACTTTGCAGCACTTTTTGGTGGAGGTTGATAAGCCCTCTCTCTAATTGGGCGGGCCGCACGTGGTAATCATCCGGCACGAGAAATGAGAAGGTATAGTGATCCGGTTCTTTCGTAATTTGGAGATTGACCGCCTCGTCAAACGTATCGATGTCCGCATCTGAGATCAGTCCGTAAATGGCTGCCAGCCCCTCAAGCAGCTCATGTCTGGTGCGGCGCTTGCTGATGTCCTTTGGAGCGAAAAACACCAGTTCGACGGTTTGTTTGGCCACGGCGAGATGTTCGAACTTCCGTTGCAATTCCGCCGCCACCTTGACTGCCGCACGTTGTAACAGCTCTTTGCGCAAGGCCGCCGCGGTCGTCGTCAGCGAGGCGGCTGCATAGCCGTCGGCGGTGGTCACCAACGAGCCGTCGGCCCGATTTTCAAACACCTCGACGGTAAAATTGACTGAGCCGCTCAAGCCATGTCGATCGAGGCTCGATTGCGCCAGTTGCAACACGTACTGCGCCTGGCGTTTTTGCTCCTCGCGTTTGATATCGTAGCCACTGCTGATCAAGCGCTGCTCCAGCGCATGCTTGACATCCTCCCAAGCCTAAAGGGCTTGGGATTCCTGAAGACCACTAGGGTCCGCAGGCGTTTAGCCTCTCTACCAGTCCGGCAGCGAGGATATTTCGGGCAGCGTTGACATCGGCATGGTCC
>Ga0214472_10001235_pt1 | contig 29193 bp, 46 predicted proteins | sample RVTome_6_FD_207662 | JGI IMG/M metagenome (GOLD analysis project Ga0214472, IMG submission 207662) | Soil microbial communities from uranium-contaminated site in the Upper Colorado River Basin, Wyoming, United States - RVT140D175 | ecosystem: Environmental > Terrestrial > Soil > Contaminated >...
CCACTCCCCACTTCAGAATCAGACCACCGGGAAATGTTTTTGTCCCAGGTTTAGCCAAAGTTTGATCAAAGCTAGCCAGACCAGCTGGGGTCACGACACGTCCTGTATCTGTGCCAGCCTGCACCTCGGCGTTAGTTGCCAGCTCCACCGTCCCTTTTAATGTCACAGTGGCGTTCTGCAGCCCTAGTGTCAGTAGGGCGGCTAAAACCTGCCCGTTATCAGCAGGGGAGAGGACCCCACCCGATCCCTCGACAATAGCCGCCATCTCTTCCTGTAGGCTGTTCAGCCAGTCCGCAGTGACCACCGTGCCCTGTGTGCTGGTGGCCGGATTGCCGTCGATGAACAAGCCGCCATCGGTTACTATACGCTGCATATAATTCTCCTAGTCGATATAACTGAAATAAACATATGTGTGAGCTGGTTTTAGCTCGGTAAAAAGATCCTCAAGCAACGACTGTGAATTCCACCAGGTTAGCCGCTCCCCGGCTGTCGATTCTCCGGCCCTGAAATTGTAGACCGGTTGATTAAAAATCTTAACGCCCCATTGATAGATAACATCGGATAAAAAAAGTTCATCTCCCGCCGCCGACCATCCGGCCATAAACGGTACCGGCTCGACAATCTCGATTTCATAACCGAGTGCTTCCGCCAGCATCATAAAATAGGGGATAGACAGCCCGCCTCGTTCGCGCAATTTTCTAACCAGCATGTTTCTGCGCAACTGCAAGGGATCTTCTGCTCCAGGAGTAAGACCAAGGGCAGTTTCCCACTCTCTCAGCAACCCCGTTGTCTTGTCGGCAAACATCTCCGATGACAGATCCTCACCCCGCGTTTTTGCAGTATCAAGATGCCGGGCATCGTGCTGCAGATCGGCGAGGTGATCACCCTCAAGCTCAACAGGAAACAGTAGCCGTAAAGTCGTTTCAGCTGACATCTATAACCCCAGGTCTAAGCATTTCAACAATTGCCGGGGTTACTGTCCCGACAGGCGTAGTGACAACAGGATTCAAGGCTCCGTTTTGAATGGCTATGGCGATAATCTGAGGAACATACAACTCTTCCCCTGGTTGAAAGCCGTTCAGGTATGCCGATATGTCAGCCTGTACGGCAGCGAGAAGAGAGCTGCCTACCCCGGTCATGGCGACATTCTGCAAAACCACGGTCGGAGCCAATACCCGCACAAAACGGGCACCAACTGGCCGAACGTCCTCTATATAGGCGGCAACCTCATCAAGCAGTGCCTGATCGGGGATCTCGGAGCCGGTGGTAACCATATTGGCCACGATCACCACGTCAACGCTGCCTCCGCCCTGGGCGAGAGGAGTGACATAGGCAGCGGTCACATTGTCGATCGTCAAAGCCCATTTCTCATAGTCGTATTTATTGCCCCCTGCAGGCGGTCTGCGGATATACTCCAGCAACCTGACCAGATAGGCCGTGTCGCTTTCTCCGTAGGTACGGGACAGGCCGCGGACCCAGGCGTGATGCTCAAGTGCTTCGGTATCAGCCGTATCGGGAAAGATCTGCCTGCTGATCCATTCCTGATACCGGTACAGCCCCCAAAGCGCCGAGGCATAGCCCGCCGCCTTCATATAGGCCAGACTGCCCTGGCTTACATCGACGCCGGGAAAGACGTTTTGAAAGTCGGTCAGGATCGCCGCTAAAATCTCATCAAATCCTTTTTGAAAGGGCATTAAATCACCTCGTGGAAGGTTGAAAAACTTACCTTGTTGCCATCCGTCTGGACTGCTTCAATGAGCATTTTCAGCCGGTATAAATTATGTGGATCCCTTTCTGCAAAAACCTCAACCGACCGGGCCTTGCCGGTATCGACCAACCATTGCAGGGCCTGTTGATAATCATGCCGGACCAGGGCCGCAGTCGCTTCGGTGTTCTTCAACCGTCCACGGTTCAAAAGGCCGAAGCCCGGATTATGGAAAAAACTGCCACGCTTAACCTTCAGGCTCAGAAAAATATTATTCAAAATACTCTCCGACTGATCCCAGCTCATCCGGCCTACTACACCGCCATCTTCTACAGTAATCGTATAGTCCATCACATCTCCTGATTCGGCGCGTCTGTTGGTCCGCCTGTGTCGTTTTCTGGATGAGTATGCAAATTATAGGTTGATCGCATCTGGCTCATGCTTTTACCGGTACCGCTTCGTAAATCGGTAATCTGGCCGACTGCCTGGATCTGGCCTGTCGTCTCGACCAGTGGCGTTTCAAAACTCACCTTTACCCAGGCTTTCACCAGCAGCGTATCGGTTACAACCTCGACAACCCGGCCACGCTTCAGATGCACATGATCTCCCTCATCGGTGTAGATCGCCACCTCGCCGCTCTCGATTGCAATCCGGTACCGGCGATCATCCGAAGCCACCATTATTATATGGTTGCCTTTATTGATGATGATTCCTTCGGCCCCGGCAAGAGGCCGCGAAGTAAAGCCGTAATGCTGAAAATACTCCCGATCGGCAAAGGTCTCTTTCGCCCGGCCAGTGGCCGAAAAACGTTTAATAACACCCTCAACCACAGCTAAAATCCTGCCCCTGATCATATCACAACTCCCGGTGTCCCAAGCTTTAGCCGGGTGACCGTGCCCGCCGCCCTGGATAGCTCCATGGTCCGACCGTAAATAAGAAAAACCCCGTCTATACCAAGCACCTCATCCTGTACCCGGCACAGCTCGTTAATCTGCCAGTTTTTGCCGTTCTGGCTCTGCCCCTGCACGGTATAGCTGAGCTGATACCCTTCGTGCCGCTGTTGTTCCAGCAGAAAACGGGCATGCAGGGCAGGGCTTTGCGAGTCGTTATTGTCGACCGCGACAAAAGGCTTATAAAAGGGAAAATCCTTGTCGACAACTTCGCCCTGGGTTGTCACCTTCTCGGCATCCATGAAGAAATCATCCTGGCCCTGCTGCTGGCCGATAACGGTCACCTTGGAATATCGCTTAGAGATATCGTCGGTCTCTGAACCTTCCAGCGCATTGTTGCCGATACCGCTTTTAGAGCAGACGATCGAAAAGCTCGGCTCACCCTTGGCTTTCGGCCTGCCGAAAACAAAGGTGCCGTCAGGCTTGGCGAAAAACATCAGGCCACGGCTGGCCGCATAATTACGCAGTACCTCAAAAATCGTCATGCCCGGCTCAATCTGCGATATCTTTTGAGGGGTATCGAGATAGCCGATCAGCGGAGTATCGACCGTCTTTGTCTTGCCTTTCAGCTTGCCGACAATATCCTCCTGATACTGGATATTGCTCCGGTTGATGAAGGGGATCTTCTTCAGCAGCAACTCGGCCAGCTGCGACAGCTTATAATCCTGGACCGAGACAAACTCCTCACAATAAGCATCGACCAAAAGCCCCATTAGGTCGCGGCCCTCAACCGTGGTTGTCAGCCCGCCTTTGCCGTAGCTTCGTGAACGTTTATCGATGATGCCGGTCAGTTCAAGCGCGCCATTGACATACAGCTCGCACCGCTGGCCTCTTTTGACCTCGGTCTCAGGATGGGCCAGCGACAGCGAAAAGGCATCGTCCGCGGTATACAGATCGGATTCGACCGTATACGAAAGGAACCGCTCAATTTTTTTGCCGCCCACCTGGAGCACCACGCTGTCACGAGACATAGACATTCACCTCGCCGCTCACCTCGTTGGGGTTGCGGATATCGTTAATCATCATCAGCCGTTCGGCAGCGTTATAGGGCAGGCCGTAGCGCAGGCAGACCAGATGCAGGGGCATGGCGTTGTCCAGCAGCACCCTGGTGACATTCTCCCGCTGCAGCTTGATGCTGGTCACATGCGATTGCAAGAGCAGCGCCTGCTTCCGCAAAGTGGTCATTTCCCGCGAGAGATTGACCGAGTCCTGGATCATGCCCCGCACAACCGCTAAACTGCTCTCCATCTCCCGCACCGTCATGGCCGGAGTGTCAGACGCCGAATAATCACTTGGCGTATAGTTCCCCAGGGCGTCGAAAACCGGTTGTTCCTCGGTCTTGATCTGCTCCGCTCTGGTCTGGTCATCCTCCTTATATATATAGGAGAGCTGCAGGGCAGTGTAGCTGGCCGAGGCAATAGTTGTGGTCTTTGCCGTTGTTTCGTTGAAGCTGCCACTTGCGCCGGCCAACTCGGTGAGTCCGTTTTTCATGCTGTCGATAAAGCGGGTAGGTGCCGACTTCAGGCCGGTATATAACAGGGCGTATCGCTCGACACATCTAGCCACACTGCCGATTACCCGGCCCGCCAGACTGGTACCATAATTGATAATCGAGACCAGGGAGTTTGCAGGATTGGCAATGGTATTCAGCGTGCCTTCCATGGTCCCGACAAAACCTTCAACTTTTTTCAGGTAGTTTCTGGCCTTGGTCGATACCTCTGTCAGCTGCTCCAGGATGCCAAGCTCTGGGTCGAGATCCGCGCCGAGAATAGCCACGGCCGCAGATCCTAAAGCCGCCGTCACATCATCCTCAAAAACCTGCATCTGCTCGGCGATACTGTCGTTAAAGGCTTCCTCCGCTCCGGCTTTGACATCATTGCTGACGGTTTCCCCGGCATCTTCTATCAGGCCATGAACAAAGGTGACATCGATCTCAGCTGTGTGATCGCGGTCATCATGCTTGACGGCAAGGGACTCGACACTACCCCGAAGCGGCCCGTATTTAGGATGGACCAGCTCAACAATCTCCATCCCTTCCAGAAGGCTGAGCAGAGCAAGGTGCGTGTCGTAAGTGGCATGCCCTGCATCGTCATCCCAGAAATAACAGCGAAACCTGATAACCCTGGCCTTTGCCCCCATATCTTCCAGCAGCGCCCCGTTCTTGTAGGGGTACTCATGGCGGATGATGGACTTTTCAAAGGCATCGTCAATGGTCTCGATCTCTAAATCAAAACCATCAAGCTGTGCTGTGTATAGATCGGGCATTTAGTTCCTCATCTCAATAAGCAGGCGGCATGGACGGAGCGAAGGAGCCGCGTTTCATGCTGTTGATTTTCATTGATGTGTTCGGATCATCGGACTTGCTCACTACCCGGCCATTGCCGTCTATGTCGATATTCAGGATGATGTTGTTGTCCGTCCGGCTCTCATGGGTCATGTCGTAAATTCTCTCTCCCAGCCAACCGGAGCCGCTATATTGCCCGCCGGACGCCAGACCGCTCATCCAGCCCATTGTCTTGTTGAGGCCGGTACCTACTGCGTAACCACCCGCCCCCGCAGCACCGACTAAACCCGCTCTCGGCGCAAGGTTTTTTGCAAGAGCAAGAGCGCCTTTTCCAAGGGCTTTGCCTTTACCCAGGATAGTTGCCAACGCACCACCCGTTGCCACCTCTGCAGCACCGCCCCCCAGGGCACCGCCGCCAATACCGCCCGCAGGAAAGTTAGTGACAAAAACAGGGATAACTCCGGTAGCAGCCTCAAGGGCTTTACCCTGGGTAACTCCAGCGGCAAGAGAACCACTGCCCTTCAAAAACTTCGAAGCTCCGGCACTCAGCGCCTTACTGCCGTACCGTGCAGCCAGCAGGGTGCCGACTGTAGCAATACCCGCACCAGCGATCATATCCTTGCCATCCAACTCAAGCCCGCCGTTTTCTTTTTTATCGCGAGCAAACTGTATCCAGTGACCAAGCGTTTCATTGATCGGTCCGACAAAGCCGTCAGCCGCCTGACGCAGATCGTTTTTCAGCATGCCGGTCTGGTCGATCAGGTTCCTGGTTGCATCGCCGAAATCTTTTTTCAGCGTTCCGCCGGCCTCGGCAATCTGAGCGGAAAAAGCCTTGACCTTATCAAGAGAATCCCCTTGCAAGAGGGTCTTGATACCCTTGATCGTGTCCAGATCGGCCTTGCCGAAAGCCTTCTGGATAAAGAGCGCGCGTTCCTGGTCGGTATTCAGGGTGTCGTAGATCTTTTTAATGTCCGTCAAAACATCGACTGCATCCCTCCGGGCTCCTTTGGCATCAAAGAACTTCACCCCGGTAGCCTTTTGCGCTTCTTTCATATAGTTGAGATTGGTGAAAACCCGCATTGTGGAGTCTGCCAAAGTAGCCAGTCGCTCTGCGTTTTTTTCCACCAGGGACAATCCTTCAATAAAGGCCAGGGTCGGTTCAAAATCCATCCCGGCACTCACCGCATTAACCCCGACTCTGGCAAAAATATTGGCCAGATCCTCAAGCTCGGCATTACCAAGCCGACCGGCCACGGTCATCTTATCCAGCATCTCCAGGGCAAGACCAGGCTTGGAAAGATCAAAATTATAAGCAGTCGCGGCAACGGTAAGCCCACCGGCCAGGGTGGCCTCACTGGCATTGGTAACCGCCGAGCCGATATTGATCGCCCCGATGGTTTCTTTCGCCGACTTCCAGTCAAGCCCTGACTGGATCAGGTTGTCAAAACCGTCCTTCAAGCCTTCAATCTGTTTCCCCGACTCCCGGCTCATATCGAAAAGGTCTTTCCGCAACCCCTTAACCTTCTCGCCAGTCTCCCCAGCCGTCTGGCCAATCTGGGTCATGGACTTGTCGAGGCTGGCTGAATCCTTCATGATCTTCCCGGCACCAAGGCCGAGACCCAACGAGGCCAGCTGACCGTGCACCGAGCCGAACAAACCTTTCAGCGAACTCAGCTCACTTTTTACGCCCTTGGCAAAATTACCAACAGCACCGCGAGAACTGTTCAGCTCGTTTTTAAACCTGGCCGTTTTGGCAATCAGTTCCAGGTAGAGTTTCATATCATTGGCCATCGTCGGGTTTTTTCCTCTTTACTACATAGCTTTTTTTCTTTTTCTTCGGGGAGACAAGATCGGCATGGGCCTTAACCAGCGCCCAGGCTTCAGCCTCCGGCATGGTCAGGGTCTCGCTGTAACTCACCCCCAATTTCAGCAACGCTATCTGGAGGGTTCGTTGCGGCTGCAGCCGCGTCTCGAAACGACTCCCTCTTGGCCACCTGCTTCTGCTCAATTTCGGCCAGATGGTTAAAATCCACCTGGGTCATGTTCATGATCAGCTCCGGAGTGACAGCTTCCTTGTCGATACCTTCAACAGCAAGCCGTTTAGCCATGAGGCAGACGCCATAATAAGAATCGCTCTTCGTCGCCCGCTCGACATCTGCAGACTCCAGGATCTCGATAGCGTCCCGAACCAGCTGCTCACGGTATTCGAACTCCCGGCAAAGCTGGCCGTTCCATTCTATTCCGACAGGTAAAGTGCCAATTGCTTTCAACATCATGACACCTTCTTGCTTGCGCCGAAGGAAATGGTCCGTACAGCCTCATTCTCTCCATCGTACTTGGTTGACCCGACTTTCAGGCAATAGAGGCCGGTATAGGTAACCCGTACCCCGTTTTGCTTGTCGATGGTCAGGGTACCGTCCTTCACCGTCTTGAAGTCAAACTCCGGGGTATCTTTCGGCACCACGTAATCGACTTCCACGCTATGCCGCTCGGTGATCGGGGCAAAGCCGGTCTTGTTCATCAGCCGGACTTCCTTTGCCGTCTCGGTCTCGCCTTCCGTTACGCTCTTGAAGTCTTCAATGTTCTGGCCATTGACCTCCAAAAGCACATTCATCACATATTCACTCATGATTTTTCTTTTTCACTCCTGATTTAATGCTCTGTTAAACCACCTTTTACAGCAGCAGATCGATACGTCCGGCAAAGACATGCAGCCCGTTGACCACATCAGCCGGAATCTTGGCGTCAAGCCGGTTGACGTCCTGCAGATCACGCTCGACTACCAGCCCATCCTTATTGGCCAATACCTCTTCAACAATCTCCAGCTCTTCCAGTTTCAGAAGAACGTCAAGCAGCTCCGTCTTCACCCGGTCCGGTGTTTTGCTGGAAAGCTTGGCCCTGGGGAAGCGTAAAGAAATCCTCTCCCGGCAGGCCTTACGCACATAATCCAGGGTGGCGATGGTTGTGGTATCGAGCAGACTGACATCTTCTATCCCCTGGGGATCAAGGGTGTAGGTGGTAATGGCACGAACTATCTGCACCCGTTCCCCTGGACCAACTTCCAAAGGACTCACCCCGTTATGCAGCAGGCTTTCCTGTTCGTTGCGGCTCAACCTCTGCTCAATTGCCGGGGCGTGGATCCCGACCAGGGCGAGAGTATTCAGCGGCATGGCCGGATCTTCTTCCCATGCCATGACCGCGCCATACGCTGCAGCCAGTTCAATATCCAAACTGCGTGTAGCCCGAAGGTACACATGGTTCATCCGTCCGGAGTTGATGTCAGCGGCCAAGGTAGTGGCAGCGGCAAGCAAGCCGGTAGTAGCATAAACGCCGCGGCCCGGTCGCTGTTCAAGCGGACCCGAGACAGCGTCTAAATGCGTCCGCAGGGCGGTGAGGCTCGTTTCATCATTTAAGGCGGTTACCACGATCTGATACTGCTCGGCAAAGACCGGAGTCAAAGCGTCGGTAATATCCGGATCAGCAGCACCGCCAGCCATGGCCACAATAGTTGCCGTAACGCCACCGGCGCTGATCTCTCTTGCAAGCCCGATAGAGTTGCCGATGGTCCCGCCGTTTTTCGCGGTAATGTCAAGCTGCTCGGGAATAACGCCATCGACGGCCACCGTTACCGGCAGCTCAGGAGATTTGGCAACTTCAGCCACAAGGCTTGCCGCTATCGCCGCCGCAGTATCGCCACTGGCAACACCGAGCTCAACCATCTTATTGCCAATAAAGAACTTAATCGAGCCGGAAGAGGTTGCAGGTCCGCCGATGGTAATGGTCCCGGCAGCTTCCACCGCCGTGGCCGCATCATCCAGGGCGACAATGGTCAGATCAAGATACGGATTGGCCTTGATAGCCGCAGTCGCCATGATATGGGCGTGCGATCCTGCCCCGAAATAATTGGAGGCTTCCGCATCGGAAAAAACCTTAGTCGGCACCAGCTCGGCAACGGAACCGGCGGCAAGCCGCTGGGCAACAATCAGCATGGCCTGGGCATTGGCGGGCAGGGTACGCACCGCCAGCCTGGTATTGAACTCGAAATACTTGCCCGGCTTCCTGATCGATGCCGGGATATTATCAAAACTGATATTTCTGGATGCCATTACTGGTCACCTCCTTTATTCTTTTTAGCCTTGTCTTCCGGTACAGGAGCCTGAACAAGCGAGCCTTCCCTTACCATCCGGCGATAATATGGCGTATCCTGGACAGTGACCGCAGTGCTGTCGGTGATATACTGTCTCGGTTTGCCTTCCATCGGGCACTTCAGGCCCGGAGCTGCTTTCACGTTCATATTTCTTCTCCTACACCGTTGTTATCACATCGCTGGCATCGACAATGTCATCACCAGGCTTGAGGTAATAATTCAATCCTATACTGAGTAAATCATCGGTTGCCTCTTCATCGAGCTTACTGATGGTGTATGAAGTACCAAGCTCCAGGGTGAAGGCAATCAGACCTTTTTTTCTTAACTCTTCAGAAGTGGCATTGCGCCAGCTTTTAGGGACAATCGGTTTTATGCCAAGGCCAAGATCCTGCAGCAGCAGTAACTGGACCACACCCTCCATGATCAGGTAGACGCCCTTTCTCCGCTCCCGCTCATCCATCAAATGAGAGAAGACGATATCGACGTACACGGTCACGGTCTGCCTGAAGGTGACCTGGGTGACCTTCTCAAAGGTCGCCGCCTCGGTCGAGATATAGACGGCGGGCTTGATCAGTCCCTGAAAACCTTTCTGCACATCGACCATCCCGGCTGTAGCCGACATCTTGCTTTCAATCAGCTCAACGATTGCGTCCTCAATCTCGGTCAGCATCACAGCCCCCGCATATTTTTACGGTTGAAAAGCCGCTCATTGCCGCTGACCATCGCCCCGTGACTTTCAGTAGTTCCGGAGGTGACGGCAACCGGTATTCCCACCGAAGCCTCACCTTTTTGAACCAGCCGCAAATGGGCCAGCGCCTGTTTTTGCCGTTCGCCTATTACTTCCGGCGTCTCGATATTCGGGCGTCTGCTGTAGAGGTTATAAGCGGACAGATCGACGGCAAACATCCTGATCAAGTCCGGTACCGGATTAAACGGCACGCTATACCGACCGCCGCAATGGGCATCGATCACCGCCTGTGCATTGGCGACCGCCCGATCAATGACGGTACTGTCGACGGTGCCGGTTTTGGCATCGTCGGTCAGTTGGATGAGGACTTCTTCATCCATCTGTTCAAGCAGATCGGCAAGGGTTGCATACATGGTTATTTACCTTTGGCCTTTTTTGGCTCGGTTTTTGCCTCATCCGCTTCAACGATGTCTACCGTCAACATCGGCTCGGCACGAAGCGCTTTAAGCTCACCCTCGGTGAACCTGTCGTCAGGATAAACGGTTGCCTTGGTGCTGTGGGCAATGCCGCAACGCCTGAAACCTTCTTTTTTGCTGGTTATGATCATTTTCTGCCTCTGTATCTCATCAGGGCTGGTTTTGAACCAGCCCCTACATAGTCCATTGTGTACGGTGATCCGTAGGGGCGGGTTCTAAACCCGCCCCTTCATACTTACGCCGCGCCGGTTGAACCGAAGCTCAGCTGCCAAAAGCCATATCCGCCAGCTGCCCTTGCTTCGGCACCAAACTTGTATTCCGCCTTCATGAACACATCTTCACTGGCCATATCCGTCTGCTGGACAAAGACCGGCTTCTTCCTCTCCTGATAGATAAACGGCTTGACCGGTCTGCTGGTCACATGCAGGAACCAGGCAGTAGAGGAGGTGAGACGCGGATTAACCAGCACCTTTGCCGTTCCTTTGTAGGGGTTTGGCGATTGGTCGGTCAGTTTATCGCTTTCACAGATGAGCCGGGCTGTGGTCTCAAGCGCCGGGGGAACCTCCAGGGTGTCGGGAATCATCGCCAGTGGCCGTCCCTCTTCATCCTTAAAGCTCATTATCGCTGTCCTCGCCGCACCATAGCTGGCTGCTGCATCCACCGTGGTAGCAGCAGACAGTGCCGCTGTTCCCTTGTTGCTGACACTGGCACCGGCAACGGCATGGTCGGTGTCGTAAAAATACTGCCCGTCATAACAGAGACCGGTGAAGGCTCCGTTCTTCAGATCGGCGTCGATCTCATCCGGCAACTGCTTGGCTGAATATCCCGCTTCCTGAGCCATGGGTGCGTAGATACCAAGGGTGTCGTCCTCGATATCGTTGCGGCGTACTGCGACGGTTGCTTCCCAGTCGTCATTGGTTATGGCATACTTGTATGCTTCCAGCGCCTTGATAAACTTCTCACCAACCCACTTACGCATCTTCGGGAACCGGCTCAGCCAGTTGTAGTTGTTCTGGCTGGACCCGGACGGCACCAGCATTGTAGTCTGCTGCCAGATCGAAGGTGCCGCTTCGAACGCCTTGTTGAAGGTAGTCTTCAGGTTGACGAAAACCCCTTCGAGATTTGCTTTATTGACGATCATTTAACGATCTCCTTGTATTGTTTTTTTTCTTGTCTCCATGCTTCCTGCATGAAAACCGATTGACCTGTTATTTACGCGAACTGTACCCAAACACCGTCTGCATCCACGTCAAAGACCGTACCGGCTATAGAGCGGGTATTAGTGCCGCTGGTCTTTGCCACTGTCTGATCGTCAACGACATAGCAGTCGTTGCCGATATCGGCGATGGTGATAAGATCGGTGGATGCCGAATTACCGAAACGATAAACGCCCTTCTCTATCTGAACGTGATCGTCACCAGCCAGACCGGCCGAATTGTCCACCCGCTCGGATGCCATGCCAAGCGCCTTCAGCGTGGTAGACGTAGATCCGGGGACCGCATTGCCCGCCGCGTTTCGGCAAACAAGTGAACCGGCAAAGATGATGGTAGCAGCGGCAACGGCCAGACTGAGACCACTTCCGCCACGCGCCGGCGTATTTCTATCAGCTGTTAAAGCCATGTTGTTCTCCCTTTTCTTTTAATGATGTTCGATTACCGACTACCGATAACCCTGCAGTTTTTTACTTTCCGTACTTCTCCAGATCCTCAGCCGAGTTGCCGAACATCGAAGCTATTTGTTGCTGCTCGGCATTAAGCGCCTTGCTGTTCTTGTTGATGTTTTCATCATTCAGCCCACTATCCGCACCGATCACCGGGGCAGCGGCACAATAGGCGACAAACCTTTCCAAGCCGCCTTCCTGGCTGCACTGCGCTTTATGATAGTCCGAAGTGGCGGGGGTGATTTTGCCATCCTTCAAAGCCTGCTCAATGGCCGAGTTGATCTCCTTATCAAGTTCGGTCTTTTTTACTTCGGCCAGCTTCTGCTCGGCATTGTTGGCCTTGGCCAGGGCCGAATCATAATCGGCGCGCGGTACAAATTTTTCGAGACTCGGATTTTCGGCCCGGTTATTGGCCGTAGCCAGGTTGTCTTTCAACGAGCCTATTTTTGCCAGTGCCTCTGCTTCAGTGGCATTTTCCGACAGCGCCAATGCTGCCAGCAGTGCTTTTAACATACTGTCCTCCTTGGTGAGCTGTCCGCCCCCCTGTTGTTGATTGAGTGCCGACAACTTCAAGTTGGGCTGATTGGTTACAGCCACCGAAGTTATGCCGACGATGGTCCCGCCGTCTTTTTCGTAGATGATGACCGGGCTCAGATACCTGTAGGCCCTGTCACCGACCAGTTGCTTGCCTTGCTCCGTCCATTCCGCCTTGCCCCATATCTCGCCCTCTCTTTGCTGCAGCTCCTTGATCCAGCCTACAGCCGGGGCAGGTTCGCCTTTTGGTCCCTTCAACTCGGTACTGTGCTCGATATCGATAGGCAGATCCCGAGCCAGCTCGGTAAAATATTCGAGGATGACGGCGGGGCGGCTGTTGTTCCAGTTTCTGCCGTCCCGGCCTGAAACTTCACCGGCAGGGATGAGAAAAACCCACTCCGGAGTTTCGCCCGGGCTGGGAGAAATCTCGATGCTGTTCATTGCCGTGCATGCGCTGTATTTTTTATTCACCCTTTTTCCTCTCCCTACTGAAAACTGAAACCACGTTTAAACTATGTTTAAATTCTTCTGTGCTTGACGAGCGGTACTATGTCCGTGTCACCAAGCGCAGAGGTGCCGAAATCGCCTTACAGGTCAATTTAAGCGTTTTTATCTCCACCTTGACATTTCGTCCTCCAGGACCTTTAAAATCCAAGCCCGATCCTGCGGAGCCAGGGCCAGACCATCCCCTTCATTCATGGCCAGATACGGCCTTGCCGGAATAGTTACCTTCCTGCCCCGGCCAGCCGGGCCACCAAACTGATGAATGGCCGCATAGCGGACAGAGCCACCAGCCCCGATAACAACACTGTCTCTCGTTGCCTGATGATGGACCGAATCAGACAGATCGCCATGCTCCCACAGGATTCTCTTGCCCTGGAGATAGCGCTTGCCGCTGACCTTCAAGCCGCCGTCTTTCCTGAAACCTTTCTTTCTGACCAGCCCCATCATCAGAGTAGTTTCGGCCAGTGGTGCCCATCTGCTGCCGTCCGGAGCCGTCTCGTTGCTGAAGTTTTCCAGCACCCGCCGTTCATAACGTGCGCCGATTCTGGTCATCACCGGCAGCATATCCTCACTGCGGCGATCTATCTTATCCAGCAGCCGGGTAATCTCCCGGTCATCTATCTTGCAAGTAATGTCCATTCTGCACCTCGCTTGACCAGCTCCGTTTCGTCTACTGCGGTAAAACCGGACAGGATAAGCCCGGCACCGTCTTCAGCCTTGAGCAGAGTAGCGCTATAAGCCACCTTGTCCTGCAGCAGATCGACCGCCAGCTCATTCCCCCGGCGGTACAGCTCCCCGCTGTCGATCACCTCCGGCAGCATCCTATAGGTATCGAGACCAAGCTTCTTATCCGCCAGCGCCTCGGCGGCGGACCAAACCACCTGCTGCTCAACACCCAGCAGCGCCAGATCATCCGGCCTCAACACGGCAACGGGAAACTCTCCGCCGATCTTTCCGGCGACAAACCGGTCAAAGGCCGGTTCATGCACAAAGCGCTGCAGCCAGGATCGGGCCAGATCGTTATCCATGGACTCCATCTTCCCGGTCAGACTGCGATAACCCTGCCGTTGTCCTTCCTGCCCTACGTTATAATTCCAGCCGTCCGAAGGGACGTTTTCCCAGCCTTGCGGCCTGGTGGTTTTTTCCGCCGGCGCGTTTTGATACTCATCTTTTTCAGCAGCCACCGCCCGGCACTGACAGCCCCAGGCGTTGGGCGGATAGTTGACAGTCCAGAAAGGATCGTTGATCGGATAAATCATCCCGGAGAGTGCCACATGGTTCTGTCTCGGGTTCTGCACCCCGTCATTATGCAGGTACATCAGGTATTCGATCCCGCCCTCGGTGAACTGCTGCCAGCGTCCGGCCTGGTAAGCCGTCTTGATATTGGTCCGCCAGATCAGATCAGATCGCCAGGCAGCACCGCCGCCTTTCAACTGCCAGCCGTAACGCTCGACCAGGGGCCGGAATTGCTGACGGAACTCGCGGATATCCATGCCGCCGGCAATGGCTTTGTCGGTCATCTTGCGCAGATCGCCAAGCAGGTCGGCATGGTAGGCACCGGCAGAAGTAAAGGCTTTGGCATGGGCGGCACCGTCCAGCTCATCCCAGGCGCTCGACTCGATAGTCAGCTTATCCCTGAAGAATGCCGAAGCTTCGGCAAAGGGCAGGCTGAATATCCGTGTGAACTCGGCAGTGTTCATTCTTCCTTAGCCTCCACACGTCCGGCCAGGTTTCCCAATAGCTCAAGCCGTGCCATGGTCTCGGCAAGCCGCTCCGGTTCGGTTGCCGCAAAAAGATCGATCAACCGTTCCTTAAATTCATCCAGGCTCTCCACCTGGTTGAGCAATTCCTCGGCGCTGTCGATCATCCCGGCAGCAGGGCCCGCGGACTGGCCCTTCATCCAATCAAACAGGGCCGTCTCGACCGTGGGCTCCACTTCTGAACGATTACACGCACAGCCCTTATGTTCCTGATTTAAAGCAATACGGTTATTCGCAGCCTCCGTAGGGGCGGGTTCTAAACCCGCCCTGTTCACACCCAACAGCTCGGCATCCTTGGCAGGATCGGGCAAGCCCAATTTATCCCGCACCACCGACTGCTCAACCTTCAGCCCCAGCGGCACCAGCTTCTCAAGAGCCGAGGTCAGCACCGTCAAATCATCGTTTTCAACCGCTCTCAACACCAACTCAGGATAGTTTTCCTGCGGGCCGAAATTCAAATCGATAAACGGAATAACCAGATCACGGTTCAAGGTCTCCGCCAGCTGACAGGCGTCATCGTCACGGATATCCGAACGTACTTCCGCCTGGGCCTGATCATTGCCGAGCTTGCCCGGCGTCCCTTGAGTGGTCGCAGTCTGGCCGAGTATTCCCCGGCTGACCTGTGCGTCCAGCCAATCGGCCAGCCGCATGAAGAGAGTATCGCCGCCGGTGGACTTGCCGCCCTCGACAAACTCTATCCGCATCGACTCGGGGATCACCGCAGCCGCGTCACTGCCCATATTGGCAACGGCCATCTTCAGCACGTTGATATCTTCAGGCTGCGCCGTCGAGCCGTATTTACCGAGACGCAGCGGCATACCGAAAACCTCGGCAAAGGCCAGCCAGTCCTTGACTGTGTAATTTTTGCAGAGATAGGACCATGCCGCCACACGGGCAATCCCGCCCCGGATCGGCAGGCCGCTTTTCAAATGAGGCAGATGGACCAGAAACTTATAACCTTCCAGCTCGATACCTTCGGCCATATTGGCCTCATCCAGCAGGCGGATCTTGCGCCGGGATTCCCGGTCAAAGATAAAGAAGCGGGGATCACGCCACTCATAACCGCGCGGCATCCACTTTGAACCGCGGTCCCACATAATCTCGCAGACCGAATAACCTTTACCCAGGGAGTCGAGCAGATCCTTCAACATGCCCCTGAAACCCGCCTTTTTAACCATGAGCCGGACTTCATCGGCCATCTGGACATCTTTGGGACTGTCGCTTGCCGCCTCGATTATCACCGGCAGAGCAGCCACAGCTAACCGCCGCTTACTCATCTCACAACGATAATGCAGGTCGCGTTCTTCCATCTCCTCGGCTAAGGTCAGGTAATCGTTCGCATCACCTTCAGCGGCACTTCTCAGCAGATTAGCCAGCCGGTAAGGGGTCAATCCAGAAGTAACCGAAGAGTCCCACACCGTCCGCACACCACTCATGGCCGGTGCGGCCAGCTCTTTCTGCAGCTGCCTGCTCTGTACCGGGTTGCCCCTGTGATCGTAGATTGTCACCATTACCAAGCCCCGCTTATTGCGCCGAATCCGGCGTTTGTCCTTATCTGCCTGCTCATATCGTCGTCACCGTTGGCCGCACGCCTTTTTACCGATTCATAGCTATAGGTAATATCGCCGCCTTCCTGCCTGGTAGCGTATACCACCATGACACCGGCAACTCCGGCGTCGCCGTGACGCTGTCCGCCGCTCGATTCGGTTTTGCCGTCCGGCAACTTCGCCACACCCTTGATCATCTTGAAAGCCCTGTTGTCCTCAATCCAATCGGCATCGAGAGGGAGCAAAATCGTCTCGTCTTCAAATGCCGCCTTGTAGCGCGGCATATTGTCCCGGTACCACGCCTCGGTGAGCATCACCTGGCTTATCCTGTCCTGGCCGTACTTCTGCGCCGCCACTTCGGCCAGGTATTGGCCGTTTCCTCTAGCGTCAAAAGCACCGTGGGAAAACATCGGCAACCTGTCGCAGATGTAAAAGACAACCTGACGCTGGGTTTCGAAAGGCACGTTTTTCAGCTCCAGGCCGAATGGTGCGGCAAAGGTTGCGTTCTGTTGCTCCTGCACAGGCAGGTAGATACTCAGGTCGCCATTCCTGGCAAAGTCCTCGCCGAAGTAGCTGCGCCGCTTTGGGTCGAGTTTGGCCAGCAAAGGTGCAAGGTTGTCCTCACACCATGCCTCTGTCTCACTGATCCTCTGGGCTTCAGGGAAGAAAGTGAACTCGTTTTTCAGCTCCAGCCGCAGAACTGGTATGTCCTTCGACATGCAGCGTTCAACCAGGGCACGGGATAAAAATGCTCCGCTGCCCTGAGATGGAATACAGAACAACTCCTCGTCATGGTTCGGGCTGTACCTTTTAACCAGGGACGCCCGCCACTCTATTTCTGCCTGCAGGCTCCACGGCTTGCCGGTAACTTCACAAATCCTGCGGTACAGTCCTTCATGGATGGCGTCGTCTAGGGTCACCCGGTGAATCTTGTAGTCGTTTCTGCCTGCCCGGGCGTCCTGGATCAGCACGTTAAACGGATTCTCGGTGCCGTTGTGAGTGCTGATTATATGGACCGTTCCGCCCCACATGGTCATAGCGATAGCCGCTTTCAGCAATTCCTCAAGGTCATCGACAAACGCAGCCTCATCAAGCACCAGCCGTTCGCGGGGTCGCCCCTTGCTGCGCAGGTTTCGCGGGTTGCTGGAAAAAGTCTCGATTGCATAACCGCTGTCAAACCGTATGTCGTAGACATGGATATCCTTGCCATCGTCCCGCTTGAGGATCTTCTCGCCGATCCCCCCGACAGCCGTATGAAACGCCTTGGCCCAGGTGGCGCAGTCCTGGATAAAACCTGAGGTCATCTCCTTGTCGTATGATATATAGTAGACGTTTGCCCCTCGCTCTGCGTCGGCGGCATGGAGCACCGAGTCTGCGGCTTCACCGTATGACAGGCCTATGCGCCGGCCTTTTTCCATAATTTTTACCGGCGACTTGTCGGCTATCCAGCGCTGCTGGTATGGCAAGAGAATTGCGCTCATGCCATGAGTTCCTTCATTATTGCGGAACGTAGTGAGTCAATGGTTACAGCGCTGGCCCCTTGATTCGTCGCCTCCTTGACGACGTTCTCGGCTATCCGCTGGGCCTTTTCCATCTTATCCCAGCGCTCAAGCAGAGCGCCGATTTTGCTCAAGGTGTCCATCATCGGCGCTGTTCGCTGCCGGGGAGGCGTGGTCTCCAGATGCAAAAGCTGTTCTTCGAACAGATCCCGCAGTCTCTGGATGTTGCCGCGCTTCTGGCCTCTGGCCCTGTCCCAATCGTTCAAGTCCTGCTTCGGGTCTTTGGTGTCCGCCTTCCAGCGGGATAGTGTGGTGACAGAGACACCGAGCTGCTCACTGATTGCCGAGAGGGAATTGCCTTCGGCATATAGCCGTAGGGCCTGGGGCTCCAGATAGCCTTTGTCGCCCTTACTGGCCAAGTGCTTCCTCCAGGTCCCAGATCTGGCCGCGAATCTTCAACAGCTCGCCCTGGCGCATGACAAGATCGTCCATCTTTGCTGCTGCAACGGCTACCTGCATTTCGATTACGTCCTGCAGGACAGGGTTAATCAAGGGCGGGATGTCGCGGGCCAATGCTTTGGCTTCGATTTCCAGATTGGTCTGGCGGATTTTCAGCCGTTCCAGTTTCTCACGCATGAGAGCGTTATTGTTCATTACTTTCCTCTTTGCAGATCATGTTTAATGAGGCTTGCCAACTGCTCCATGGTGCCGACGTTCACCCGGACCATGGTCATAAGCTCCCCGGCCATCTTCTCATAGTTGTGGACCAGCACCACGTTGTTATCATAGCGACCGTTGGCCTCGCGGTTATCTTTGCGTACTTCATCCCGCAGAGCCACCAGCGCCGTGGACAGTTTATACAGCGCCCAGCTTAAGGCGGTGGGTGGTAAGAGGATCAGCACCAGCACAATCAGCGCCAGGGGGCCGCTGCTGAGTACGCTCAAAATCTCGACAATCGCTTTAGCTATGGCTACGTCCGGCATTACAAAAGTCCTTTTTCAATTAATTCAGCGCAGTCCACACAATGGGTGCATCCTGGTGATGCTTCGCGCCGTTTTTGCGGGATAGACTCACCACATTCCAGACATATTTTCAGGGAAGGGCCAGTCCTTAATCGACCTTTGCGCAGCTGCTCTTCAATCGCCTGCCGACAAAATAAGGCGTCCAGTTCCTGGGCTAGTTCAAACTGCTCGGCCATCACTTACCGCCTGTAATTGCTGCGGTAATCTTATTGGCAATGCCGAAACGCTCGGTACTGCGCCCAACTATCCAGACAGAGCAGACCCCGCCCCAGGTGAACCAGAACTCGCTCGGTAATTGAATGTTCGGCATATTGGTAAGCGCCTTGCCGGTGGCAACCAGGGAAACCCAGGCCAGGACCGGCAGCAGGACGTGCACAAGGCCGATAGCAAGCAGCCCAAAATAGACGATGGAAGGCCTGGCCCGTTTGGTAAAGGCGTCGCCCTGGGCCATTTCCGCCGTCATAACCGCCCGTTGTGTTTCAACGATGGTATTTTCCCGAACTTCCAGCATCTGCTGGAGCTGGAGCTTGGCAGCGGTCTTTTCCGCTTCGGTGGCCGCTGGAGGGAAGAAACGGTCTACTAAGTCTTTTGCAAGGACAGCTACGGAGCCGAAGCCGGTAAAATCAAGCCCCATGGTAATATTCCCCGGTCAAGATCATCTGGGCCAGTTCGCGGGCTCTGCCTCGGACTTGCTCAGCCCATTTGCTGTCGAGCATCTGTGTGTATGCTTCGATGTAGTCGCCTGTCTGCAGCGCAAACAGCAACTTTTTAAAACCGGCGAGACGAGGCAATCCCAGGTTAAAAGCCATGTCGGCCAGGGCATCCTGCCGGACAATGTTCAGATTGGCGATCCAGGGGTATTTAGTGTGCAGTTCATCCGTGGTATTGGCGATATCCTCATCCAGCAGCTGCAGGGCGATATCGTGGGGAATGCCGTTGTCGTCAAGGTTGTGCCCGACTCCGATGGTCAGCTTGCCGACCGTGTCCCGGTAAGGCCGAAGAACCAGCCCTTCGTGCCTGATCAGCATGTCTCTTAATTTGCTCATTTACTGCCCGCCTTACTTAAACCACCACCGACCGAGGCAGGACAACCCCGCCCCGGCCATCCCGGTAGTAAAAACATCTTGTATGCCATTGTTTTACAATGGTTGCGGGTGGAGTTAGAGGCGTAAGGGTGCAGTATTTTAGGGGGTTACAGCCGGTTTTCAGAAAAAATAAAGAAGAGGAAAAGGGGAAGGTAGGGGCGGGTTCCAAACCCGCCCTTTTTTCGGTTGCGGTTACAGTTTTTCGGCTGCGGTTCGAATGGTATCTTCTATCCCTTGGAGGATTAAAAACAGGCCGTTGATTCCGGCAGCACTCAAGCCGGAAGCCGTGTCGCTTTCGATGAAATGCGCCGAAAGTTCCTTGACGAAGCTGGTTACATAAGCGGCACCCTGGAGCATGTCGGCGGGGTTATCGCTGTCGGCAAAGGAGAAAATAGCCGGTTGGATGAGTTCCTGAACTTCCATATCATGCCTCCTTGGCAGCATTACAGAGAAACGACACGGTAGCACTGGAACGGCCTGTCATCCTGGCTATCTCGGCCTGACTATGACCCTGCTTTTTCAACTCGATTATTTCCGCGCGATTTTCGGCGGTTAGCGGTATGTTTTGCCTCCTCTTTTTTGGTTGCATGCTCGGCAGCATGTTCTTCAGGTAATTGATTTCGGCCCTTTGCATTTCAATGTATTCCTTCATGGGGATTACCATGCAATGAGCTGGGACGCCGGAGGAGGTGTCTGGTAATTCGTAGGCTGTGGGCTGGGTATCGTTGATCGGCGGTTGCTGATAAGTTTCTTCAAGTATGGAGAAGGCCCGCATTATCTGGATTGCGCGTTGCGCTGCAATCGGAGATTTTAAAACGGAGGAAAGCATATTTGCGCCGAATCGGGTGAACATCCAGGGGAGGTGTCCACCGAAAAGACTTAGGGGTGTGCCATTTTGGGATACCAGGTTTTTTGCTTCAGATTCAGTAGCTCGAAAACAAAAATCTTCAGGGAAACGCTGTGGATTGCGACTGACTGCCCGGTTGATCTGTCTTGTTTCTACACCGTAGATTGTAGCTAATTGATTTGCCAGCATAGCCGGAGGTCTATTTGGGAGGTTTATGATACTGTTCTGAATGTCTTTTACGGTAATTTCTTTCATGGTGCTGCTCCTTTGTGGTTGTGAATATTTCGCCATTTTTACGCCAAAAAAAAAGGCGGGCCGAACAGGTTGGCGTACCGGACAAAGGGACCGGCGAGCCGTGAGGCTCCCTGCTCGACCCGCCAAAAAGCGAAGTCGAAACCACGGACACAAAAAAACCGCCAACAAAAACTACTGCGGCGGGTGTCCGCCTTTGTTCCAGGACGCCAATCCCGGTTGCCGATTTTGCGGCAACATGGAGAGGATAGCCCATGGTTGTGGTTTGTGTCAATGTTTATTGTTTTTAATCGCAAGCCATAAATGTTATGTCGTCTTGCATCAAAATACCACTGACTTGTAGCTGATTTACCCAGCCCGTGGAACCGTCATAAGGGCTCTTTACCTGAAAGTCAGGGCCGGAAGTCTTTAAAAGCAAGGCTCTGGAGCCAGGAAGAAGATTCCCCACTGCAGGAAAACGCCCCTGGGCAGTTGATTTTTTCCAGAGCTTAATTTTATAGTTACCCACCACCCATGCTTCGGTGGTTCCCATCTCCCTGGCAACATCTGCAGCCGAGTGAAGCTCGATAAATTGCCGACATCCAGCCAACGCAGGCTGGCAAAACAACAGTACAAAAAAAAGAAATAACGTGAAAATTCTACCGATCATACAGTCCTCCATTTAAAATGATTAATGATCAAACAAAGTTATCATAAAAAAAGACTATTAACAATTAAGGCAAGTATATAAATTCAATCCGGTTTACCGGCTCAGCAAGGCTGCAGCCATAATGCTTTTGCAGCATTGCCACAAACTGATCCGGGGTCTTATCGGGAAATCCCTCTTTCACGCAATCATCGTAAGTTATCGCATACAAGGGCTCGCGCCAGGTGGACACGATCTCGATCAAGCCGAGCTTAACTATCTGCTCACCCTTCTTTAAGCCCATAGCTTTCTCAACCCCACACACCACATCTCCAGGATTTAAGAACCACCAGCCGAAGCGACGTGTCACGGTTTTGGTTCTGGCCCTAAATTGCTCCGTGGTCATGGCAAAACTCATATTTCTTGGCATTAGTCAATCTCCGTTAAAACAGCTTTAATTGCCCATTACTCTCAACATCAGCTTCCCCGGTGATATTCCACACCTGGCGCTCTCCAAGTCCGACCCTTCTGGCAATTTCCGGTACCGTCATGTCTGCGTCCCGCAGCTGCTTGATCCAGCGATTGCGAGCAGCCCGCTCAATGGCATCGACGTTGTGACAATATATATAGGTGCCTCGATAATGCTTAACCAGGGCCAGGGTAATATCGACGCCCTGGCCTGGGGCTAGTTTCTCTATCACCGCCGCCACTCCCGACAGATCACCCGGCAGCTCTTCAATGGTGGGCAGCATGTTTTCCGGTAGTTCAAACTTCAAAATCGACATCTTTTCTGACCCCCCATTGTTTCAATGATTCAATCACCTTAAAGCACTGGGCACCGTCACACCAGCGCAGGTTGGTCACTCCGGTCATCCGCTTGACATAGGCCTGCAGGGCGGCGTCCGTGCCGCTCCTGGTAGCTCCCGCCGCATGGAGAGTAATCCACATGGCAACAACCTTGCGCATTTTGGCATCTTGATAATAAGGGGAATTGGTCCCTTTGTCCGTCGGCTGCTTGAGCCGCTTTACCTTCCAGCCCAGGCCCTTGAAATGCGTGTACAGATCGGCAAGTTGCCAGGTGGACAGCTCTTTTGAAGACTCGACTTTGTACCTGTCGGAAATCAATTGATGTTTGTCTATGCCCAGCTCTTTGCAGGCTATGTTGATTTTTGCGTAATCCGCTTTAGTTGGTGCCATTATTCCATTCCTTTAATGATCTTTGAAAGACCATTTAAATCTATCACCGCCGAAGGTGCGCCATGCTTCTTATCCCATTCCCTCCTGGCCTTTTCCATGGGGTCAAGGAGTGGATCCGCCTCTGCCCTGTCCGGTGCCGGTGTCCTGGGCCTGGCTGCAGCCTGGGTCTGGCCTTTCTTTTCCCCCTGATAATCGGCCTGATCGGCCAGATCATAGGCGACTTTCTTCAGATAGTTATGGTTCGGCATCGGCAGGCTGAGCCCGGCCCGCTGCTCGACCATTTGTTCCATAGCCCTGGACCAGATAGTTGCCGAGCAATTGCGATCCACACGGCCCTGGATAGAGACAAAGCCCTTGGTAGTAAGGGCGTCGATCTCTTTTACCAGCCGAAGCGCTTTCTTCCAGCTGAGAGCGCGGGTACCTGGTCTAAAGAGCGACATATACCCGAGGGCAGCTGCCGACAGAGGGGCGGGCAGTTTGGCTATGACAAGTAAGGTTTCTCGGCAAGCGGCATCATTCATCCAGCTTTCAGCGCTGGCGATTGCTCCGCAGCCGGGGCAGATCAGTTTCATTTTGTTTTATCCTTCAATTCCTGATATTTACTTCTTTTCCTGTTTTCGTTATTTGCACAACCGATACAAAGCTGCTGATACTGGGCGAGGTTACACCACTCCATAGAGACCTTTGTGCTCTTCTGCATTTTGCAAGATATATCTAGGCTTTGGTTCATGGGTTTTCTTTCTCAACCTGCTCTTTTTATATGGTAACGACCTTACATCCGTGTTTTTTAATGGAACTCTTTCTAACGCATATAGGCAGATTTATTGCTATATCCACATCAAAGAAATCAGCTACACCCCCTCTGTCAAATAGGCAGCAATACATCCTGTTAACAAAATCAACTGGTAGCTCTTCATTGACAATGTCATACGCATTAGATTTTTTTTTGCTTTCCACAACGGGCAGCAAGACAGGGTCCCCAGGCTTAAAAAACTTTGGCAGCTCTGATTTGCTTATATCTAAATACAATTTCTTATCCATAATCCTCTCCTTGGTGAAACGGGCAGGTTTAGAACCTGCCCCTACGGTAAACCTTACACATGGCTGATAGAGAACCTTACACACGTGGCGCTTTGTCGTGGGTAGGGGCGGGTTCTAAACCCGCCCTTGCTTGTTTTCTCGAAAGCTGCCCGGTTCTGACGGAAATCTTAGCCAGTGTTCGGACAGTTTCCCTGAACTCTTCGGGCTGGCCATTCACATCAAACTGATTAAGGCGGACGTGCTCCGCCCTGGTGATAAGTTCAAGATTGCTTATGTCCCAATTTTTAGGATCACCGTCTTTTAACCGTAGGATCATTCCCTCCGGTACCGGCCCGTTATGAGCCTCCCAGTTGACAACGTGCTTGGCCCGGAACCGCCCGTTAAAACCTGTATAGGGGTTTTTTTCTGCAACCTTGACAAAAATATAGCCGTCCTTGGAGCATACTCTTTCATGGCCGATAGGTTTGACGTTCGCCGGGACATGGCCATTATTAAAGCAGCCGCTGTTCGGCTTGCAGATCCCCGTGCCTTTGGTGCCATCATTCCATGGCATTTGACCTTTTTCGAATTGTCCGGTCCGGCCGGAGACAATGCCATGGTTTTTGACAAAGCTTTTTACTTGTCCCTGTTTGATCTGCAGGCCGAATTTTTTATTAACCACTTCGGTAAGTTCGACAATGCGCAAGCGTGAATAATTTGCCTTGATGAAATCAACCTGCTCTGGACTAAACAACAACGAATACCCTTTAATCCTTCCTGCACCGCGACCGCTGGTTATCTTGTATCTATTCAAAGTTGCGTCAATCTGTCCAACCGAAAGGGCACATCCAAAATGGGTGTTGAACCGCTCCGTCAGATCAGCACAGGAAAGCAAAGGAAAACCAGCCTCCAGGAAGGCAAGATGATCTGTAATGTACTTAAACCCCATCATTACCACCGGCCTGCAGCATCTTCGGCACATCCTTTGTGTTGATGTCTCTCTCCCAGATAGCCTTTTGCGCTTCAAGGACGATCTTGCCTGTAGCGACTATATCCTTGGCGATAGAGCTTATGGCCTTACTCCTGGTTACTTCCTCCAGGAGCTTGTCGCCTTTTAAATTCTCTTCGCCGAGCCTTTCCAGCTGGGCAAAAAGATGATTGTTTAAGTCTGTCAGTCTGTTTTTCATGTTTTTCCTCAATTCATTTATGGCTGCTCATCAGATCGACGGAACCGCCCGCCGATAACCCCGGCTTGCCGGGGTTTCGCTTTAATCTTCGACAGTTACTCCAGCTGCCCTTTCTTTAATTTTTACAAGCCTATCTATTTCTGCAGCAATAAGCGCACCCGCAATAACCAATCGATCTATCTTATTTTTTTTTCGAAAACGATCTTCATGTTCAGAACTCCAGGAGTCTGGATAATCGACCCATATTGATTCTCCTCGCCATTCTGCAAAATCCATTGACAGTAGACAAGCAGCAGCCTGCGCCAACTCCCCGTGTTTATTATCCTCACGGTCATCGTGTTCTGCGTTAAAACCGTGTTTTTCAATTTGTTCTTGGCGTTCATTTTTGATCATTTCTATTCCGGAAATAGGTAACTTATGATCAATGTCTTCTCTTGCATGTTTCATTATTCGTAGCCCTCTGTTTTGATTTCTATTCTAATATCATGTCCTTCTCTATCGTCTGAGTTGATTATTACCAGCTCAGGCCCGGAAGCGACTCCGCAGTACCCATAGGCATCTGTTAATCTCTTGGTGGCATATTCAACGATATCCCTTAGTATTTCGTTTTTCATATCCTCAACTCCCCACATATCCGCAAACAACCTGCGTTCCGCCGCCATAACTCAGCGAACCATGATAATACCCGCAGACAACCTTCCTCCGGCCTTCCTCCTCGGTGATACAGATTGATTCAATAGGACAATCGGCGATGGTGCATGTGCTGAAAATCATTGCCAGCCGCTTAACGGATTTTCTTTTATCATCCGCCTGTGCGCCCTGTGCCCCCATGATGGGAGCGTTCTGTGTCTCTGCTACCATCATGGCTAATCCTTTACCACTTCGATATTATGGTTGTTTTTTAGCAAGTGCTGCTTAAGGGCTGCAGCGCTTAGCCACCAGGGGCCATAAGTGATGAACTTGGCGTTCATCCCTTTTTTCGGGGCTTCCTTTTTGCCGTATATTTTCAGCCAAAAAGCCCGATGCTTGGCAGAGTGCAGAAACTGCGTTCTCTGCCGATAGAATCGCCGGGTCTCTTCGGGTATCTCCGGGTTAAGATCGGTATCTTTATGGTGCACATGCCAGATCCCTCTGATATAGCCGTTGACATACACCGTGATGCCGAGCTTATTCTTGCCCATTTGCCCTCTGGTTATATAAAGGTCATAGCCATCAACCAGCAACTTGACGATGCCGAAGCAGCCGGACAGCTGGTTAATGACAGACTCCCATTCTTCCTTGGTCGGCAGCTTGCGAGGCACAACCTCTGTAGGGTTATAAGTCATGCCTACACCCCCGCCAGATCAAGCCTGATGGTTTTCCACTCGGCATCCGGTGCCGGTTTCGTCTGGAACAACAGATATTCCCTGGTCCCGGTGATGGTGATAGCCTCGGTGATCAGGTCCATTGCCGCCTGCCATTCCGGGTCTTTGATCTTCCAGTTGCGCAGACCAAGAATCCTGCTGGTATCGACGTTGCCCTTTTTGTCGGTAGAAAAGGCATGAGAAACGACCACCTGGAGGTTCTCATTGGCCCCGACACTCCACGCCTTGGCGCAACGATCTATCTTTTGCTTGGCCAGCTGCAACCGCTCATCGAAGGCGACAACCTTATTGACCTTGATGGTGACCCGCAGATCGCCGGAAAAACTGTCCAGGCTGTAATTCCCGCCTGGATTCAATTTCTCTTCGCCTGCCGTGGTTGCCAGCCAGTCCAGATAACTGCCTATATCCGCGCTGACCGCCTGCTTGAATTTGCGCAGGTGCTCCTGAGCCTTCAGGGCCTGACGGTGCAGCTTCTCCACCATTGCATCTCGTTTCTTTGCTACCGGGTCCACATACTTGGCCGGGATAGAATCGCCTTTTGCATCGATCCATCGGCCTAAATCGTCTTTACGCGCCATGATTCACACCATTCTTAATTGCCTTAAACTGCTTTTTACTTTGGAAATATTCCCGGCACCTGTCCGCGAAAAGCTCGGCAACCAGGCTTAATTTATGTAACTCCTCGTCGGACATCTCCGAACTCTCTGTGCTGTAGCTGCATTTCTTCAATTCTCTAAGGGTCGAAATGACATCGGTCCGCCACGAGCCGACCACTCTGGCCAATCGCTGGTTATCCCTTGTCAGCTCTTCCACCAACTCGCGCAGATCGTCTCTCATGCCCCTCAGTAAATCGACTTCCGGTTCCATGCCGCGGATGTTGATTTGCGGCTGAAGCTGATATAATGCCGCCAATACTTGTTTTGCTTTCTGCTCGACATTTATGACGGCTGGGGGGTGTACTGCCAACTGAATACTGTTCATAATTTGCACCTTTTCTTATTATTTTTGCATAACGGGCATGTGGCCCAAATCTCTACCGCCAGGGGGTTTGCGCTGGAAAAAGGCAACTGCTGGTTCTTGACGCATTTTGCCAGTGTGATAACCCCGAGCAACGGACATTCAACCGTCTCGTTGCCGTATACTTCGATGACCTTAGCCGCCAACTTCTCGGTGTCGCCGGGATAGATACCCTGCAGCGCCTGGCTGATCACAGCCGGGGAGTAGCCGAGTTCCCGAGCTACAGCCGCCTGGTTGCCTGCTTCGGTCACCGCTTTTTTAAGCAGGTCTAACCATGCCATTTTGTAGCTCCTTTACTGTTGGCCGTCTTTCCGGCCATATTGTTTTGCCCGTGTTCTGGTCTCTCAGTCCACGTAATCTCAAAGGGTTCTGCCGCTTTTCTGCTGCTGTCGGATGTACTTGTTTCGGTGTCCTCGGGCCGCTGTCAATTAACAGAATGTACTTTTCCAATTGAGTGTTGCGACGGTACCCGGTGTCCTTACTATCTTCCGTTGTTCCCAGAAAGCCGCACAGGAGCAGCAGGCTGATAAACTCGCGGAGGTTAGAGAAACCGATCTGCGCAGCCTCCTCGATATCCTTTGCGGTAAAGGTTTCCAAATCCCGCATGATACTCCAGGCCCGCTGTCTCGCTGTGGCGCTGAGTTCTTTGTCGGCTTTTTTGGTAGCCGGGTTGGTTATCTCGCCGTTTTCCCAGATAGTCTCTCCGGTGTTCTGGTCGAATAAGCCTTTCAGTCTCAGCGGATTTTTCTTTCTTTCTTCCGCTGTCGGTTTGGCTTGCTGGGGAGTTCTAGGCCCGCTATCGTTTAACAGGGTGTACACGGCTATCCTGGGGTTGCGCCTATCTCCGGTTTCGCTGGTCTTGCCGATCTCGCACAAATACCCGCAGGCAAGAAGCAGGCTGATGAACGATCTCAGATTTGATAGACCGATCTCAGCCGTAGCCTCAATATCCCCGTCTTTGAACGTCCGAAAGATGCGCATAGAGTTCCAGGCTCGCTGTCTGGCGGTGATGCGCTCTTTCTTCGGTTTTTCCTTTGTCTTTTTGTTGTCTTTTACCATTCAATCACCTGCTATTTACCACCATTAGTGAAGAAAAATTTACGGTTAGATTTTGATCCATTGTTCCAGAGCGCCAGGGTTGCCCTGGTCCAGCCGTTGCTCCGAGCGACTTTCTCGATCATGCCTATCCCGTTGTTGATAAGACCAACGTTGCCGCTTGCTTCGTCGTTTAAGGCCATGAGCAAATCCTCATCTATCTCAACCTCGGCAACCGCCTTGTAGACCGCCAGGCAGTCGAGGAAATCGAGGGGCAGAAACTTAATTTCCTCGGTGATCCGGCGCATAAATCTCTCGTTTTGCGCCAGGCCGCGCCGTACCTGATCCATACCTATCAGCGTGACGGGACGGCCTGAAAGGTCATGGATATCGCGCAAAACTTCGATCATGGCTTCATTCAGGTAATCGGCTTCATCTACAAACAATGATCGCTGTGTTCTGCGTAATTTCTGGACGATATAGTCGAACATGGGTTGCCTAAAGCGGCTGGGCTGGCCTTCAAGTTGCTCAACAATCGATGACAGCATGGAGGTAATGTTCCATATTCTTTGGGCACGGACAAAAACGCCGTTCGTTCGGTTGACCACGAAGGCGGTAGCCGTGGTTTTTCCGGCACCCGGCATACCCCAGACGAAACACATCCTTTCCGGGGCGGTCGAACCCTCCAGGCCTTCAATGGCCATTAGATACCGTTTAATTGATGCCGTAATTGCAACTGCTCTTTTCATGCTGTATACTCCTGATTGTTGGGTGTTTAAGGGCAATAG
>Ga0214472_10001236_pt1 | contig 29190 bp, 30 predicted proteins | sample RVTome_6_FD_207662 | JGI IMG/M metagenome (GOLD analysis project Ga0214472, IMG submission 207662) | Soil microbial communities from uranium-contaminated site in the Upper Colorado River Basin, Wyoming, United States - RVT140D175 | ecosystem: Environmental > Terrestrial > Soil > Contaminated >...
ACATTTCACCATCCTCGTCCTACCCATTCTGGTTATCGCCGCTGCGATGGGCGTCTGGCTGTTTTATGTTCAGCACCAGTTTGAAAATACGAATTGGGAGAAAAGTGAAAATTGGGACCGCAACACCAGCGCCCTGCTCGGCAGCTCTTATTACGACCTTCCTGCCATCCTGCAGTGGTTCACCGGCAACATCGGCCTGCATCACATTCATCATCTGTGCAGCCATATTCCCAACTATCGCCTTCAGGAATGCCTTGATGCCCTGCCCGAGCTGAAATCCATCAACCGCATGACCATATTGCAAAGCCTGAAAACCGCGCCACTAGCCCTCTGGGATGACAAGAACCGCAAATTGGTCGGCTTTCAGGGTGCCTGACAGGATGACCGGACTTTGAGCGCATGAGCCGGGAGGGTTAGACTCAGGGCCATGCAAAAACTCTGGTATCTCTATATTCTGGAATGCGCAGGCGATCGACTCTATACGGGCATCACGGTCGATGTGGAGGCGCGCTACAAGGCGCACTTGAGCGGACGCGGCGCGAAATTCACAAGAAGCTATCCACCGCATCGCATTGTCTTCATCGAAAGCCATGCTGACCGCTCGGCAGCATCCAGAGCCGAACACGCTATCAAGAAGTTATCGCCAGACGCCAAGCGCAAGCTCATTGCCCATCAACAGGAGCCATAGATGAGCGACATTCCAACCCTGACCGGGCGCATAGACGAATTGGAAATACGCCTCGCTCATCAGGATCAGACGATTGAGGATCTCAGCCAGGCCATTGCCCGGCAATGGAAAGAGATGGAGGCTATTTCACGCCAGCTCGCCAAACTGGGTGACCGCGTTCATATTGTCGAGGAACAAACCGGAGCACCCGCCTCAACAGAACCGCCGCCGCCCCATTATTGAAACGCAATCCCTGCATGCAAAACGAACCGGCTGGCATCCTCACCTATGATCCACCGACGAGCCCCTGGCTCTCGGTCATTCATCGCGATAGCGACATTCTCGTCCTCGACAAGCCTTCCGGACTGCTATCGGTTCCCGGAAAGCCGGAAGCGCATGATGATTGCCTGCAGGAGCGCGCACGCAAATTCTATCGCAACGCCATGACCATCCATCGCCTCGACAAGGATACCTCCGGCATTGTTGTGATGGGCATGACGCGCAAGGCGCATGCAAATATCAGCATGCAATTTGAAAAGCGCCAGACCACCAAGAGTTATATCGCCTGCGTGTGGGGAAGCGTCGTTGGGAATGAAGGAGACATTGACCTGCCCATCGGCAGCGACTGGGACAATCGCCCCAAGCAAATGATCGACCATAAAAACGGCCGCTCGGCCCAGACACATTGGGAGGTCATCACGCGCGAAGGCAACACCACGCGACTACGCCTCACACCAACGACAGGGCGTTCACATCAATTGCGCGTGCATATGCTGAGCCTCGGCCACCCCATTCTGGGGGATGTCTTCTACGGCTCCATCGAAAGCCGAAACGCCACAACGCGCTTACAGCTTCATGCGGAAACGCTGGGATTTATCCATCCGAGCACGGGGCAATTCTGCACCTATTCTGCGGCCTGCCCCTTCTAGGTCAACCGCGCAATTCGACCGTATTTGAATTGCTGTTGCTGTTTGAGTTCGAGTTGAAGTTGGAATTAGAGTTGGTGTTCGAATTAGTATTCGAATTGCTGTTGAAGTTTTCATTGCTATTGAAATTCATGTTCCAGTTCCAATTGGAACCGGAACCACCGCCGCCTGCATCACAGGCATAAGCGGGTGTCGTGGTTGCAAGGGCAAAAGTCAAAAGCCCGGCACCCAGCACGACGCTTCCCGCCCCGCCCCACAGCAGCCAACGGCTCGAAACGTCTGTTCCTTTGAAAAGACGCGCCATTTGATCCATTTTAAAGCCCTCTCGTCTTATTTCGGCACGATTTTCCCCTGCTTCCGAGAAAAATCATGCACGTCATTCCGATAGAGCAACGCCCGTGCCACCTACGCCAACCCCAGCGGGTCAGGACCCGCTGCATTCATCAGCCAATCATCAACAAAATGAAATCATGTACTCAATGGTTCACGTGCGACCATTGTCGGATTTCATCGCCTGAACTTGTCGAGAAGCACTCAAGCATTCCACCAAAGGCTCCTTTTAAGGTGGGCGTAGATTGCCAAAATTAGCGCCGTGGAAGGCATAGCTCTGACGTCAGACTTCGGGAAACAACCTTGGAAACAAGGTGTCGAGCGCGTCTGATGGAAAACGCAACGATACAGGACCCTTCGGGGTCTCAGATGCAAGCAGCCCGGCTGCAACAACTTCATTCAGGAGACGACTTGCTGAACGCTCAGGGAGTCCCGTAATGCGGCGTGCATCACCGCGCTGAAAGCTGCCACGATAAAGAGCCTCGTTCAGAAGTTGCGCTGCTTCTGGTTTCAGATCGCTTCGATCAACATACCGCGCGAACCGCGCGGAAAGTCCTTCGAGCTCAAAGAGGTCCGACATGAACCTGACCTGATCAATACAAACACGCAAAAACCAAACAATGAAGTCTATCAGCGCCCGAAGGGAGAGATTACCTCGCCCATCAAGATCGCCCTGCCGAGGCGTATCGGCGTGGTCCATCATCCGCTTATAATCGCCTCGACTTTCCAGCCCCCGGGCAAGGCCGCGTGAGATCGACCACAATCCATGCGCCCCGACACCTGCCTCATGCGCCATCGCGTGGCTCATTAAACGACTGACACGTCCATTGCCATCAGGGAAAGGATGGATGTAGTTAAGACGATGATGAGCCGCAGCAATCGCTACAATGCGCGCTGACGCACCCAGACGATCAAACCGATAGCGACCCTCGAAATAGGTCATGAAATCCGCAACACGTTCGCTTGAAGGCGGCTCATGACGACCAACGGCAACATCATGTTCCGAACGTGATCGCCACTCACCTGGCTCCATCAGGAATTCACGTTCACGACCCTTGATGCGTAACATGGCTTCGGACGCATCTTTATAAAACTCACGATGCAGCCATCGAATGAAGTCAGATGATGCCGGTTCCGGCAATGCTGCCGTCACGGCCAGCCGATCAACCTCCGCTTGGACACGCACATGTGCGGCGGCTTCAACCTGCAAATTACGACGACCTTCATCGGCATCCAATTGACCTGCGAGCGCGCGTTCAATATCACGTGGTCTCGTGTCATGCCCCTCAATGAGATTGCTGTAATAGGTGTTCATGATGCGCACGAGCGCGGCGAGATTGGCAGCCGTGAGCGGGTGAAGTGATCGAGCCAATGCCGTTGAAGCAGATGAGAGCTCGGCCACAGCGTCAGCGATGGCCACAGGCAGGTCTTCGAGAAGCGCTGGCTCAATGCGCTGAACGCTTTCGATCATCTGCATTCCCTTATTTGGCCGATTTTTACCTAGAATAAGCTCCTATTTATAAAAAGAAATTGCAAGAATTCTATCGAAATTGGCTGATCATTTGGCCGATCTTACGAAAGTCAACCAGCACCAAATTGGCTGAACCTAAATAGGCATATCCACTTGATTCGAAAAGAATAATTTACATAAATTATGAAATTTGGCCGATCAATTAGCCGATTTTTCCCCAATCTATGTGGCGCGGCAAATCTTGGGCATCCCCTATTAAACCCGCAGAAACCCGCCAATTCCTGTCTAATCCCGAATTTCTCCGCCCCGCCAATCTATGTGGCACGTCACAAGTGGGGCCCGCGTCACACAAGACCTAAACAATCGTAATTTCAATGAAAATTTGGTAGCGGAGGACGGATTCGAACCGCCGACACGCGGATTATGATTCCGCTGCTCTAACCAACTGAGCTACTCCGCCCCTGAGGCAACTGCAAACCCCCAAAAGGGTCCGTTTGTCTGAAGAGAGGGGGATATAAAGGGCAGGCTCAAAGCCTGTCAAGGTGGTGCGGACAAGTGAAGGCAAAAGACCGCAAATTAAACCTCAGGCGAGGACTTTTTCGGCCTCTGCCTCGCTCTGTTCCACTGTCTTTTCCTCAACGGCCTTGCGGAATCGCAACATCGTGAAGAGGCCCATCGGCTGAAGCGTCCGTGTTTCGACGAGTTCGAGCGTCGTCATCTCGGTGATCGTCTCGATACGAAAATCGGGATGCCAGCCCAAAGCTCGCGCGGCGGGAGCCATCCAGCGTTCGACCGCGCCACGCACCCCATGATCCTGGGCGAAATGATTGACAATCACAACCTCGCCGCCCGGCGCACAAACGCGCTCAAGCTCTCGCAAAACCTTGTTGGCGTCCGGCACCACGGTCATCACATACATGGCAACGACCGTATCGAAGGACCCATCGTCAAACTTGAGGTCCGCGGCATCCATCTCGTAGAGGCCCTCGACGTTGCGTAGCTTGCGCGCCCGTTTGCGGTGGCGCGCCTTACGCAACATATCCGGCGAAAAATCGATCCCCGTAATAGACAGATGCTTGGCATAGCGTGGCAAGGCCACACCTGTGCCCACACCCACCTCAAGCAGGCGACCCTCACGCTGATTGATGACATCAATGGCGCGTTTGCGACCAAAATCGGCGATGGGACCAAACGACCAGTCATAAACAGGCGCCCAACGCGCATATGCTTTCAGGACCGATTGTTCGTCGATACGCGCTAAACCCGTCAAATCATTCTCTCCACCTTGGCCCCGCTCACACTAATGTGACGGTCTGGCCGCTCAACTCGCAAGCACTTTATTGCAATCTGCTTTTTCACGAACATATATTCGCGCCACAAGCCCTATCTTAATTTTGAGTCCCGCCTAGCCTGCCACGGCCTGCATCGCCTGATTTTCGCCCTCATCAAGCGCCACCAGATGCGCCTTGGCGATAAATCCCCCACCGAGCACACGCCCGCCACTGAGATCGTAAAAGACGCAAGCCTGACCCGGCGCGATCCCTTCTTCACCCGAAGCGAGTTCAACATCAACAACGCCACTGGCGTCAACAAGCAACCGCGCTGTCACGGGCGCAGCGGTTGATCGCACACGGACCAGCAAATCAAATCCACCTCGCAGCGCGTTCAGGGGTCCATCTCCCAGCCAATTCACATCGCGCAGGGTAAGCCGCCGCGTCAGCAAGGCCGACTTCGGCCCGACAACAACCTGCTTGCGGGCAGCATCCAGCTTGACCACAAAAAGCGGCGCGGCTTCAGGTTCGCTCGCATTCAGGCCAAGGCCCTTACGCTGCCCGATGGTGTAATGGATTACGCCTTTGTGTCGGCCAAGCACGCGACCTTCGAGATCAACGATATCGCCCTCGCCGCCTGCATTGGGGCGCATCCGGTCAATGATATTGGTATAGCGCCCCGTCGGAACAAAACAGATGTCCTGACTATCGGGCTTGTCTGCCACAACAAGCCCCATGCGGGTCGCCATCTCGCGCGTTTCAGCCTTCGTCAAATCGCCGAGAGGAAAGCGCAGATAGTTCAACTGGTCCTGCGTGGTGGTGAAGAGAAAATAGCTCTGATCGCGATCGGCATCTTTCGGGCGAAAGAGCTGCCGCCCATTGCGGCCAGGGCGACTGGCGATGTAATGCCCCGTGGCAAGCGCCGCGGCACCGAGATCGCGCGCCGTCTCCAGCAAATCGCGAAACTTCACGCGCTCATTACAACGCACACAAGGGATCGGCGTTTCACCCGCCACATAGGACTCTGCAAAATCATCCATAACGGCGGCGCGAAACCGCTCTTCGTAGTCCAGAACGTAATGCGGAATGTTGATGCGTGCGGCGACGGCACGCGCGTCCTGAATGTCCTGTCCTGCACAGCAGGCGCCCTTTTTCTGCACGGCCACACCGTGATCATAGAGCTGCATGGTCATGCCCACGACATCATAGCCCTGCTCCTTGAGCAGCGCCGCCGTGACCGAACTATCCACGCCGCCGGACATGGCAACAACCACCCGCGTCTCCTCCGGTCGTCCGGGAAGATCGAGGCTGTTCAGACCAGTCTTTTCGTCAAAAGGCTCGCGCATCGTCTCGTCTGTCATAGTCGCGGGTCTAAAGGCAACGCCCAAGCGGCTGACGCCCATAAGGCAGACAACCACACAAGCCTATCAGAGCGCAATCTGACCCGGCAAAAAATGCCTGATCGGCAGGAATATCGGTGCCTTATCTCCGCCCGTCAATGGGCAAGCCATTGAATTTTCGTAGAAATTTTGAAATTCCCCCATGGCCCGCCGCTTGCTTCCCATGACCTGAACCAATGGGCCTTCCGCAATCTGGCCCTCAATCGTTTGATTTAGGTAGAACGCTATGGCCTTGCCGACCCCTGTTAACTTTCGCCCCAGCCAGCCGAATGCCGCCGCAATCGTGGGTGCCGCGCCGCAAAAGTCCAATAATGCGCAGGATCAGGGGCGTTTTGAGCAACATCTGAACGATGCGAGCACACAGGACAACCAGCCAAGCGCCGCCGATCGTCGTCAAGCCGCCATCGATGCCAACCGACGCAACAATGACAAAACCACCAATGCCCCGTCTGATTCAGCGGCCAGCGCTCAAAACAACGACAATGTCACGGTAACAGAAACCGCAGACGCCACACCTGCCCAAGCCGATGCGGCTGCCACCTCAGACCAAACAACATCATCGCAGACCGAAACGAAGGCCGCAGACGGCAAGTCCACCACCGACAAAGCCCTCCAGACGGAAGACGCCCCTACCGCCGATACAACCACGATGCTCCAGGCAACCGCCGGAACGGACACGGTCAAAACTACCTCGACCACAGATACAACGACAGAAGCCACCAAGAAAACAACAAGCGCCGACGACGCAGCCAAGAATGACAAGTCCAAGACAGCCGGAAACAATTCAGATGATCTGGCGAACCTCGCGACCGCGCCTGTGCCAACACAGACCGAAACGCGCAAACCAGAAACCAAAGTGACCAAGGCCGAACCCAAGGCGATTTCCGCTCCCCTCGCACCAAGCGAATCTTCCCTTGTTGCAGCGGCAGCCAGTGTGACGCCGAAGTCGGCCCCTCAAATGCCTGCAGACGGCCAGGAAAATCCCGACGCCAATCTGACCATCACGGCCAAAGACGGCCTTGGTCACGACACCGCTGCCAAAATGGCCGACAAAACAGAAGCCAAAACAAATGCCACCCAGCAGACAGCTACTCAGGCCAATGCCCAAACGCCCAATGCGGCAGCAGCGTCGTCCACCACACAGAATTTCGCAAAGATGATATCGACAGCGACCAATGGCGAAGTCTCTCCGATCTCCGCGTCAGGCAATTCATCGACCAGCGCCAGCGCTCTGAACGACCTGCAAAATGTCAGCACTACACAGCAAGGTCAGAACGCTTCAACCGCGACAGTGCGCGTCGGTACTTTGCCGGGCCAGACAACACCCACACAGATACCCGCCATGACCATTGCCCTTCAGGTCGCGCGCAATCTGCAAAAAGGCATCAATCAGTTCGATATCCGTCTCGATCCCGCCGAAATGGGCAAAATCGATGTGCGCATGCAAGTCAACAGCGACGGCAATGTCGCCGCGCATCTTGTGGTCGAGCGCCCCGAAACGCTTGACCTGCTGCGCCGCGACGCCACCGCCCTGCAACAGGCGCTCAACAATGCGGGCCTGCAGGCCAATGCCGACAGCCTCAGCTTCTCACTGCGTGACAGCAATGCAGGCGGCCAGCCACAGAATTTTTCCGGGCAGACCCAAGGGGGGTCGAGTTTAGCCAACCTTGAGCAGTCCACAGACGACGTGAGCCTGAGCCCTATTTACAACGTCAACATTTCCGCGCGTGGCGGCATCGACATTCGCATTTAATTTTGAAGGAATTCCGCAAATGAGCGTTGACGCCATTGCCGCGACACAGGCCGCCCAAACCGCCAACATCTCACAATCTGCTGCCGATGCCGCTTCTGCGAAATTGTCAGGCAATTATTCCATGTTCTTGACGCTGCTCACCACGCAGCTCAAAAATCAGGACCCCACCGATCCGATGAAGTCTGCGGATTTCACCAATCAGCTCGTCCAATATTCGAGCGTCGAGCAGCAGATCCAGACCAACAAAAACCTCGAAAGCCTGTTGAGCGCGAATGTTTTCCAGGCTGCCAATACAGCCGTCGGTCTGATCGGCAAGCAGGTTGAATCCACCAGCAATGGCACGACTCTTAAAAATGGTCAGGCGAACTGGACCGTAAACCTTGCCAGCACAGCACCCAGCACAACGCTGCAGGTGCTCGATAAAAACGGGGCGACCGTCTATTCGGAAAAAATCAATGGGACCCAGGGCGATCAGCAATTTAGCTGGAACGGCACCGACAGTTCCGGCAATGCGGTCAGCGATGGCACCTATTTCCTGCAAATCGCCGCCAACGATGCCTCCGGTCAGCCGGTCGCATCCTCAGTGCGCACTAAGGGGATTGTCACCTCCGTTGATATTTCCTCGTCAAACCCGGTCGTCACCGTCAACGGGGCCCAAATCCTCTATTCCGACGTCACCAGCGTAACCGATCCCGCTGCCGGGTCCTGATATGGCCCAAAAAGCGCAATCTGTCCCATCATGAAACGGTTAAGTCATTGAAATGGATCAAATTTTACCCACCGACTTATTCGTTTCTTAAAGGCCTTGATTGTAAGTTTGTACCAAGCAACGAGTACGGAGAATCTGTTCGATGAGTGAGCAGCACTATATCAAGATCAACTACGTGATCGGACCCGACGGGACGCCCCTCACGGTTGCTGATCTGCCACCGCCGAACACAAAACGGTGGGTCATCCGCCGTAAGGCTGAAGTCGTCGCCGCTGTCCGCGGTGGCCTGATCAGCCTTGACGACGCCTGCCGTCGCTACACGCTGACGGTTGAAGAATTCCTGAGCTGGCAGCGGTCGATCGAACGCCACGGGCTGGCGGGCCTTCGAGCCACCCGTGTGCAGCAATACAGACAGTGAGATACACCGATCTCCTCATTTCTGTTGACCCAGAAACGTCGGCGAGAGAAATCTCGCCGACGTTTCTGTATTTGTTCTCGCTAATTCTTCCGGTTTCCGCTCACCCGGCAATTATTGCCGAGGCCGTTAATCATCTGTTTAGGCTGACGCGGTAATTTTTTCCTACCGGCACAGGAACCGGGGTCTGCTTGGGCGCATTGGGCACTATGCTGCAGATCCTCCAGAGGCAAAGAATTTGTCAAAGGCCTGGTGTCTAACACTGACGACCATCCAAGAACCGGATGACCGCTCAGCGTGGTGACACTGAGGTGGGAAATTGGGCGGGTTTTCGAATCTGTTGAAATCGTTGGGGCCGACAAGGCTCGCAACACTTGGTCTGGTCGCAGCAGCGCTCCTGGGTTTCTTTGCCTATCTGGGGCTAAAGATGTCTGCTGAACCAATGTCCCTTTTGTTTTCTGACGTCGCACCAGAAGACGCAGCCAAGATGACTGGCGCGCTCGACGCGATGAAAGTTCCCTACGAACTTACGGGCAATGGCACAACCATCCTTGTCCCGGAAGACAAGGTGCTGAAACTTCGCATGGAGCTGGCCGCCAAGGGCCTGCCCGCTGGCGGCACGGTCGGTTACGAAATTTTCGACAATGCTGATGCACTCGGCACGACAAGCTTTCTTCAAAACATCAATCATTTGCGCGCACTTGAAGGTGAACTCTCGCGCACCATTGGCTCGATCGACGGCATAGAAGCCGCGCGCGTTCATCTCGTTCTCCCCGAGCGTGAACTTTTCTCCCGCGACAAGCGCGATCCTTCCGCCTCATTGGTCCTCAAGGTACACGGCGTCCTCGCCTCCGCACAGGTCAAGGCAATCCAGCAACTAGTGGCTTCCGCCGTTGAGGGCCTGACACCAAACCATGTTTCGATTGTCGATGAGCGCGGCGTCCTGCTCGCCAGCGGCACGGGCGATGATGACCAATCAATGATTTCATCGACCATCGACGAACGCCGCATGAACTATGAACAGCGTTTGCGCAAACACGTTGAAGACATCGTTGGTCGAATTGTCGGCCTGGACAAAGCCCGCGTCGAAGTCACCGCACAGATGGACTATAATCGCGTGACGCAGACCTCCGACAGCTATGATCCCAACGGCCAGGTTGTGCGCTCGACGCAAACGGTTGAAGACAACACCAATAATTCAGACGGCAAGCAATCTCAAGGCGTCTCGGTCAGCAACAATCTGCCGAACGCCAATGCAAGCGGCGACGATAACGGCACCACATCACGCCAGCAGTCCGACCGTAACGAAGAAACCGTCAACTACGAAATTTCGCGCACGACCAAAACGGAAGTGCTTGAGCCAGGTAGCGTCAAGCGCCTGTCTGTCGCCGTTCTTGTTGACGGCACCTACAAGACGGGCGCAGACGGCAAGGCGATCTATACACCGCGCACCGACAAGGAAATTTCGAAAATCGAATCTCTAGTCAAATCAGCCATCGGCTTTGACAATTCACGCGGCGACCAGCTCCAGGTCATCAATCTCCAGTTTGCAACCCCCGAACCCATGGCGGCCACCGCGCCCGAAGCCAAACCCTTCCTTGGTCTGACCAAAGCCGATTACATGCGCATCAGCGAATTCGGCATTCTCTCCATCCTCGCTCTCATTGCCATGTTCTTCGTTTTCCGCCCGATGCTGTCACGTCTGATGACAATCGCCGACGGGTCGGGCCAGGCCATGCTCGGGCATAACCAGCAAGGTGCCTTGGGCTCGTCATATCCGACTGGACAAGCAGCGCTCCCTTCGCCGGATGGCGCGGCAGACAGCGATTCCATTTCGCAGGCGCTGATCGGCTACGGCAATCAGAGCCTCAGCGAAGAGACATTAATCGACATCGCTCAGGTCGCAGGCAAAGTGAAAGGTTCGTCTGTCCGCAAGATCGGCGAACTCGTCAACGTTCATCCCGATGAATCAATCTCCATTCTCCGCAGCTGGCTACACGAACCCGCTTAAGGAACTGACCCGTGGCAACCGCACCAAAAAAACCTGACGACAAAGGCCTGACCGGCCCCCAGAAAGCCGCCGTTTTCATGCTGGCGCTCGGCTCAGATGATGCATCTTCGCTTTGGGAAATGCTCGATGATGATGAGATCCGCGAAATGTCGCAGATCATGTCAACACTTGGCACCGTGCAGGCGGGAACCGTCGAAAAACTGCTGATCGAATTTGCCTCGAAAATGTCCGGCACAGGCGCTCTGGTTGGCTCTTACGAGTCGACTGAACGCCTGCTTTCCAAATTCCTCTCTGAAGACCGCGTAAATTCGGTCATGGATGAAATCCGCGGACCTGCCGGTCGCACGATGTGGGAAAAGCTCGCGAATGTGAACGAGCAGGTGCTGGCAAGCTATCTGAAGAACGAATATCCCCAGACCGTCGCCGTTGTCCTGTCAAAAATCCGTCCCGACCATGCCGCACGCGTTCTGCCCTATCTGCCCGAAGATTTCGCGCTGGAAGTCGTGACACGCATGTTGCGCATGGAAACAGTTCAAAAAGAAATCCTCGACAAGGTCGAGCAAACGCTGCGCTCCGAATTCATGTCAAACCTTTCACGCTCCAATCGTCGTGACAGCCATGAACTGATGGCCGAAATCTTCAACAATTTCGACCGCCAAACGGAAGGCCGCTTCCTCGCCGCGCTGGAAGAGCGCTCGCGCGACAGCGCCGAAAAAATCAAAGCCTTGATGTTCACCTTCGAAGACTTGGCAAAGCTCGACCCTGGTTCCGTTCAGACCCTGCTGCGCGCCATCGACAAGAACAAGCTCGGCATTGCCCTCAAGGGTTCCTCCGACACAATGCGCGATCTCTTCTTCGCCAATATGTCGGAGCGCGCTGCCAAAATCCTGCGCGAAGACATGGAACTCATGGGCCCTGTCCGTCTCAAGGATGTCGATGAAGCCCAGACAACAATGGTCAATATCGCCAAAGACCTCGCCCAGAAGGGCGAAATCATGATTGCCGCTAATAACGACGAAGATGAACTCATCTATTGATCTCCATTGCACGGACTTGTCTGACGAAGACCCTATCAACCAGATGACGCACAGTTGAAAATGACAAAGGCAGTAAGATTCACCTTCGACACACGCTTTGACGACCTCAATGGCTCGTCAAGGCATGCGGCTGATCAGGTGAAAAAAGTCTTCACTGAAGCGGACCTTGAGCAGGCCCGCGCTGAAGGTCATGCCTCTGGCTTCATTGAAGGTCAGGCCGACGCCCGCAATCAAAGTAACGCCGACTTCTCCTCAGCAATGGACCTGTTTGCAAGCAATGCCGCAAGCCTGTTGAACGCCCTTCAGGCTGAATGCGCAAGCTTGCGTGGAGACGCTGCCTCGCTTGCTATGCTCGCCGTCCGCAAGCTCGCTCCCGCCCTCGTCGCAACCCGTCCCAAAGCCGAAATCGAAGCCGTGCTGCGCGATTGCCTGACCCACCTCAATCGTGAACCGCATATCGTCCTGCGCGTCTCCGACAAACTTGTCGATCAACTCAAGGAAACGGTTGATCACATGGCCATGGAGCGTGGCCTGAGCGGAAAAATCATTCTGCTCGGTCAGGGCGACATTGCCGAAGGCGACTGCGTTGTCGAATGGGCAGACGGTGGCGTTGTGCGCTCCGCTGCCGATATCGACCGCGAGCTCACCGAAATCGTCGATCGCTATATCTCCACCCTCAAGACCCCGGCATCCGATCTCAATCGTCTCGCGATGTCACAGACGCCTCAAACCAAAACCACCAGGAACTGAGCCATGTCAGATCAGGACGAAGAAATCACGCTGCCCGACCTCGCAAGTGCCGAACCACTGAGCACAGATGTCGCCAACGCAAGCAATGAAGATGATCGTGAACGTGTACGCATGGCCCATGATCTGGAGGCCGTGTTTGACGTTCCCGTCAATGTCTCCGCGGTTCTCGGCAAAACACATATGGAAGTGTCCGAACTCCTGAAGCTCGGGCGCGGCACGATTGTCGAACTCGACCGCAAGGTCGGCGAAGCCATCGACATCTATGTCAACGAACGACTTGTTGCTCGCGGCGAAGTCGTAGTCGTTGACGAACGCCTCGGCGTCACCATGACGGAAATCATCAAGGGCGGCGTTAGCTAAAAGCACGCCACTCAGACCTGGTATTTTTTGTAACGAGCCAAGAATTTAGAAAGAGGAGTGTCGCAAATGCGCCTTCTGATCGTCGGAACCCTGAACGGCCAGCTTTCCACCGCCACAAAAATGGCAATGGCAAAAGGCGCCAAGGTTATTCACACCGAAACAGTGGTCCAGGCCATCGAGACACTGCGATCTGGCCGTGGCGCCGACCTCCTCATGGTTGATGTCGGCTGCGACATCGCCCACATGATCCAGAGCCTTGCTGCTGAACACATCTGTGTGCCGGTTGTCGCCTGCGGCGTCGATACCGACGCCCGCGCCGCGGTCAATGCGATCCGCGCCGGTGCCAAAGAATATATCCCCCTGCCACCCGACGCTGAATTGATCGCCGCCGTGCTGGCCGCCGTCGCCGACGATGGCCATGCCTTCATCTTCAAGGACCAGAAGATGTCCGACATGATCCGTCTCGCCGATCAGGTCGCGCCTTCCGATGCGAGCATCCTCATCACAGGTGAAAGCGGATCAGGCAAGGAAGTCATGGCACGCTACATCCATCGCAAGTCGCTGCGCCGCGACAAGCCGTTCATCTCGGTGAACTGCGCCGCCATCCCCGAAAACCTTCTTGAATCCGAACTCTTCGGCCACGAAAAAGGAGCTTTCACCGGAGCCGTCGCTCGCCGTATCGGCAAGTTCGAAGAAGCCGACGGCGGCACCTTGCTGCTCGATGAAATCAGCGAAATGGATCTCCGCCTGCAGGCCAAGCTGTTGCGCGCCATTCAGGAACGCGAAATCGACCGCGTCGGTGGCAAGTCCCCGGTCAAGGTCAATATCCGTATCCTCGCCACCTCCAACCGCGATCTGCAGAGCGATGCCCGCGCCGGTCGTTTCCGCGAAGATCTTTACTATCGCCTCAATGTCGTAAACCTCAATCTGCCGCCGCTGCGCGAGCGCCCTGCCGATATTCTGGCACTGGCCGATCATTTTGCTGAACGCTATGCCCGCGCCAACGGCATTGCGGCAAAACCGATCTCCGTGGAGGCGCGCCGCTTTCTCACCCGCCACAACTGGTCGGGCAACGTGCGTGAACTTGAAAACACGATGCACCGTGCCGTTCTTTTGACGACCGGTCCTGAAATCGACGTTGAAGCCATTCGCCTTCCCGACGGCAGCCGCCACGGTGAAACATCGCCGGGAGCTGACATCGCTCAGAAGGCAGCCGTCGCCGCCGACGCCGCCACCCGCAGCTTCGTGGGTCGCACGGTTTCAGAAGTCGAACAGGATCTTATCCTCAAGACACTCGATCATTGCCTCGGCAATCGCACACATGCCGCCAATATTCTCGGCATCTCCATCCGCACACTCAGAAACAAGCTCAAGGAATATGGCGAAAACGGCATTACCGTGCCTATGCCCGGTGGCGAACAACGCGTCAATTTCGGCTGAGCCAAACTCATAAATTCGACCAGAAGATCAGGGACCCGCGCGCATGAGCGATGCGACAATTCACAATAGCACGACCGGCGGATTGCTAAAAAATTTCGGCCTCCCCGGCCTCACCCCGCTGGGTGTGCTGAACAATCTCACCAAGCGCGGCGATCTGGCGCTCGCTATCGGCATCATGACGATCATCGTCGTGCTGATCCTGCCGATGCCTGCTTTTCTGCTCGATTTCTCGCTCGCCATCTCCATCACCTTTTCCGTACTCGTGTTGATGACGGCGCTTTTCATTCAAAAACCCCTTGAGTTCAGCGCCTTCCCGACCGTGCTGCTGATCGCCACTATGCTGCGCCTTGCGCTCAACCTTGCCTCGACGCGCCTCATTCTGGCGAACGGTCACGAAGGAACAGATGCCGCTGGCAAGGTCATTCAGGCCTTCGGCAGTTTCGTCATGCAAGGCAATTTCGTCATTGGCGTCATCGTCTTTGCAATTCTCGTCATTGTGAACTTCGTCGTTATCACCAAAGGTTCTGGCCGTATCGCTGAAGTCGGTGCACGTTTCAGCCTGGACGCCATGCCCGGCAAACAAATGGCCATCGACGCTGATTTGTCCGCCGGTCTGATCGACGAAAAAGTCGCCAAGCAGCGCCGCAGCGATCTGGAAAACGAAAGCTCGTTTTTCGGCTCAATGGATGGTGCGTCCAAATTCGTTCGCGGTGACGCGGTTGCCGGTCTGCTCATCACCTTCATCAATGTCATCGGCGGCATCATCGTCGGCGTCGCCCAGAATGGCCTCAGCTTTAGCGAAGCGGCCCATAGCTACACGATCCTGACCGTCGGCGATGGTCTGGTCAGCCAGATTCCGGCGCTGATCGTCTCAACCGCCGCTGGTCTGCTCGTGTCCAAGGTGGGCGTCGAAGGAGCTGCCGATAAAGCCCTCTTCACACAGCTTTCGGGCTACCCGCAGGCGCTTGGCCTGTCATCCATCGTCATGGGGCTGATGGCTTTCCTGCCAGGCCTGCCCTTCATTCCCTTCATCACGCTTTCGCTCGCCACGGGCGCGGTCGCCTATTACGCCAAGAAGAGCCAGCGCGAAAAGGTCGAAGCCGGCATAAAGGCTCAAGTCTCGCAAGCGGCAGCCGCACCCGTTGCCGAAGAGCCAATCAGCACCGCGCTCAAGATGGACGAATTACGCCTCGAAATCGGTTACGCGCTGCTGCCTCTGATCAACGGCAAGGACCACCAGAAGCTGACCGACCAGATCAAGGCTCTGCGCCGCCAGATGGCAAGCGACATGGGCTTTGTCATGCCCTCGGTGCGTATTCTCGACAATGTCCGGCTTGAAGCCAACGCCTATGCCATTCGCGTGAAAGAGGTGGAAGCAGGTAGCGGCGACGTTTATGTCAACCAGCTTCTGGTCATGGACCCGCATGGCGGTCAGATCGAACTCCCCGGTCTTCATACCACCGAACCAGCCTTTGGCCTGCCTGCCACATGGATCGACGAAAACCTGCGCGAAGAAGCGTCCTTCCGTGGCTACACCGTTGTCGATCCGCCGACCGTGCTGACAACTCATCTGACCGAAATCATTCGCGACAATATGGCCGACCTTCTCTCCTACGCCGAAGTTCAAAAGCTGATCAACGAACTGGGCGCCGAGCACAAAAAGCTCGTGGAAGATATTGTCCCGACACAGATCACCATCACAGGGATCCAGCGCGTTCTCCAAACCTTGCTGACCGAACGCATTTCAATCCGCGATCTGCCGACAATCATGGAAGGCATTGCCGAAGCGGTTGGACACACTCAGAGCCTCAACATCATCACGGAGCACGTCCGCGCGCGCCTCTCACGTCAGATTTGCGCCTCCCATGCCGACCAGAACAATTTGCTGTCGCTTGTCACATTGTCACCGCGCTGGGAGCAATCCTTCGCAGAGTCAATTGTCGGCCAGGGCGAAGAACGTCAGCTCGCCATGCAGCCTTCCAAGCTGCAGGAATTCATCGCCTCGCTCCGCGAAACCTACGACGAAGCAGGCCGAGCGGGCGAAAGCCCGGTGCTCCTGACAAGCCCCGGCGTGCGTCCCTTCGTGCGTTCCATCGTCGAGCGCTTCCGTCCGCAGACTTTCGTCATGTCACAAAGCGAAATTCATCCTCGCGCCAAGCTGAAGACGATCGGAACCGTTTAACCATAAAAATCGACTATATGCGCCACGCATTGAGCCCCATCGCACGGCCACCATCGCAACTGCACACAATTTGCGTCACCGATAAAGTTCCGCGCGGCGCAAAAAATTGGACGCTGTCCCAAATTGGTCTACCCTGCCAAACTGCCTCGTGAGTATGCAAAATGCCGACTCTTGAGGCATAAGGGATAACAAGACTAATTTGGGGGAATGAGTATGCAGTTGAATGACATCATACACGAGGTCGTGGCGCTCGGGCATCGAGGCTTCGGAACGGTGGACTCCGTACAAGGCATCATTATAGCGGTCGTCGCCGCTGCGGTGATGGTTCGCTACGGTCAGGTCGTTTTTTACGCAGCCGTCGCGACGATCATCCACGAAGTGGTGAACATTGGGCGTGGCGCGATGGCAGGTGGCGGCATTGCTCTGCCTGACTTTAGCAACATGGAAGTGTTGAAACTTATGGGCGTGCGATTTGTAGGCTATCTGATCGCCATCAGCCTGATCTATTTCGTCCGCCGCATCATTATGCGCAGCTAAGGCGACTGCCGCGCTAGTCGCGGAAATTCTCATATTGCAGGGGCTGTTCGATTTTCAGTTCCTTGCAAAACTGGATTGCAGCCTGAAGGTCATCGCGTTTTTTGCCTGTCACACGCAACTCGTCGCCCTGAATAGCGACCTGGACCTTCAGGCTTGATCCCTTGATATCCTTGACGATCTGTTTGGCCAGTTCCTTGTCAATTCCGTCCTTGATCAAAACCTTCTGACGGACACTCTGACCAGCCGCCTGCTCGACAGTCTTATAGTCCAGGACGCCGGGATCAACCTTGCGGCGCACCAGATGCCCCTGCAAAAGCTCATGCATCTGCTTCAACTTCAGATCATCATCTGCATTGATTGTGATTTCCTGATCCTTACGCTCAATCGTGCATTTGGACCCCTTGAAATCGTACCGCTGCCCGACTTCTTTCGTCACATTCTGCAGCGCGTTGTCAATTTCAGGAAAATCGGTCTTGGAAACAATATCAAAAGAAGGCATGGGGCTCCGCCACCTGAGAGTTGGATAATTTCACTCATCCTATCCCAGCCGATAGCCCTTTGGTAGCTGTCTGGAAAATTTCAATGGAATGAATTGGCCAATGGCGCAGGCCGCTCAAGCTCAATGACGACGGTGAATACTCAAAGCAACTTCATCAAGCTGCGCCTGCTCGCTTTGCATCATTTCCTTGCGAATCTTGCGCTTGCGATTGTCCTCTATGATTTCGTATTTCTTGAGTTCACGGAAAGCCTCCGACAATTCATCCCTCGCGGTATCGAGCTGGCGTTCGATATCTTCAATCGAGGTCAGAATATTCTGGCGCCGTCGGATGACCGATTTGGCAAACATTGGATAGGCAAAGTGAGCGACATCGGAGATGCCTGCCTTTTTCTGCTCGGCCTCCACCTGCGCTTCAAGCTCGCGTTCACGCGCCCGAAATTCCTGCACCATCAATTCAAGCTCGGCAAGCTGGCGGCGTTTCTCATCGACCTGAAAGCGATGCAGTCGAATAAGGGATTCACGATTACGCATCTTTCAATTCCTCACAGGTCCAGCTCTTTGGGTGGCATCGGCTGGGCGAGGATTTCTTCAAGCATGGCATAGCCTGTCGCCATATCTGTCGCTTCGTCCTTGCGTTGCCCCAAAAATTTATCCAGCGCCGGCTGGTAGAAAATCGCTTCGTCAACAAGTTCATCAGAACCGGCCCGATAAGCCCCCAGACGGATCAGCTCTTCCATATCGTCATAAGTCGCCAAAAGCCCGCGCGCACGGCGGATCAGCAAATTTTCTTCAGCGCTATTGCAGCCGGGCATGGTTCGCGAAACGGATTTGAGAATATTGATTGCCGGATAGCGGCCACGCTCGGCAATGGAACGCTCCATGACGATGTGACCATCAAGAATAGAGCGAACCGCATCGGCAACGGGCTCATTGTGATCGTCGCCATCGACAAGCACGGTGAAAATGCCCGTCACCGTTCCCTTGCCTGCGCCGGGCCCGGCACGCTCCAAAAGCTTGGGCAATTCGGCAAAAACGGTCGGCGTATATCCTTTGCTGGTCGGCGGTTCACCCGCCGACAAACCGATCTCGCGCTGCGACATCGCAAAACGGGTCACGCTATCCATCATGCAAAGAACGTCTTCGCCCTTGTCGCGGAAATATTCGGCCAGCGTCAGCGTCAGGAAAGCTGCCTGACGGCGCATCAAGGCCGCTTCGTCCGACGTCGCCACCACAACAACGGAACGCGCCAGTCCTTCCGGCCCCAGATCATCCTCAAGAAATTCCTGCACTTCGCGCCCGCGCTCGCCGATCAATCCGATCACCGCCACGCTGCAAGCTGTATTGCGCGCCATCATCGAAAGCAGCACCGACTTGCCAACACCCGAGCCTGCGAATATGCCCATGCGCTGCCCCCGGCAGGTCGTGAGAAATGTGTTGAGCGCACGCACACCAAGATCAATTTTACCGCTGACCCGCTGACGTGTATGAGCGGGCGGCGGCATTGAGCGCAAATTATAAGGTATCGCCCCCTGCGCGATCGGCCCTTTGCCGTCAATCGGCTCGCCCATCGCATTAACGACGCGGCCGAGCCAGGCGCTGGAAGGATAAACATGGGGCTCTTCGGCATTCACGACGGCCTTGCAGCCCACACCGATACCCGAAAGCACGCCGAAGGGCAGACAAAGCGCCCGACCATCCCGGAAACCCACAACTTCACAGTCGATGTCTTCACCGGTTCGGCTGGAGACGGAAAGGCGGCTCCCGACACCCATGGCGTGCAGCGGTCCGGCAATTTCAATCATCAGGCCCTGAATGGAAACCACTCGGCCATAATGTTGGACTTCCGCCAGTCCACCTACTTCAGCCAGCAATGCCTGCACGTTCGTGCCTCTCCGAAAAACAAGTTTGAGGCCCGAAGGCGACAAGCCCCGTTAGCCACATTGATTCACTTCTCGGATGATCTTGACGGCAAGAATTTAAGACAGCGTAAACCTTGACTGAAGAAACTGATGAAAAGGCCGGGAACAAAATTTCGTTACCGGCCCAGCAAGGCTCCCGATATTCCGCTAAATTCCACTAAAATCCTGAATTTTGGTCTGGTTATCAAAGCCTTGGAAATTTCTACTAAAATTTTCTCAATTTTTTTGAGTTCGGTTAACCTTTGTTAACCAAATAAGGTTACCGTCTTATTGTCGATAGTATTTGGCAATCAGCGGTGACGACGCCGCGCGACCGCTAAGAGGGGCACCATGCGAGTTCTGCTCATTGAAGACGATAGTGCAACCGCGCAAAGCATCGAACTGATGCTGAAGTCCGACGGTTTTAATGTGTACACCACCGACCTAGGTGAAGAAGGGGTCGATCTGGGCAAGTTGTACGATTACGACATCATCCTCCTTGACCTGAACCTGCCCGACATGAGCGGCTATGAAGTTCTCAAGTCGCTTCGCGTCGGCAAAGTCACGACGCCAATCCTTATTCTCTCCGGTCTCGCCGGCATCGAGAACAAGGTGCGGGGCCTTGGCTTCGGTGCCGACGATTATATGACCAAACCTTTCCATAAGGACGAACTTGTGGCGCGTATCCACGCCGTCGTGCGTCGTTCAAAAGGTCATTCCCAGTCCGTCATCAATACTGGCAAGCTGACCGTTAACCTCGACACCAAGACCGTCGAAGTGGAAGGCAACCGCGTTCACCTGACGGGCAAGGAATACCAGATGCTGGAGCTTCTTTCGCTCCGCAAGGGCACCACACTGACCAAGGAGATGTTCCTCAATCATCTCTATGGCGGCATGGATGAGCCCGAATTGAAAATTATCGATGTGTTCATTTGCAAACTTCGCAAAAAACTGGCGGCCTCCACGGGCGGCGAACATTACATCGAAACTGTCTGGGGACGGGGCTATGTGCTGCGCGATCCCGTCGAAGGATCCATGCCGGTCCAGGCCAGCGCCTGAGCGGACATCATTCAGCATGAATAAAAGGGGCGCCTCCCGCGAGGCGCCCCTTTTTCATTCAAATAAACTGATGTTCGTCCTATGCGCTTAATCGATGAACCGGGGTTAGGATGCAATCACTTCGGCTGGAACAGCCTCCAGCATAAATTCTTCACTTTCCATCCGCGCCTCAATGGCAAGGCCGAGATCACGAGCGACAAGACCTGTAAAATAAGGCTGTGCCGCACGCGCATCGAGAAATTGCCCGGTCGCCCGACCACCCAGAAATGTCCGCGTCTCATCAGGAACCCGCGCCGCCTGCCCGCTTGAACGCACTCGCAAGGTCGGCGCCTTCAGGTCGCCCTCAATCGCCAATGTCACAACGCCGCCACGCGGTATTGCCGCAATACCGATCAGCAGCATATTAAGAGCCAACTTCACATAGTCCTTGCCAATCGTGGCATGAGGCGTTTCCCAAACCAGTGTTGCCTTCTCGCTTTTCATCAACCCCTGAGCCACATCACGCGCATCACCCAGATCAAGTTCAGCCCCAGCCGAGCCCGCCGCGCCAAAAGCCAAACGCGCAAACTGAAGCTTGGCAGATGCCTGTTGCGCACTCTGAGTAATGAGATTCATCGCATGAACCCGCATTTCGGGATCATCGTCGTCTTCAAGGACCTCAAGCCCATTGGTGATCGCCCCCACAGGGCTGATCACATCATGGCAGACACGGCTGCACAGAAGAGCCGCCAATTCCAACGCCGTCAGTTCGTCTGGTTTATCGCTCATTCGCTGCCCCAAAATCTGCGAAGGTACCCTCATACTATATTTTCGGTCTGCTAGACCAACAGCGATATAGCCCCCAAGCCTGATACCATTGCATCGCAAAATACACCAGCTTTCCGGACATATCGTTTCAATTTACGCGCAAAATACGACCCAATCAGGTGCTTGACCCATCGCGGCTGGAATGTTGTTCTCCGCCTCCTGCAACATACCGATATTATGAATTAAGCCCTGACGAGAAAGACCCCGAACATGTCAACTGATCATGCCGTCCTCACAGGTGCCCTGTGCCAGATCGCCATCAAAGCGGGCGCTGCCATCATGGAGCATTATGCCAACGACGTGGTCGCTTCGGCCAAGGAAGACAATTCTCCGGTCACAATTGCCGACCAGGATGCTGAGCGCATCATTCTTGAAGGCTTGAGGAAGATCGCTCCCGATATCCCCGTGATTTCTGAGGAAGCCGCCGCTGCAGGCCATATCCCTGCGTTTTCCGACCGCTTCTTTCTCGTCGATCCGCTGGACGGCACCAAGGAGTTCCTCAAAAAAAATGGCGAATTCACGGTCAATATCGCCCTGATCGAAAATCGCGTCCCAACGGCGGGAGTTGTCTATGCACCCGCCAAGAACCGGATTTTCTATGCCAGCGGCCCAGGCAAAGCCTTTGAGCAGGACGTCGCCGCCAATGCAGAAGGCTCAACCGAAAATGCCCCCGCCCCAAAGCCTATCTCCGTCCGCAAGCCAGATGACGATGGCCTCGTCATCATCGCCAGCCGAACCCACCGCGATCACAAGACCGAGGAATACCTCAGCCATTATAACGTGAAGGAATTCCTCGCCGCCGGGTCGTCGCTGAAATTCTGCCTGATCGCAGCGGGCGAGGCCGATCTCTATCCTCGCCACGGCCGGACAATGGAATGGGACACCGCCGCCGGCCACGCCGTTCTAGCCGCTGCCGGCGGTTCGGTAAAAGAACTCGATGGTAAGCCGCTTCTCTATGGCAAGTCGGAACGGGGGCTTGATAATCCCCATTTCGTAGCACGCGGTGCTGCGTGAACAGAAAAACATACGTCAGGCCCAAATAAAAACGGCGTCCGCACAAGAGGACGCCGTTTCCGTGAGACCTGAGAAATATCCTTCCCAGATCAGGTGCTGTCGAGGCCACGGATAGAACCGACCGACGCGAACCTGCCAGATGCCCCCCGACAACTGGCCGTCCGCGTCGGTCTCGCCTGCCAATCTGGTGCGGCGGCGAAACGTTCTATCCCTCAATCTGCAATCAGCATGCCTATAGATTGCATTCAACTTCGTGCCAGAAAGGCACAATTTGCGTGTTTCGTCAAATTATTCGCCTAATTATCGGGACATATTGCCACCATTTCGACCAATTGGGTCGGCTAGACTCCGAAGATTGAGTCGCTGATTGCGACATCGCGCAAAAAGGAACCTCTCCGATGCTCTTCAAACGCCCCGCCTCCCTGCACTGGAGTCTTCTCATCGGTCTGGCTCTGTCGGTACTGGCCCTTAACACGGCCAAAGCCGACGATACCCGCCCGCCCGTCAACAGCCATGCCGATACCTATAGCGAGAATGAAATGGTTATCGAAGCGGGCAAGGTCTTCGGCAGCACCGCCAAGGGCTTGGCGGATGCCGTCCATTCCGTCTTCCAGAAATACGGCGAACCGAACGCCTATATCAGAGGCGAGGAAGCCAGCGGGGCCTTTGTTCTTGGCCTCCGTTATGGCGTCGGTACACTGAATATGAAAAATGGCACCAGTGAAAAAGTCTATTGGCAGGGACCATCGGCTGGTTGGGACTTCGGCGGCAATGCAGTCAAGGTTTTTACACTGATCTATAACCTGCCGGACGGCAGCACGATTTATCAGCGCTTTCCCGGCGTCGAGGGCAGCGCCTATTTGATCGCTGGCATCGGCGTCAACTACCAGCAGCGCGGCAACATCATACTCGCGCCCATGCGGGCTGGCGCTGGTCTGCGCCTCGGCGCTTCGGTCGGCTACCTTAAGTATACGAAATCACGCGAATGGTTGCCCTTCTGACACGCCTTCCATCTTAGAGCAAATTCAGGGCGCTCGGCGCTGGAAAATTTTCCTGTTTTCTGGCAGGGTTCCCTGAATACTCAAGTGTCAATTCAAGCCATTCGGTCAAGAGGAACCCATGCTCGAAAGCATCATGCTGATTGCACTCGGTTTCCTGATCGCAACTTTATTCGCTCTGATCGCGACCCAATTTGTCTGGCGGCGCGCTGTGAAAATAACAACGCGCAAGCTCACGGCTGACCTCGACCTCGACGAATTAAAGGCCAGTGCCGACCAAGCCAACTCTCTAAGTGTCTCCTTACGCGACAGAAACAATGAAGTCGCGAGCCTGACCCGCAAGAATATTACGCTCGAAGAAAATCTCGCCGCGACGCGACAGGAAATTGCCACCCTGAACCAGAATATCGCTGAGCTTCAAACCGAATACGCAGCCCTCAAAACTGAAGCCGAAACCCGATTGCATGAACTCACGGCCTTGCAAACTCATGTTGGCGAGATTGAAAGCGCGCTGCGCATCGACTTCGAAAAACGCGGCATCATGGAAAACCAGTTGAAAGCGCTCGGCTCAAAAACCTTGCAATTGCTTGAAGAAATGAACCGCGCCGTGATGGATTTCAGCGACACAAAACACATCCAGACACTTTTCGAAACCACCGCTGAGCCAACGCCAGCACCGGAAAAACCCGAGGTCCCTGTCAAACTCAAACCATTCGTCTTCGAAGAGGCCGAAGCCTTCAACGGCGAAGAAGAAGCCGCATCCTCCAATACCAGCGAAGCCTATATCGCCGACCGCATCCGCGCCCTCGAAGCTGGCGTCAACGCGCCTGCCTGACATCGGGCCCCTTTTTCAAAAGTTTGACCTACTGGCGCCAAACCAAAAACGACCTGTCACCGTCATTTGATGAGAACCAATGACGATCGTCCTATAGAACGTCGTCAGGTCTAGATGGATTTCAGTAAAGAGAAGGCGCGGTTATCCCTCTCTCAACAGCAGAAATTTCACTAACTTCCCATCAAATCCGACAAGCGCAGTTTCAAATTACGCAAAAATCGCAAGCGCGACCGTCTCGCCTTTCGTTCGTCAATAGATCTTTGAGAATCCGCACGAATGCTCTCAAGCGACACGCCGTCTCCGATACAATGATCTCCAAATACCAGAATATAGTTTTCCGTTGCACTTGCCGGACGATCATAGGTCAGAGCGGCATTGGGAAGTATGGAAAGCAATTCCTCGACTGAATAGCACTCACGATCAAACCCGAAAGGACGCCAAAGACCGGTATTCATGGTGAGATAACCAGAGCGCGCCTTCAGGATAATTTTTTCGAGATAGTCCGTTTGCAACGACCTCGAAAATTCAGAAAAAGCAAAATTGCTCACAACGAGATCGCACTGATCGATCAACACATTTTCGAGCGTTGTAAAATGCGCCTCAGCCGCACCACCACATTCACTTACATATCGATTGGCAAGAAGAGCGACAGACGGCAAATCCAATCCGATGCATCTCTCCAGCGTAGAATCCGTCTCATGTTTGTAGGCTGACAAAAGCCGAACCAAACCGCCGTATCCGACGCCAATTTCGACAATCTCTTTAAAGGCATCAAAATGAGGGAAAAAAGTCTTCAGGTCATAAATGACCTTACAATATCTTAGGGTAGTCGGGGAAAGTTGTACGCCATCATACGTCCCGAGTAAGGGAGATCCAATCTTGTCGAACGGCGCTGACTTAAGGCCAAGAGACCGGATGACCGGATCCTCAACGGCATCAAAAAATGCTTTACCTTCATCCGCATCAAGAGTTTCTACGATTGAACGGTAAATCTTCTGACGCCTAAACGTGGAAAAAATTTCTGAATTTTGCGCGGCGGCCGCTACAAAATCTGAATAAAGCAAACCCTTTTTACCAATCCACGCATCAGACATTCCCTCTCCCTCCCCGGAACAATTTACGAGGAGTTACACATATCAGACATGCCTATTCAACACGCGAAATGTTTTTTGATCATGAAAAAGAACTGGTTCAAACATATGCACATCGCGACGAACGTACGCCAGGTTGGTATCCCCAAGGGGAATCGAACCCCTGTTTTCGCCGTGAGAGGGCGACGTCCTGACCGCTAGACGATGGAGACATGCCAGTAGAAACGTCCTATAGGCCGACTATCCAATTCGATCAAGCCCCTCCGTGGCAAGAAGGATTGTGAAGAAAGATACGGCAAGGCGCAATCGAGATGCCTGAAAAGCTTACGCATCCCCCTCAAAACAATGCGCAACCCCTGGCAAACAGGCGTGAACAATCAACATGCATATTCGTTCAGTCGAATTCTTATTTCATTTTTATAATTAAAATCAATATCTTACGGATTTAAAATCCAAAGGTTCCACGCCCCAACTTTGTGCACTACATGCTTTACCGCTCTGACGGTTTGCCGAGATGATAGTTTGAGCCTGACTCAATCGTCATACTGCAGTCGGTTGTCTTCGTTTGAAACTTCCAAGAAAGTTCTGCTGCTAGACCAGTTGTGCGGGACCGCGGGCGGCGAGGAGTAGAAGTACAAACTGCATAATAATACCGGAGGAACTAAAAACTTGACCTATCAATACATCCAACTCAACGTCCACAACGGATACGCTGATATTATTCTCAACCGGCCTGCGAAGTACAATGCCTTGCGCCTTGAGATGTGCGAAGAAATTGCTCATGCAGTTGAGACCATGGCCGCGCGTAGCGACATCAAGGCCGTAATTATAAGTGGTGCGGGCAAGAACTTCTGCGCTGGTCTTGATGTAGGCGCCGACACTGGCCCAAGCGACACGAAGGGCGCCTGGGTCACGAGCCGACGCATGCAGGGGACCTTCAGTCGCATCGCCGATGCTCCCGTCGTCAAGATATGCAAACTCGACGGATATGTCGTGGGCGCAGGCCTTCTGCTCGCTGCTGTCTGCAACCTGCGCTATGCCACGCCTGAGACCATCTTCTATGTGCCCGAATTGGAAATGGGAATTCCCTACTCGCTCGGCGGGGTTGCCTGTATCGCACGCTACATCGGGATCACGCGCACAACGGAATTGGTTTTGACCTGCAACAAGATCACCGCCGAGAGTCACTATATGGACGACTTCGTGACGCGCGTGCTCCAAAGCAACGCCATTAACGACTTCGTGGAGGAAATCGCGCATTCCCTCGTTGCCCGGCCCAATGCCCTGCTTCTGGCTTCGCTGACGACCATTCGCGAAGCGGAGAAAGCCTTGTTGCCGGATGCCGCGAGCGACTTGTTCACCATGTTCTATGTTGGACTGGAAGAGGAAACCAAAGCCGTCCGCGAACGGTACTCGAAAAGGTTCAAGTCCTGATTTATCTCCTGGAAACAATGCCCAACCTGTGGCAAACGGGCGCAGATAGGCAATAGGTGTATTAATCCTATTGGATTTTATCCGTTTTTCACAAACAAAATCAAAGGCTTATGTTTTAGAACCCTTCAAACTCCACGTCGCGACATTTGTGCGCTGCATCATTTATTGCTTTGACAGATTGTCACGAGAGGCGGATAAAGAACTCACGAAAGTCGATTGATCCTCCTCCCCGATCTTGGCTTTCAGTATGCCGCCAGCGCCATCCTCCCTCCTCCCCAAGGTGCTGGCGGCACCCTCCCTCCCAAAATCAGACCAAATGACGAGACAGACGGCCACTCGAACCATGACTCGAATGGTGAGTGTTTCCTGCCAGAGATCGAGCCATTTCCTGTCGAAGTCGTGTACGACCCTGTCAAAGCGCAGACCCTGCGCCATCGACGCGCCCTATTTGTCGGCGGCGGCCAGCCCCGTCAAAGCCCGCAAACGGAAGCGACCCAGCTCGACGCCGGACTTCACATTGACGATAATGATTTCCTCGCCATTGGCGTCCGCGACATGAATGGCCATCCGGTCTTCATTGAGATTGACGGACCTCACAACTTCGCCTTTATCAATCTGGATATCACTGACACCGAATTGACCACCCGGACCGACGAGATGCGACATCGCGGCTTGCGGATTGGACGCCCGATTGACGATGGTGGCAATCACGAGACCAAAACCCGCAACGAGCAAAACACCCATGACGGCAACCGCCACCTTCAAGACAAGCATTCTGGGCGCAGGCGGGGTTTCCATCTCGGGGGTCTCGACGGTATCCTCAGGCATGAAATCATCTCCAGAAACGCAAAGCGGCGGCGAACGCCATATATTGATCGTGGAACCGACGGAAGCCGGGCAGCGACTGGACAAGTATCTCACGGAAGCCCTCGGGAGCAAGGCGGCAAATGACGAGAACTTCGATGGCGAACTGCTGTCGCGGGCGCGCATCAAGACGCTGATCGACCAGGGTCAGGTCTCACGCCTCGTCGGCAGCGCCCCCAGCCTCATCATCGATGCTTCATATCGCGTCAAGCAGGGCGAGGAATTCACGCTCGACGTTCCCGCCGCCAGACCCGCGCGCCCCGCCGCTCAATCCATCCCGCTTGATGTCGCCTATGAAGATGGCGAACTCGTCGTCATCATGAAACCGCCGGGCCTCGTGGTACACCCCGCCGCCGGCAATCAGGACAACACACTGGTCAATGCGCTGATCGCCCACTGCGGCGACACGCTTTCGGGCATCGGCGGCGAAAAGCGTCCCGGCATTGTGCATCGCCTCGACAAGGACACGAGCGGGCTGATGGTCGTCGCCAAGACCGACCGCGCGCATCGCAGCTTGAGCGAACAATTCGCCGCCCACGGACGCGACGGCAGACTGACACGCGCCTATACAGCACTCGTCTGGGGCGCGCCGCTGCCCCACGTCGGCACCATCGACGCCAATATCGTGCGCTCGTCGCACAACCGAACAAAAATGGCCACCGCCAAAACCGCGGGCCGCACCGCCATCACGCATTACAAGGTGCTGGAAAATTTCGGCGACCCGATCGAAGTCACGCTGATCGAATGCCGATTGGAAACGGGGCGCACGCATCAGATCCGCGTCCATATGACCGCCATGGGCCACCCGCTGCTGGGTGATGCGGCCTATGGCACGGGACAGCGCACCCGCAAGGCCAAGATTTCAGAAGCCGCGCAAGCAGCCCTCGAACGGTTGGGACGCCAGGCGCTCCACGCCCATCATCTGGGCTTTGAACACCCGGTGACGGGCGAGCAGATGAGCTTCGACGCCCCCCTGCCCGCCGATATGCAAGCCGTTCTGGACGCGCTTCATGGCAGGAAATAGAGCCGCAACGGAGTCCGGCCAATCAACGGTTCTTGCGCGTAGATTAGAATTATTGTAATTTTAACCCCGGAGACCTTTTTTGGCCCTAATCCACCCCTATATAAGGGGCGCTATTCTGAGTCCGCTGGTCAGGATTAGTCTGGTCAAAAATTGGGGGCTTCTTCTGGAAGCTCACGAAGGGGCACTATTATGACGACTGCAAACAAGCTCATTCCAAGCCCGAGCCCGGAAGTCTCGCTTTCGCGTTACTTGCAGGATATCCGCAAGTTTCCGATGCTGGAACCGCAGGAAGAATACATGCTCGCCAAACGCTGGAAAGAGCATGAGGACGCCGATGCCGCGCATCAGCTCGTCACCAGCCATCTGCGCCTCGTCGCCAAGATTGCCATGGGCTATCGCGGCTATGGC
>Ga0214472_10001237_pt1 | contig 29165 bp, 27 predicted proteins | sample RVTome_6_FD_207662 | JGI IMG/M metagenome (GOLD analysis project Ga0214472, IMG submission 207662) | Soil microbial communities from uranium-contaminated site in the Upper Colorado River Basin, Wyoming, United States - RVT140D175 | ecosystem: Environmental > Terrestrial > Soil > Contaminated >...
GACAATTGGTTGACCTCCTGTACGCATTTTTCAATGGGCCTTGATAATAAAGGGCTTAGAATTCTTCAATTGCCTCAGGTTGATGAATAATCCGGGCTATAGGATTCGTGCGCCTGATTGCCGGAACTTATGACTCGGGAGATATATGGGTCGTAAGCCATATAAGACAACATGATTTTCTGCTACCATGGCTCGCCACAAGCAACGTCCGCCAACCATCAGCAGGGGGCAAGGTGAAGGCGATGCCAACGTGTGAATTATGTCGCCATGAGGTGAATGACATCACCACCCATTTTCTCATTCTACAGACAGGGTATCACCACCAAAAAAGCAAAAAAGAGATGCCGCGTGATCGTGTCAAAAGCCGTCCCGTCGCGCTGTGTCGCCCTTGCCACAAACGGGTGCACATGCTGAGGAACAAAGACGTCGAGCAATACTTCTAAAATGGCCCTGTACCGGTAGTCTAAACCGCTGACCACTGTTGACGGCGTAAAGCAAAATCCATCCCTACGTCCCAATCACCCCACCATCCGCCTTGGTGATGACGACCACCGCAGGACGTGGGGGTAGATCGGGTTTGAAATCCGGCCAGCGCGTGGCAGGGTCCTCAAAGGTGGAGTCGCGCTCAAAACCGGGATAGGTCTTCGTCCCGTCAGAGCCCGGATGCTGCACGGCAGCAAATAGGGTTTTGTCATCCGGGGTAAACAGCGGACCGCACATTTCCGCCCCGATCGGCACCCTGAAGAACATTCTCGACAGGCCACGCCAGGTGCCTTCGGTCTCCATCGACCAGAGACCATCGGCCGTGCCGCTTTTACTCCAGTTGCTCCCCTGGTCGGTGGCGATCCAGAGACGGCCTTGATGGTCGATCGCACAGTTGTCCGGCGCGGCAAACCAGCCGTTTTTCGAGATCGAGGGATGGTAGAGCGCCCCCACTTCCGCCACGCCAGGATCGCCACACTTGACGAGAATCTCCCAGGTCGCCTGCTGGGCGGCGTGATCGCCATCGGGCGGGGTGATTTCAATGACATGGCCAAACTGGTTGTCGGCCCGAGGATTGGCGGTATCGATCTGCTCCGGCAGACGCCTGCTGTTGTTGGTCAGCATCAAGTAGACCTTGTGGGTCAGGGGATTCGGCTCGACATCTTCCGGCCGATCCATTGGGGTCGCCTCCAACAGATCTGCGGCGCGGCGGGTCTCGATGAGCACGTCGGCCTGACTGTGGAAACCGTGTGTCGCAGTCAGCGGTCCCGACCCCCAGGTGAGGGGCATCCACTCGATCGTGCCCTGGCCGTGGAAGCGGGCGACAAAGAGGGTGCCCTGGTCGAGAATATCGGCGTTGTTGGAGCGCTGGTAGCGATCGACAATGCCATGGCTGACGTATTTGTAGAGGTAGTCGAATTGTTGGTCGTCGCCGGAATAAAGCACCAGCCGGCCATCTGGGTTGAGGATCGTCATGGCCCCCTCGTGCTTGAAGCGCCCGAGGGCCGTCCGCTTTACGGGCAGGGCGGTGGGGTCATAGGGATCGATCTCGACCACCCAGCCAAAGCGGTTGGCTTCATAGGGCTCCTGGTTAATGTCGAAGCGATGGTGGAAGCGGCCCCAGGCATACACGCCGCCGGGCACGCCATAGCGCTGGTAGTTGCGCGCTTCCGGATGGCCCTCCACATGGCCCGTGAAATAGCCGTTAAAATTCTCTTCACACGTCAGTACCGTGCCCCAGGGCGTCACCCCGCCCGCACAGTTGTTGAGGGTGCCGATGACCCGGGTGCCACTGGGATCGGCCGAGGTCCGCAGGCGACGGTGCCCGGCCGCCGGTCCGGAGAGGCGCATCGCCGTGGTCCGCGCGCTGATGCGGCGCACGTATGGACTGTCGGTCACAACGTGCCAGCGGCCGCGGTCTTGTTTGACTTCAATAATGGAAGCGCCGTGCGCCGACATTTCGATATCGACCAGCGCCTGGGTCACGCCGGCAAATTGAGCCTCCTTGTCTTGCCGCCCTAGTCCGGGAAACATGAGCTCTTCGTTGGTGTATTCATGGTTGACAAACAACAGGCCGTGGCTGGCATTTTGCGAGCCCAGGGGCAACGGCAGATAGGCCAGGAAATCGTTGTTATAGCCGAACTGCTTGTCCTGCGCCTCCGGGGTTTGATGGGCGGGATCAAAGGGGGGTGCATCGCCAGCGACGGGATCGCCCCAGCGGATCAAGATGTCGGCCTGATAACCCGGTGCGACATGATGCGTTTCATCGACGCCGTGAGAGACTTCTTCAAAGTAGAAATTCGGCTGGTCAGATGAAATTGCCCTAGCGATGGCATGAGGGCCAAGGATCGCCGAGATCGCCGTGGTCGCCAGGGCCCCTTTGAGCACGTCACGGCGACCGTAGCGCGTGTTGATGACGTCACCGAGGGTGGGGGACGATGAGCGGTTGACCGGAATATCTTCCGAGCAGTCGTACGCCTCGCCTTGGCGGCCAGGCAATGGGCTTCGGTCTGTCATGCGATTTTACTCCATCAACAATGGGAGATACGGTTTTTCAGGCTATATGAGGATGCCGCTCGACGGCGATAGAAGCTTAACAGCACTCTGGCTGAAGAGTATGGAGTGAATGTTAAGGTTCTACAAGTTTATGGTGAGATTCTCATTCACCCACGCGTGGCGGTGACGCACCCGTAGCGTCACCGCCACCATCCCTGACTTTAGACCTGAAGCTCATTTAATCTTAACATAAAATTAATAGTAATCCGGTACCTTCCTAGATCGCCAACCGCGATTGTCTTTGATTGCATCGCCAGTCATTGAGTAGTTTTTGTGGTGTTTATCTGTATATTGTTAATAGGAGGATAGTTTTATGAAGTTTAAAGGTATGTTGAGTAAATTTACGCGTTCTCGGTAGACGGACTCGACCCGCAGCCCCAGGGCGGCCTCTTTCCATGGGTCGAAAAACGCCTGGTTCGGGACATCCTGCCCGACTTGCAGGGCGGCCAGGGTCCGGTCTTGGAAAAGGTGGAAGGGCTCACGGTCATGCTCGACGGTAGCACCTGGATCGTGACCGACAACGACGGGGTCGAGGACTCGAGCGGTGAGACCCAGCTGATTTCCCTCGGCCCGATCTTCGAATCGCCCTAACGCGTGCCCTAACGCGTGCCCTAACGCGTAATGGATCTGTCGATACCGGGCGGATCGGCCCCACGATGGCCGATCCGCCCATCCTTTTAACCCACAAACCCTGCAGAGCACCGTTGACAGCCTCGGCTAAAAAGCGTATAAAGTAAGGTGAAATAAGATGCGGGAGCTCGGGACAACCGGGCTGAGAGGATGGCGAACGCGCCATCGACCGCTTGAACCTGACCTGGGTAATGCCAGCGTAGGGATGTGCCGGAAGTAATGGCAAGTCGCTGGCTAACCCAGCGGCTTTTTTTATTTATTCACGGCACAAGGAGGTTGTGATGGCCTACGAAGGTATGCCCGCTACACGCAAGGTCTATGTCACGGGTAGTCGTCCTGATATTCGCGTCCCCATGCGGGAAGTCGAACTGGAGGCGCCGAACCCGCCAATTCGGCTCTATGATACCAGTGGACCCTACACCGATTCCGAGGAGCAACCCGATGTGAAACTGGGATTGGCCCCGCGCCGTGCGCACTGGATTCACGAGCGCGGCGATGTCGAAGAACTCCCGAGTGCCACCTCCGAATACCGGCGAGAGCGCGAAGCCGACCCTGCCCTGGCCTCTCTGCGCTTTGACAACACCCGCAAGCCTCTGCGCGCCAAAGCGGGCGAGTGCGTGACCCAGCTGCATTATGCACGCCGGGGCGAGATCACCCCCGAGATGGAGTTCATCGCCTTGCGCGAAGGCGTCGCGGCGGAATTTGTGCGAGACGAAGTGGCCCGAGGCCGCGCTATTATTCCGGCCAATATCAATCACCCGGAAACCGAACCGATGATTATCGGGCGCAATTTCCTGGTGAAGATCAATGCCAACATCGGCAATTCCGCGGTGGCGTCGAGTATTGAGGAAGAAGTCGAAAAGATGACCTGGTCGACGCAGTGGGGCGCCGATACGGTGATGGACCTGTCGACCGGCAAGAATATCCACGAGACGCGCGAATGGATTTTGCGCAACGCCGCGGTGCCGATCGGCACGGTGCCGATTTATCAAGCCTTGGAAAAAGTCGGGGGCAAGGCGGAAGATCTCACCTGGGAACTCTTTCGCGACACTTTGATTGAACAAGCCGAGCAAGGCGTCGATTATTTTACCATCCACGCCGGGGTGCGTCTCGCCTACGTGCCGCTGACCGCCAAACGGGTCACCGGGATCGTCTCCAGGGGCGGCTCGATCATGGCCAAATGGTGTTTGGCCCACCATCAAGAGAGCTTCCTCTACCAGCACTTCCGCGACATCTGCGAGATTGCCGCCGCCTACGATGTGAGTTTCTCCCTCGGGGATGGCCTGCGTCCGGGCTGCATTGCCGACGCGAACGATGAAGCGCAGTTTGCCGAACTCGAAACCCTGGGGGAACTGACGAAGATCGCCTGGGAATACGACTGCCAGGTGATGATCGAAGGCCCGGGTCACGTGCCCATGCATCTGATCAAGGAAAACATGGATAAACAATTGGAGGTGTGCCACGAAGCGCCGTTCTATACCCTGGGCCCCCTGACCACGGATGTGGCGCCGGGCTACGATCACATCACCTCGGCCATTGGCGCGGCCATGATCGGCTGGTTCGGCACCGCCATGCTGTGTTACGTAACCCCCAAAGAGCATTTGGGGCTGCCGAACAAAAAGGACGTGAAAGACGGGGTCATTGCCTACAAAATTGCCGCGCATGCCGCGGACCTAGCCAAAGGTCACGCCCAGGCTCAGGCCTGGGACGATGCGCTTTCCAAAGCCCGTTTCGAGTTCCGTTGGGAGGATCAGTTCAATCTCTCCCTCGATCCCGTCACGGCACGTGAGTTTCACGATGAAACGCTGCCCGCTCCGGGGGCGAAGGTGGCGCACTTTTGCTCGATGTGCGGGCCGCATTTTTGCTCCATGAAAATCACCCAAGAAGTCCGTGAATACGCGGCCGAACAGGGGCTCGGAGAGAACATTGTGCTCGAAGAGGGTTTAAAAGCCAAAGCGGAAGAATTCCGTGAGCAGGGGGCGGAGATCTACATCCGCTCCTAAGCCCGAGTGCGGGTTTATTCGTCAACCTCTCCGGGGCACAGATGCAGTGTCCCGGAGAGGCCACGGGAGTGGTTCATGCCACAGATTCTCATTATCTACACCACGATGCGAGGCCGTACCGGGGACATGGTGGAGCCCATTTGTACCGGGATTCGGGACGAGGGCGTCGAGGTGTTGACGCGCTCGGTGGAAGCGGTGACCTGGGAGGAAATGCTGGCGGCCGATGGCATTATCGTTGGCAATCCCACTCGCTTTGGCGAGTTGGATTGGCAGCTCAAACGGCTCTTTGACGTCACTGCCTTTCAGGATTATCCGGGTCCGCTGGTTGGCAAAGTCGGCGGGGCCTTTGGCGCCGGTGGACGCCCCGGTGGCGGCGCAGAGCTCGCTCTGATGTCGGTGCTGCACGTGTTGCTCAATCACGGCATGGTGATCCAAGGCAACGCTCACGGTGCCCACTACGGCCCGGTGTACGGGCGCGATACCTCGGCAGAGGCGATCCACGAGGAGTGTCGAGGTTGGGGGCAGTTGTGGGCCCAGTTGGTCAAACGGCTTCACCACGGGCCCAGCGAGGCGACACGGGTATAATTGCATGCAGCTTAGGTGTGCTGAGCCAACGTCTCATCAATAAAGGCTTGCCATGTGTCATTGGGCGTCCAGATTTGATGCATCAGCGCGCGCGCCTCTTCTACCGGCACGCCCTGACGCAGGACGCGATAGAGCATGACAAACGCCGATACCCGCGCATTGGCGATGCAGTGGACAAAGCATTTTTTGCCCTGATTCGCATCCATGGCGTCAAAGAACTGCTCTAAATCCGCCGCCGTCGGTTGATCAAAAACCACTGGGATGTGGACATAATCGAATCCCAGATCAGACAGGAGTTGCGGTTCATTGGTCAAATCGCGCGGGGTGTTCCCCATCGCGAGGTTGATGACCACTTCGTAGCCGGCCTCTTTTACCGCCTCAAATTGGGCAGAAGTGGGCTGACCGGCCGTGCCCAAGGTCTCTGTCGTGGCTTGAAAATTGAAGATATCAGACAGTTGTGATGATGCCATAATAGATGCATTCCTCTCGCTCAAACTACCCTTTGCACGCCTGCGGGGCAGCTATGGTTTTGCAGTACGTCTCTCCTACCGGGCGGCCCTAGGGCGCGTTCCTCCCAGAACGCGCCGTCCAAGGGAAACTTGCAGGACGCGATCCTAGCGCTCGAGCGCCTCGATAAGCTGCATCATGCCCAGATCTTCGTGGTCGAGAAGATGACAGTGCAGGACAAACAGGCCGACAAAGTCCTCGTACCTCGTCCGGAGCGTGATGCTGCCAGGGGCGAAGTCGGGGCCAGGCATGGGGGGGAAACCCGGGAGAAACCCTGTGGCGCGTGGGACATTGATCGTATCCTGCCATTTGGGGACCGCCAACGGCACCCCATTGACATGCGTCACTTGAAAGTGGTTCTGATGGATATGGAATGGGTGGTCAGCGACGGTCGGATTCAGAATCGTCCATTCCTCCGCGTCATTGAGGTACACGGTGTGATCGATGCGAGTGGGATCGAAGGGCAGGCCATTGACCACAAATAGTGGAAATGGCATGCGGGAAAAATCGATCCCCCATTCGATCATCCGATTGCCGGTGAGTTCGTCGTCGGCAATCGGGCTCAGGGCCGGTGGGGTGGGCAAAGCGCCAGTGGGGATGTTGACATTGCGGGCGGGACCTTCCACGATGACCGTGGCGATCAGCGTCTCCGGAATTGGCCCCCCAGGGAGTCCCTGATCTAATTCCGGCTTGACCAACTGATAGGTGCCCCGCCGATTGATTTTCGCCAACACATCGACGCGATTCCCCGAGGCCAGGAAGATTTGCTCCGTCTCTTCCAACTGGGGCAAGGTGATACCGTCGCAGGCCAGTTGATGCAGGGGTAAACGCGCTCCCCCGCTATCGCGCAGTTCCAGGGGGCAGTGTTCGATGGAACCGCCATTGATGAACCGCCACCGATAAACGTCGCTTGGCCGTATACGAATCACCGGCTGGAACTGGCCATTCAAGGTAAAGATCGGCGGCAGTCCCAAGTCCGCGGGAGACTCCGGGATCGGCACTTCCCCGTTTTCATTCACCCGGATTTGCTGGACCATATACACATCATCATTTTCCACCCCATTGTCCTTGAGGAAATCGTCGGTGGCACCCTCGACGATGAGCGCACCCGCCATGCCGCCGTTGAAGTGCACCGCCGCCGCCCCGTGTTTGTGGGGATGATACCAAAAGGTGCCATCGGGGTGGTTGGCCGGAATGGGAATCTCGTAAAGTTGCGATTCACCCGGATGAATTTCGATCAGGACATTATCACCACACACCGACCCGTCCTCGCTACACAAGGGCGACACATGGAACCCATGGGTGTGCAAGTTGACGGTGTTAAAGCCATGGGGTGTGTTAATATCGTCGACATGCTCGTCTGTATCGGGAGGCAAGAAGTTAGACATGCCGATTCTCAGGAGATCATCGGCGCGCAGGCGCAGCGTCGGGCCCGTGATCGTGCCTTCAATCGTGCGGGTAAAGACGTCTATGTCGCCGACTCTATTTCTGGCATAAAACACATCTAGATGCGTGTCCAGCAAACCGTCGACAGAGCGACGCACGTCACGGGTGCCATCGCCCTCGTGGGATGACGAGTATCTCGATAGAGCGGCAATGGTCGCGAGACTCGCCCCTCCTATCAAGAGATTGCGTCGGCTCATCTTCGGGTTGAGCCCCCAACCGCGATGACGGGAAGAACGAGCGGCGCTGCCTGGTGGCTGATGCTTGTTTTTCATGTGCCTCTTTCCTCTTCGATCCTCTGACTCGAGTGCGGTGATTTGATCGGCGACGATAATACGTAGGATACACGGCACCGGAGTTAGGCAGAATGCAACTCCTGACCGTGCAGGTGCTATCACCGGAGCCTTTGCGGTGACGAGCGCTAGAGTAAGGTTTTTGGCTATTAAATGCAAGTCACAATACTCCAGGATCTTATATTTTTAGGAAAGATATTTTTATAATCCACAAGATTTACGCGAAGCAGTTGGGGATCTGATTTTTGACTCTTCATCCTTCATCCTTTTTCGTAGGAGGCAACCCTGGCCGCGAGCGCATGCAACCGTGGATTGATGAGCGCTGAGACTTGCATTGATCGACCCCGCTGACATAGTATTGCATGTCGTTGAGATTGGAGACAGATCACACCGACGTCCATAAAAATCACCAGGCTAGAACCTCAGGAGGGGTGTCGTAGATGACTGATTATCTTAAAGAATTGAAAATGCCGAATCGAATTTTGCTCGGCCCGGGGCCGAGCAATGTGAATCCGCGCGTGCTGCAGGCGATGATGACCCCGATCCTGGGGCATCTCGACCCGGATTTTTGGCACGTGCTCGACGACGTGCGTGAGATGCTGAGCTTGGCGCTCGGCACGACGACGGAATGTACCCTCCCTCTACCGGCTACCGGTACGGCCGGGATGGAGTCGGCATTTTGCAATATGGTGGAGCCTGGGGACCGCGTGGTCGTCGCCGTCAATGGCTTTTTTGGGGCGCGCATGGCGGACATCGCGGCTCGTTGTGGGGCTGAGGTGCATCGCATCGATGTCCCCTGGGGCAAACCAGTCCTGCCTGAGATGGTGGAAAAGACGTTGAAAAATCTGGGCCAGGTCAAGGCGGTGGGCGTGGTGCATGCCGCGACTTCCACCGGGGTGCTGAGTCCGATCAAGGACATTGCGGCAGTGGTGCACCACTATGACGCCTTGATTATTGCCGATGTGGTCACCTCCCTAGGGGGTCTCGAACTCCGCATGGACGAATGGGCCTTGGATGTCTGCTACGGTGCCTCACAAAAATGCTTAGGGGCGCCGCCCGGCCTCGCCCCGATCAGCTTTAGCCCGCGCGCCCTGAAGGTACACAAAAACCGCAAAACGCCAGTGCAGAGCTTTTATTTGGATATTGCGACCCTAGAGAGCTATTGGTCTGAGACCCGGCAGTACCACCACACCTCGCCGATTCTCTCGTTGTACGCCTTCCGCGAAGCCCTGCGGATGATCATGGAAGAGGGGATCGAGAATCGCTGGCAAAAGCATGCCCATTTGGCCGCCGGCCTGCGGGCGGGCCTGCAAGCGCTCGAACTCGAATTGTTCGCCGATCCGGACTACCGCCTGGATCCGCTGACCACCATCCGCGTGCCGCAAGGCATTGAGGCGGCGCAGGTGATCCGGCAACTCTACACGGACTACAACATCGAGATCGGCGGTGGATTGGGCGAGCTGGCCGGCAAGATCTGGCGCATCGGCCTGATGGGCGAGTCTTGCAAAGCGAGCAATGTGCTTCTGGTGCTTTCGGCCCTGGAGACAATTCTGACCCAGCAGGGCTACGCCCAGTACAACGGCAACAGCGTCGCCGCGGCGCAGCAAGCGCTGGCCGCGCATTAGGGGCTTGTGCCTGGCGCGGATTACGGCGCGCGCACACTGAATTTGGCGTCGCCGTCCGCTGCGATCTGCGCCGGCAGCGCCTCCTCCCAGCTCAGATAATCACGCATCGCCTGCTGATTGCCCTGATGGCGATCGTGGACAAAGAACAAGAAGTCGATGCAGGCGGTATCCGGTGGCGTGTCGGGCGAGGCTTCAAGGGGCTGGCCCGCGGCTGTCCAGGCCGCGCGGCCACCGGCCAACACCGCCACTGGAGTCTCGGTCATCGCCTTCCAGTCAATGGCCGCGAGCCGCGCCCGCGACTCGTGTTCCGAGTACAGCACCACGCGCCGTCCGGGAGGCAACTGGGACAACACCTCGGCCAGCCGTGGCCGGATGGCCCACCGCGCACCGGGCAGATGGCCTTTGCGATAGTCCATGGAGTGGTCGACGTCCACCGCCACGACCTCGCCACGTTGCAGCGCGGCGGCGAGGCCTGCCGGCGTCACGGTATCGACCGGCTCGTCTCCCAAGACACGGCGCGGCGGCATGCCGGTCTCGGTGCCTGCCTGGCCAATTCCCCTCGCCAAGACCGCCACCTCCCAGCCCATTTGCACCAGCCAATGGGCGGTGGTAATGGCCCGGACTTCCGTGTCGTCAGTCAAGACGATGCGCGCCCCTTTGGCCGCCACCCAGGCATCCGTGGCCTGCACCAACTGACCGCCTGGAGCATGAACTGCACCCGGCAGATGACCCGCTTCGTATTCGGCCCGACCGCGCACGTCGAGCAGATAGAGACTGCGGCTGTCATCTTGCTGCCAGGCGGTTAACGTCGCCTGATCAAGGCGTGAAATGCCATATGCCTCAGCCATGATGGCGGCTGTCGCCTGGGCTTTGGCCAAGCCGGCGGGCGACACCTCGGGAAATGACCGCTGGTTGCCGTGCTCCAACGCATAACCGGCGAGGCTCCACCCCATGGTACCGGCACGCAGGGCGACCACTTTGTTCGGGATGCCCGCATTGATCAGGGTCTGGGCGCCAATGATGCTGCGCGTCCGGCCGGCGCAATTGACCACCACAGTGGTCTCCGGCGATGGCGCGATATCGTGGATTCGGTAGATCATCTCAGCGTTCGGCACGCTCATGCCACGCGGGATGTTCATGCGCTGAAACTCTTCAGGCGTGCGCCCATCCACCACCACCAAATCCTCGCCACGGTCGAGCATCGCATGCAGCTCATCGGCGCTAATTGAAGGGGTGTGCGCCGCATGCTCCACCACTTCGCCGAAGGCCTTGGAGGGCACGTTGACCCCCTTAAACACCACGTAGCCAGCGGCGGCCCAGGCCTCAATGCCGCCGGAGAGCACCGCGACGTCGCCGTAGCCCAGGGCCGTCATGCGGGCGGCGGCGCGCTCGGCCACCCCGTCGCCCGCATCCACCAGCACCGTGCGGGTCGAGCGCCTCGGCAATTGCGTGCCGAGGCGGGCTTCGAGGAAGCTATAGGGCATGGGCACGCCGAATAGCATGTGCCCCTCGCCAAACTGGCCGTCCTCGCGGACATCCAGCAGGGCGAGTTCGTCACCGTCGGCAATCATGTGTTTCAACGTCGCGGCATCAACGTATTGGGTCATCTTGGCGCTCCTCCCTCCTAGAGACAGAAAATATCCAGCCACTCGGGAGTTCTTAACGCATTTCGCCGCTGTTGTCTATCGCAAAGGTGGCACCTCTATGCTAGGATGAGCAGAGTAACTCAATGGCATCCGCCACATCGAGACCAAAACGGCCTGGACGATTTTATATAGAGGAGACTTCACGTGGGCGAAGCATGGATTATCGACGCGGTGCGGACCCCGCGCGGCAAGGGTAGAAAAGACACTGGCGCACTCGCGGACACCCACCCTCAAGAACTCCTGGCGACAGTGCTGCGGGCGCTCGCCGCACGCCATCCTTTTGACCCTCGTGAGGTGGACGATGTGATCGCGGGCTGTGTGACCCAGGCCGGCGATCAGGGCGCCTGTATCACCCGCAGCGCTGTGCTGTTGGCCGAGTGGCCCCAGGAGGTGACGGGGGTGTCGTTGAATCGGTTTTGCGGCTCCGGGCTGCAAGGGGTCAATTTTGGCTTGATGGGGGTGATGAGCGGGCAGCAAGACCTGGTGGTCGGTGGCGGGGTGGAGTCGATGTCGCGTCAGCCCATGGGCTCGGACGGCGCCGGGCTCGACGGCAACAATGCCGACTTGCGCGAGTTGCACCCGATGGTGCCGCAAGGGATCTCGGCCGACCTCATCGCCACCTTAGAAGGGTTTTCGCGCCAGGACCTCGATACCTTTGCCGCCCAGAGCCAAGCGCGGGCGGCGGCCGCCCAGCAGGCCGGGCGATTCGACAAGAGTCTCGTGCCAGTGGTGGACAAGGCCGGGCAGGTGGTGCTGGATTACGATGAGTACCCGCGTCAGGGCACGACGGTGGAGACGCTCAGCGCCCTGAAACCCTCATTTGACGCGACGGGCGCGCATCGGCCGTACAACGGTGAAAGCTTTGACGAGATGGCGTTGCGGGTCTACCCGGATGCCGGACAAATCCGGCACGTGCACCATGCCGGCAACTCCAGCGGCATTGTAGACGGCGCGGCGGCTGTGCTCATCGCGTCGCCCGAATATGCCCGGGCCCACGGCCTCGTGCCCAGAGCCCGCGTCCGCAGTGTCGCCACCGCTGGCGCCGAACCGGTCATCATGCTCACCGCCCCCACCCCGGCGAGCCGCAAGGCCCTGAAGAAAGCGGGCATGGGGGTTGAGGACATCGATTTGTGGGAGATCAATGAAGCCTTCGCGGTGGTGCCGCTCAAAACCATGCGCGACCTGGAGCTCGATCCGGAGACGGTGAACGTGAACGGCGGCGCGATCGCCCTGGGCCACCCGATTGGGGCCACCGGCGCCATGCTGCTCGGCACCATTTTGGACGAGCTGGAACAGCGCGACTTGAACACCGGCCTGGTGACGCTCTGCATCGGCGGCGGCATGGGCATTGCCACGGTGATCGAGCGCCTCTAACACGAGCGTCTGGGCGATGCGTTCAAACATGCGCCCTTTTGGCCCGCTGTTATCCGACAATTCGACTACCGTGCCGGGGTGGGCCTCGGTCGACAGATAGGCAAAGCGCCCCGGCGTCCCCACGTGGCCCTCTTGTCCAATGGTGTAGCCCAATGGTAGAATGCGCTCCAAATCGGCTTCAAATGTCTTCGTCCAATAGGCCACATGTTGCAGGCCCTCGTGCCCGGCCTGCAAAAAATCGCGGTACATCGAGGGGCGTCATTGCGCTGCTCAATCAGTTCGATTTGCAACGCGCCCGAATTGGCCATCGCAATAGAGACATCGACTGGCGATGGCTGCCCCTGATACTGAAAATCTTCAATCGGCGCGCGCTCGACGTAAAACCAGGGGCCGACGCCGAGCACCTCGATCCAGTGGCGCATGGCGGCCTCGATATCGCGCACCACATAGCCATTTTGGGTAATCGCGCCAAAAATCCGGCTCATACGATGCTCCCTTTCCTTGTAGATTCCTCAGTGAAATGCCGGTGTGCTCGCTTGGGCACAAACCGTACGAGCAATTCATCTCAGTATGACCACGGTTGCAGAGATCTATTTAGGGTGTCAAGGCACACAACCGTGCCACTCCCGTTGCTACTCGTGATGACCTATGTATAATTATAGGCAATAATATGCAATGAGGAGGAGGCGATGAGCGAATATCTTACTGTAGATCAAGCGGCAACCTTACTGCATGTGAGTCCCACAACCGTACGGCGTTGGATTTACCAGGGCAGTCTACCGGCTAAGAAAGCCAACACAGGGCGCAATGCCAGGGTGTTAATTGACAAAGAGGCCTTGTATCACCTTCTCTCTCCCGTACCATTTCACGCCCCCTCGGCGTCGTATGAGCAACGTAAGGCGGCTGTTGATCGCATCCTTGCCCTTCGTCATAAAGTTGCAGGACGTGGCATCGATGTGGATGCGCTAATCGAGGTCAATCAGCAGGAACGCGATCGTGCCTAGAATCGTTATTGATGCCAGCACTGCCGCCAAATGGCAACTGTCGGATGAAACGGACAGCGTGCCGGCATTGGACATGCTGCAGGACTACATCGCGGGTACGATTGAATTTGTTGCGCCAAGGATTTGGTCTTATGAAATTGCCAATGTGATGAACAAAGCCGTCAGCATTGGACGTTTGACGGAAACCGAAGGGCGAGAAGCATTTGAGATATTACACCTGTTGGACATCGAATTCTTAGATTTTCCCTCACCATCAGAGGCTTACAGGCTTGCCCGTACTTACCAACGGAGTGTCTATGATAGTCTCTATTTGACCGCTGCATATACACAGAACCTTGACTTCTGGACGGGAGATCGCAGGCTCTATAATGCAGTCAAGGAACGGCTTCCATGTGTCCGATGGATCGGCGACTACCCCGGGTCTAGCTAAGAATTATATATAATACTAGATCTGACCCTTTTCATACTGGTTTCTGAGGACCCAGGGCGCCACTGCGAGCGTACCGGCAATACCGAGCAGGGCACAGATCATGGTCGTCAAGGGCGCCCCTATTTCCTCCGCTGCCGCCCCCGAGAGCATGCTCCCCAGAAACAGCGGGGCCACGGCCAGAGCGCGCAACCCCATGAGGCGCCCCCGCATGTCGCGGGTGCTTCTGCTCAGCAGCATGATGGTGATATTGGTGAGGCACATGGCCTGGGCCATGCCGGTCAGCACCAGAATGACCAGGCCCGCATAGTAGTTCGGGGTGAGGGCAAAGACCACTTCGAATAGACTCCACAAACCGCTTCCGAGCAGCATGAGCAGCCCGGCGGAAAAGCGGCTGCCAATGGTCACCATGAGCACGGACCCCAACAGGGCCCCGGCGCCCATGGCGGCACCGAGCCAGCCCAGACCGGCGGCGCCGACGCTGAACACATCGCGGGCAAAAACTGGTAGCAGGTTAAATTGTAAGGGAAAGGTGACCAGATTGACCAGGCCGGCGATGAATAACGGCGTCCAAAGCCCCGAGTCCTGCACGCTGTGCCGCAGACCATCGCAGATGTTCTGCCAGACTGACGCCTGGCCGCGCCGGGTCGTCTGCGGACGGCGCCCGATGGCGAGATAGCTCAGCAATTGGATGACCTGCAAGCCCAGCATCACCAGATAGACCCATTGTACCCCGGTAGCCGCGCCTTCGAGGGCCAGGGTCTGGGCAAGTGGACCGGGGAGGGAAAAGGGAGCCAGGTCCCAGCTCAAGCCGTGATCGGGGCTCGTCAACACCTGTCCTTCATGGGTCGCAAGGTAGAGGCGATCCGAGTGGTAGGTGAACCAGTTCAGGGACAAAATCATGTCGGCATCCGTCCAGTCCCAGACGCGCCGGGCCGGGCGGCAGCAGGCCAGGAGGAAACCGCAGAGCACCGGGCCGCTGATGGACGTGATATTCATGGCCATGGTGGTGAGCGAGATGCCATTGGGCAAGTCGCGTGGCGGCAGCACATCGGCCTGCATACTCTGCTCGGCAGGCTGTAAGAACGCCTGCACCACCCCGCGAATCAAGGTGGCGGCAAACAAGTGCCACACCTCCAGGCGACGCATGGCCACCAGGAGGGTGAGGGTGGCGACCAATGCCCCTAGCACGCCGGTGGCGATCACGGTCAATTGGCGGCGATCCATGCGGTCCGCGGCGACCCCGGTCCACGGTCCGGCCATGGAGCCCAAAAAGCGCACCGCACCAATGAGGCCGACCATCAACGCCGACTGGGTCATTTCCAGCACCAGCCAGCCGAGGGCGACGGAATCCATGCGCGTGACGAACGACGCGCAGACGTACCCGGACCATAAAAATCGGTAGTCGCGTTCGTACAGCGCCGCGATAAACTTCAGGCGGCGCGGTGCGGCGGTCTCTGTTTGTAACTCGGTAGTAGGGCGCATGGTTCAGGTATCGTGATGAGAGGCCGCATATGGTGTTGAGATCAACAAGCGTAAGCATGCGCTGACTTTGTGCAATTCCTCATCCAGGGTCGGCACCAAGCGCTCCAGCCCCACGGCAAAGGCGTCGAGGCTGTTGCTCGGCACGGTTCCACGCCGCAGGGCCTCCAGGATTTCATCGCGCCGTTGCGGACTGATTTGTAGGGTCACGGCGACACCAACTCGAATTGTTTATTGAGCAATTGACGATTGAGTTCGATCGTGCCGGCGGTTTCGTCGACCGCCACGACCTGATAGCCGTCGACATTCAGCAAACGCTGCAACCCGGCCAGAAGCCCGCGCATGCGGAACTCGGGCTGTCCCAACGCCTGCGCCAACCCGGGGCGCGTCATGCGGTCGTGATGCGCGTCCAGCGCCTGCAGAAAGGTTCCCACCACGCGGTCGTTGGGCGCCACCCGGCCGGCCAGACGCCGCTGCGTCTGAAAGACTGCCGAGCCGAGCAGTCCGCCGATCCAATCGGTTTGCTGTTCCGCCTCGCTGCTTACGGGTGGTGAAGGTACAAAAAGGTTGCCCTGTGCCGCGACCGTCGGCGGTTGGGCTCGGCGCCTTGCCCGCGAGGGTGCCGGCGGCGCTGCTACAGGAGGTGTCTCTGCCGGCCGCCACCAGCCGGGCCGGCGTTCCGCTAGCGCTTCCCACCCATCGATCCGGCGATCCGGAGTGGCGTACACCCCGATGGGCACGAGGACTTCTTGCAGAGTGGCACCGCCGTGGTAGCCCTGTTTCTTGCGGGAATACCGCACGGTTTCACTCCACGGTACGACGATGCGCTCGGCGCCGGTGAGGGGTGTCACGCGGGGTCCCTCAAAAATCAATTCTTCTGCCGCGAGGTCACCGTCGCAAGACCGCCAGCGCTCGTCTTCGCCGCCCTCCAGGTGTGAGGTGCCTGCCTCAATAATATGGCCATGGTCGCTGGTCAGCACGACCACCCGATTCGCCAGGTGCGCCTCGGCGAGCAGGGCGTCGAGGAAGTGGAATTGATTCACCCCCCAAACCAGGCGAAGCTGATCGGACTTGGCCAGGTGATCGTCGACGGCATTCAACACGACGCCAACCACTTTCTGGTTGTCGTCGCGAATGGCCTCTCGCACCGCATCGGACACGCCAGTAGCACCCGCTTCGACCAGTTCGCCCTTGTGAAATAGGCGCGGAGGCGCACCGCGGCGTGAGGCTTCCAGCAGCCCGGCATGAGCGGCAAAGCCACGCTTTTCCGCCGCGCTATTGCCCGATCTCAAGACCCCGGTCAGCAGGCTGGCTCGGGACATGGCGGTGACGCTGGGAACGGTGCTCACCAGTGACGGCAAGGCCCGACCCGGCTGCTGGGTCAGCGCCATCCAGCCGCGACGGCTGAGATCCTCGCTGAGTTCACGAAACACCGCATAACTCATTCCATCCATAACCAGAAACAGAAGCGGGGAGGCCTCGGCCAGTTTGGTCACAATCGTCCCTAGCGCCTGTTCGATCGGGATGAGGTGCTCACCTGGGCTCGGCCCCTTGCTCCAGACTGCCAGAAGCTCAGCAAAGCGTTTATTTTGCTGCTCACGCACCTGGCGAACGCGGTCGGCAAGTAAACCAAAGGCCTGGGCGACGTCTTGAAGTTCATCGCCGGCGATCAGGACCTGACGGGCCCAGTCTACGTAGGCGCCCTGCTCGGCATAGTCGCCCCCCATCTGAGAGAGCGAGACGGCTGGCGGGTCTGGTGGCAGGCTGGCGAGATAGCGGGCCAGGCGCAGCGCCATTGATACCCGAGCCATGCGGTCGGCCTGTTGCGCTGCGGCCTGATGATGGTTGACGTGCTCGACACTGGCTTCGAGTTCATCCATCGTGGACGTGCCGCTGAGCACGTTTGTAAGCACCCTGGCAAACCCGGCCAATCGCTGATCCAGACCGGAGGTCAGCACGCTGCTCAAGGCGCGATACTCGGTGGCTTTGAGATCTGCGAGCAGTTGCTGCGCCCGCTCGAGCCACTCGCGGGCATCGGCATTGGGCAGCGCCGCCAGCACGGCCTGAGCGGTGTCAAACCAGGCACGTCCCATCTCCGAGGACAGCGCCCGCCCGGCGATATAAGGCTCCAGACGGGCTCTCGCCTGGGCGATGCCGATCTGCCCCTGACCATCGGCGGCGTAGAGAATTTCACAGACCAGACCGATGGGCAGCAGCCAGGCGCCATAACCCGCATCCAGGGTGTCGAGCAGCGCGACCCCAACGGCACCCGCCGCGTCCGCTATGCGCTGACGCAAGCCGGCGCGAAATTCCGGATGCAACGCTTTGTAGCGACGCAAATTCTCCAGCGCAAGACTCCAGGTCACGAGCGTCACGGCGTCCGGCCGGCCGCCCGGCAGGCCGAGGTGCCGCTGCAACAGGTGGGTCCAGACCGTATCTGCGTCGAGCAACCCGCTGGCCACCGGCGGATAGCCCCCCTCGGGCATCTGCTGTAAGAGCGCATCGGCGAGCCACCCCTGAGAGGGCAGGCGCGGATCGAGTTGCCTGGCGCGAAAACCATCCCGCACCATTTCCCAACGGTCGATGCGGCACAATTGCCTGCCGGCAAACCGAGCCCGCACGTCGAGGCTTAAATGGCCGTCTTCGAGATTGGTGACGATCACCAGCGGCGGCCCGGCGCTGTCGTGAGACGTCAATGCCTCACTAATTTGCAGCGCCGAGGTGCAGAAGGCGACCGGCAGACATTTTCCATCGACACGGAGTTCAGCGCCGCCGAGCCAGGTCCCGGGCGTATGAATGCCGATAATGCTCGCCTCCGGCCGTTGCCGGCGGAGCATGGCCACCTGCGTGGCCACCTGTTCGGGAGTCGGCCCCATGCTCATCGTGATGTCTCGTTTTTGGGATAGAGGCGCCAATCGATGTCTAGCGCCAGCTTCGGGTTCGATGCCAATGCTTGTTCGATGCGGTCCAACAGCTCGAGCGCCTCATCGACCCCCAGGCCACGGTGCGTGTGGGTGGCCGCCGCACGCTTGATCGGCGGGGGTGCAGCGGCCACCGGGGACGCATCCGGCGCCTGGGGTGACGTACGGGCTCCCCTCGCCATCTTCGTCAGCAGCTCGACCGCGTCGGATCGCGCCGCCTGCAAGACCTCTGCGAGGTGGACGACGTGCTCATCCCGCGTCAGGGCCTCTTTGATCTGCGCCATGATGGCTTGCGCTTGTGGCACGTCTTCCCCTGCCATCTGCTCTATCCTGTCGAACAGATCCCACGGCGCGTTATCGAGCGTCCCGACGAGCACCGCGGCCTGTTTGATGGCATGCCCCATCGCCGTGGCGGACGTCGCCACATCGGCGTCGGCAACGACATTGACGACAGCGGCCTCGTCGGCCTCGGCCATGCCGCTCAACAGCGACAGCGTCGCCTGCGCAGTTTGCATCCGCGGGGCGTCGTTTGATTCGATGCCGAGACGGGTCAAGTGCGTTTTCAACGCCGTGCACAACTGCGCCACGGCTGGCCGCAGCCGAGCCGTTTCACGCTTTGTCTCCTCCACGCACGTCGCCAGGCTCGTGGCGTTCAGAAGCGGCGACGCGACGATGCCCAGGATGGCGGCCAGACGCTGCGTCGCTGCCTGCCACACCGCCTCGTCCGGCAGGGGTTGTTGGCGCAATTCTAGCTCATCATCGAGACGCTCGAGGCGCGGTTCGACAGCGCCGCCGTGCAGCGCAAAGGCATAATCGCCCTGCAACGCAAAGCCCATGATCACCAGATTTTGCATGTCTTGCGGCAATCCCATGGCCTCGGGCTGATCCATCCACCCCCGCAGGCGGCGCACGGTGAGGCTGGGCATGCCTTCCTCAGCCTGCTTGCGCAAGAAGCGGCTCTGCCACTCATCGCGCAGCACGAAGTGGGTTTCCCCCATGTCGCCTAACTGCAACGGCACGGCCAGGCGCCGCACCTCGTCGCGCTGGGAGCGTTCGACTTCCACACGGCGGTCCCGCGCCTGGGTGGCTTGCTGCACGACCTCCAGAACCCGTCTGAGCCCTAGTCGCTTGACTTCGACGGCGAATGGCGGATGCGCCGGAAACTGGTGCGTCAGCGCCTGGCCGAACAGATGGTCCATCGCATCTTTAAAGGTCGCGCCCACCGGCGGTTGCAGGGTCAGCGCAGGATTGAGCGAGACGAAGTGCTGATCGAGGTCGTGCGAGGTGTCAATGGCATCGGTGTGCATGCTGCTGATGCCGTAGGCGGCCAGCATGGTGTTGCGAATGCGCTGCCGCATCTGATCCCGCTGGTTTTGCAACAGCACGCGCGCCTGTTCCCGCTCGATCTGCGACAGGTGACTGCCGTGCTGGTTGAGGTTGTTGCCCGACAGAATGTGGTCGAGCAGCACCAGGCGACCCAGGTCTTCCAGGCCTCTAGGAGTGAAAAAGGAGGGCAGCCACACCAGACAGTTCGACGACTCGCCGGTGGCCGCAAATTCCTGCAGCTTGGCGCGGTCGTCGGCGGGAGTGAAACCCTCTCGATCAAAGGGAAAATCGATGACCATGCGCCACACGTCATCCGAGGCTCGAAAACTATCCAACGACAGGTCGCGGACATTGTGAAACAGGATTTCACAGGTGCGCCGGGTGCCGCGCCAGAGCAGGTCGTAGCGCGGCGGCAACAGCCCGCCATCATCCCCTTCGACACCGATCTGCTCGTAGAGCAGGCCGCGGGCCTTCTGAATGCGGTTGCCGTAGTTGTCAAAGCCCTGCGCATTCGCCAAGATGCCCTCGGTATCCACCCCGACAATGTGCAGGGAGATGGCAGGGTTGGCCCCTTCGTCCGCGATTTTGATCTCGCCCACCTGGGCGGCCCAGTGGCGGCACTTATTCAGGACGATCTGGCTTTCCTGGCCCGGAATCGGCGAGCGGATGGTGCCGTGGTTCAAGGCGGCCAGACGGCTGGGGGTGAGCGCCCGCAGGGCTTCGACTTCAGGCGCCAGGGCCGACAGAATCAACGTCTTGAGCAACCGGTCGTCGGTGCGAAAGCGCTGGGCACTGGCGTCGTCGACGGCTCCCGCCTCGATAGCCGCCACGGTGACGCCGTGCTCCTGTTCGAGCATGGGCAGCAATTTTTGTCGGTAGAGCCTTTTGGCATGATCGAAATTGAGCCGCATGGCCTGGGTAAACGGCTCGTCGCCTTCGACAATGACGTCGAACAGATCGCCCACCGGCACGATATCACCGAGTTGCAGCACCTCGCGCTGGTTGACCAGCAATTGCAGCATTAACTTCAAGGCGGTGCGCTCTCGCTGCAACAGTGAGGAGATGGCGACGAGCGTCTGCACCAGCGCCGGGCTGAACGGGTAGACCTGCCGAAACATGTCGCGGTCGCCGGCGCGGGTGAGCAGGGTGTTCATCACCTCCTCGCGCACCCGCGCGGTGCGCTCAAAGGCCGTTTGCAGGGCCTGCGCAGCCGCGGCAGATTTAGGCCGCAGCAGCCGCTTTGCCACAATGGCGGGCAGGTTGCGATCCTCCAGAGTCACCTGGTCAAACCGCGCCTCCCACCAGTTGAGCACATCGGCAAAGCCGAGCTGCTCGGCGCCGGGCAGGTAGTCGCCCACCAGCTCCCGCAAATCTCGCTGCCGGGCGATGAAGCTGACCAGGGGGATGGGGCGATCGGCGCTCATGGACTCGACCAGTTTGCCTACTTTCTGGCCTTCGCGGCTGAGAAAGGCAGGGTCAGCGGCGTGACTGGCGAGCCACAGAATCAGTTCGTCCAGGAACAACACCACCGCGTCATAGCCGAGCGCCTGCGCGTGTTTGGACATGATGGAGAGGCCCTCGTCGAGCGACACAAAGCCCTCCTCGCCGGTGCTCGCCAGCGACCTGGCCGATTCAAAATAGGCATCGATCAGGTCGCCCACCAGGCGGATGCGCGCCTCGGCCTTGGGCGGCGCCGCCATCGCCGCCTCGAAACTCACAGGGTCCCAACCGCTGCTGAGCTGGCCCCAGCCGTCGTCGTCGCCCTGCTCACCGCCGAGCTGATTGAAAAACGCCGCATCGCCCATCGTGGTCCGCAAGCGGCGGGCATCGTCAAACAGCATCTCGGCGCGGTAGAAACCAGGGGTCGGCGCCTGCGGATGCCGCGCCCGGATATAATCGGCGTAATGCCCGAGCACCGCCGATTCGAGGCTCGTAGCGCCAATCATGTGATAGGGCACCACCAGGAGCCTTCGCCCCTCGGTCCAGGCGTTGTGTTTCGCCACCACCGCGGCCAGTTCCGGCACGGAGCGGGCCTCGGGATTGTGCTGCAGCAACAGCGTCAGCACGGCCATGAAATGGCTTTTGCCGCTGCCGAAGCTGCCGTGCAGGTAGGCGCCCTTGCTGGTGTTGGACTCCAGCGCACTCTTGATCAGGCCCAGGGTCTGGTCGAAGCAGACCTCCAGTTGGGGCGTGACCACATACGTGCTCAGGGTGTCAGCCGGCCGCGTGACGCCCTCGGTCAGGTGCAGGACGAAGTCACCCTGGTGGACCTGGGTGGGAATATCGAAGATATCGTTGATGGTGGTCATGGTGATGTTGTCCTGCTAGAGCTTGGCGTCAATTAACGCCGCCGGTGAGCGGCGAGCGACAGCGAAGAGCACAACGAATTGCCAAAAAGCCTACGCTGTCGTCCGTCCGTTCCACTGGCTTGTTAGCCCGTGATGGTTTGGGTGATAAACGGCACCTTGCTCACCATAAGTTCGTGCAGATCCACCTTCGAGCTCGCGTTATCGATGTCGATGCCTACCACGTGTCCTGATTCGTCGTAGTCGAGAACGACCCCCTCTGAGATCTCACGGCTCTCTACGCTCGTGCGGTGGGAGAGGTCGATATACAGGGAGTCCGTCTCTGGATAATACTTGAGTTTCATGGCTTAAACCCTCTGTCGGGGAAGGCATTATGAATCGTAGTCTTATCCTCCAAGGTCACCACGCGAAGTATACGTCCTTCCAGCTCTTCGATGGCAGCCCAAAATCGGTACCGGTTGTGTTCTTGCGGCTCTGCTTTGAGGGGATTCTCGATGACGCGGATACACCACTCCTTTTTGATATAAGACCGCTTACGCAAGACCTCGTTCTCAAAATAATCAGTGAATCTGTACGCCGTCATGAGACAAACGGCTCTCCCGGTATTGCGTTCGTCATTTTCGGGCTAACGCCAAGCAGTAGCGGCACGCGTTTTTGGCGCGCCCGCTGGATGCGTATGTTGGGGTTCATTTCCTACCCTCTAAGTCGTCTCTTGCGGCTAGAGCTTGCTTCCAACTCTCCATGGCTTACTCCTGATTATTCGCGACCCCCAACACCAGGGATAACCTGCCGATATGGAGCGCAGTGGAATACCACTCAGGTTTAGCCCGATGTTAGGTGCTGAACAACTGTTGAGCTGTATTGAGCAAGACAGGAACCTTCTCTTGAAGAATCTCCCACACGATCTCATCGACAATGACATCATAACCATGGGCTATCACATGACGAAAGGCAATCGTCCGGTCTGCTTCGGGGATACTGTTGTAGATCACGGCATCGGTCGTACGCAGTCGCATCAGAGCTTCACCAATGACAATAAATTGCATGTGAACAGCAGATTTCACGAGGTCATTCGAGGTGAATTGCTCAAACGATAATCCCGCCGTGAATTCTGTGACTTTCTTGCAGGCCTCGATCACATCGAAGAGCAATTTTCTCGGATCATGCGCCATAGACAACGGTGCGTTCCTTTTCGATGTGTTGTCGAAAAATCGGGTTTGAGATCGCTTCTGGCATGACAACATCGACGCGCCGACCGAAGATCTGTTCTAAGCCCTCTTTGAGATCAAAATATCGTGAAAAAAGCTGCTCCCTACCTTCAAACGTGACGAGGACATCGATGTCGCTTGCAGGAGAAAAGTCATCACGGGTTGCCGAACCGAAGAGTTCTAATTCTTTCACCCGCAGTAACCTACAAAGATTGTTAATGTGGTGTCGGTAGGAATCGAGATCAATCATATGGGTTGTCCACTGTCTTTTTTCTGGTCTAATGTTGATCTTGATTGCAGATTTTATCGATGGCGTTCAGATCCGAAGCAAGTTCTGCCTCGATTTCATCATCGGTATAGTTGAAGATGCTCACATGATACAGACTACAAGCTTCAAAGAATTCAATTCTGGACATCCCTGCAAGCTCGGCCGCCTTGCCGGATGAAAGCGTTCCCAATTCGAACATCTTCAGTGCAGCCATCAGGCAAATGTGCCGCTCCATCTCGACTGTGGTCAGATTGGCCGCGCGTTCGAGTCCCTCTGGATAGCGTATGGTCAATTCATGAGTAGCCACGAGGGGGTCTCCTGCCGTTTTGTCGTCACCCCAAATATGTTCCCGTATAGTTGAATATTGTGACGCAAATCTACCATAAATCCGCTCACCCTGCCTGATCGCGCCTTCTATGTGTCGTCGAGGTGCTCAGCGCCAACCTGCTGATACAGTTCTCGAAGAGCAAGGACAGCCTGTTCGGCCAATGCATACCAATCCTTATTCCGCACACACGCCGGATGGGTGAGAATATACTGCTCCGCCATGTCCCCTACCAGAGCCGTTCTGTCGAGCAGTTCGTGGCAACCAAAGGAGCCAGGCTTAGCCTGCTCAGCCCAGTCCGGGCTATCAGCATTGAACTCGTCGATGAGCTGTTGACGTTCGTGCTCGGTATTGAGGACTTTATGCGATGGTCTGCCCATACCTATTGCTCCAATCATCTAGATTGGCCGACCAGTCAGATGGCCCGTCGAGGTTGAGGGTACGTGCCGTTTGGAGAAAAGATGCCGTTTTATCCTCGGCAGGTGGCATGGTCTCAATCGTCATCCGCACGCGGGTATTTGGTGCTAGCTCGATTTGCTCTGTCGGACGAAAGACCTTGCCATCAAACCAAGCTTCAACCGTCTTAATCATGTATTTAAGACTCCATGCCTTTGACCGCGTCCAAGGAATAGTTGGGTTCGAGTTGACAGTTTGTTGCCATTTACGGCAATGCTCTCTCCGTGAGACGGTAGGGACCGAAGCGATGCACCGCCTGCGCACCGAAGCAGCATAAGCATGTTCCAGTGCTTGCTGCGAGAGGCGCGTCCAGTTTTCACATTCTCCTGCGTCTGATTGCTTTGGTTCTGCAACCCACTGTTCACGACTTCTGTCATTCATGCCGTTTGCTTTGGGGGGCGTGCAGGTGTACCAGTAAGCATGCCGATGGCACTAATGTCCTCATCAACATCCGGCCAGTGCACACCTTGCCCCGTACCAATGATCTCGAAGCGCTGGCGCTGTTCCGGAGTCGCATTTGATAATCGCCATGACCAAACCAGCGGCACACTAATGGTGCGCCCATCTGCCAGATGGGCAGTAATGAGTTCGTCTGTCACCTCAACATCTACTATGAGCGGTTCGCTATTCGCCACAATGTTCATACCACGCCTCCAGGATATGTTCCACATTGTCTAGAATGATAGTCCGTATACGGTTTAGTTCCCTGGGTGTAAAACCATGATTTGAACTCAGCACAACGGGCGTGAGCCAAAACTTACAAACCATACGCTCGCGGCGCACATGGACGTGAGGTGGCTCATTGCAGTCGAAACTGTAAAAAAACAAACGATACGGACCTGGAATGCCAGGAACCGTCGGCATAATTTACCTCAGCATGTCTTAGACAACTACTTTTCACTTTGCCATGGCTCCTACCCCTATGATACCCCTATGCCCGCTGGCGCTTGCTGCGTCTCCGGCTCGTGGCGGGCGGTTGCCAGTGGTGCAGGTCATCGCGGGTCAGCCCGTGCTGCTGGAGCTGGCCCTGCACAAAAATGTCGAAGAAATCCCCCATGCGTTCGTTGAACTCGGGATCGATGTCGTTGTGCCACTGTTGGAGCCAGGGCATGAGTTCGGCCAAGCCGAGCAGCAGCGGCTTCAGGCGTTCGGGCGGCCAGCCTTCCTGTTCCACCACCTCAGTGTACCACGCGGCCAGGGCCTGAGCCTGTTGCAGGGGGTCCCAGCCGGCCCAGCCGATCAGCAGCGCCGGGTCCGCATCGCGGGCGCAAAAGGGGTAGCTGATAAAGCGCTCTTTGGGCACGTCGAGGGCACCGCGCAAGCGCCAGTGGGTGGTGTGGAGGAAGTCGGTGGAGCGATACTTGGGCGGCGGCGGGATGTCGCCGATGTCGTCCTGCTTGCGGCGGCGCTGCATGTCGCTCAGGCGTACCTGAAATTTCGCCTCGGTCTCGTCCTGGCGCCGTGTCAGTGACGCGGCAACCTCGGCGTCGATGGCATCTTCCTGGCGCTGCTTGGCCCAGGTTTGCTCCCAGAGGTCGCGTTTGCGCAGCCCTGAGGGTTTGTAGCGCAGGATGGGCAGGGTGGGAACGGACTCGGCGTCGACCAGCTCGGCCACCAGGGCATACACGTCGAACCCGGCATGGCCGCGATAGCATTCGGCCACCTGCATGAAGTCGGCGTCCCGCTGCGCCTGGTCCGCCAGGGTGCGGGTGGTCTGTAGCTGTGGCTCCGGCCAGTAGATCACGCCTTCCAGGCGGTCGAGCAGCCAGTTCCTGAGCGCCCGCTTTTCTTGCTCGTCCCAGGGGTCGAGGTTCCAGCGGCGTTTGTACTCCGGTTGTTCGATCAGGTGGATGGATTTATCGCCCTCGATCAGCGCCATGCGGCGGTCGACCAGGCGTTTGTAGTCATCGGGCCAGAGGTCGGGCAGCTCGGTGATCGGCGTGGCGCGATGGCGCTCGAACCAGGTGGTTTGCAGCTCGCCAGCCGCCATCTTGCGGCCCATGACGATCTCGAAGGCGCGCTGGCCCAGGGTGATCTCGGGGGGTGTCAGCGGCTCACCGTCGGCAGCGCGATAGCACAGCTCCTGGTCGGTGAGGCCGTAGAGGGTATAGCAACGCCAGTCGAGTTCTTCTTGCAGGGCGATCATGCTGTCGAGCAAGGCGTCCGCGCTGGCACGATGGTCATCGAGTGCGGTTCGGGAGAGGGGCAATTGTTCGATTAATTGGGCTGGGAGGTGAGTTTGTCGTTTTTGGGCCAGGCAATCCAGCTCGATGGCAAGTCTCGCGGGTTTCGTTGCGGTAAGAGGAAAATTCTGTAACCCTGTACCAGCAAACTCATAGGTATCAAATTCTCTCTCTCCAGTCGTTCTAGCACCCGCTATATCAGTTGAATTCCCCTTATTAAAAAAAACCTGCTTCATCCAAAAGCACGCCGTAGAGCTATTGAGCAGGCCGAGCAGGGCGAGATGATCGTCCTCGGTGGCATCGCCGGGCAACTTGATAATCGGGGCCGTACGATTGAAGACCTTGCCGCCGCGATCGAGCACGAAGTGGTTGTGGGTGGCGACGAAGGCAAAGGCGATGGAGAGGGGAGTGCGAAAGCGAGCCGGGAAAAACATTGAGTGATCAAACCACCTCAGACCACGGTCTTCGATATAATTCCCAAAGTCCATTCGGTTCTTTAGCTTTGTTCGAAAAATCCAGAAATGACGTCCCCACTGTCCATGATTGATCTGTCGAGGTTCCGCTGTCTTTTGATCGTAGGGAAATAGGGTTACGAGTTCATGATTTAGCTGCCAATCTCTAACACTTTCACCGGTGATTAATGGTACGGCAAATAGCGAGAGATTCAAGGTTTTTGCCACTGAATCTGGTAGATAGAAGGCGTCATCCTCTCCAGTATGGGTAGTACGTCCAATCTCAGTGATAATGTTACTCAGTAAACTTTGTGAATCCGCTTCGATCTTTTCCTTTAATTCAACCGCGCCGCCTCCCCCAATACTCCATGGATGCTTAGCAAACGTCTGCCGTGAGACATTAGTAATGCTAACAAACTCGGTCTGTGCATCGCCCTGATCCAGATGCTCGACAATCGACCGCCACACCTTGCCCTGCGCCGGCTCAGCCGGTGTACTCGGCTCCCCGCGTATGCCGAGCACCGCACGCACCTCATGATTCACGGGGGTGCGATGGCGACCCAACAAGATGACCGTCGGCGTGCCATGGCCAGGGATATACGCCCCCGAGGTGTCAATGACGTGGGTCAGGTCGATGCGCGGGAAAAATGCCTCGATCAGCTTCTTTCCAAACTCGCGCTTCATAAACGAATTGGCGGTGATCATGCCGACATAGCCGGCTGGCTGCGCCTCATCGCCATCGTGCGCCAGATCGAAAAAGCGTTCCGTGAACGGCACGCCGAGCGAGTACTGGCGATGACAGGTCGAATAGCGATCCCGATACGCCTGATTGAGCCCACGATCCTTGACCGTGATATAGGGCGGATTCCCCACCACCACATGGTATTGCTGCCCGAGAAGGCGGTTCAGCTCCGCCAGATCCTCCATTCGGTAGGCGTGCTCTATGCCTGACCCAGGATAGCGTGTCACTTCGTCCGGTAAGCCCAATTCGTTAAAGCGCCTGCCGTGCAGCAGACTATCCCCTGCCGCCACGTGGATACGAAACCCCGGGGCCTCACGCAATTTGCTGATACCGCTCGCCTGCAACGCCGCCAGCAGCAGGCGAAAGCGGGCAATGGCCACGGCATAGGGATTGACGTCGATGCCCACCACCGCATCCAGCGCGCGCTGCACCAGCTCGCGCTCCACGGTGCCGGGCTCGACGCGGTACCACCGATCCAGCAGCCTCTGAAACGCCCCCAGTAAAAAATGGCCCGAGCCGCAGGTGGGATCGATGAGCCGCACGTCCTTGAGGCCAAACGTCTCGATGGCGGGCTCCAGGGTGCGGTCCAGAATGAAGGCTTCGACAAACTCGGGGGTTTGCAGCAAGGCGTAGCGTTTGCGGGCCTCCTCCGACAGGTCCTGGTAGAGATCGCCCAGAAAGCGGGTGTTCCATGTCGGGTCGGTGAAATCGTGCCGCAGCTCGCCAGTTTCCGGCACCACCTGGCGCCAGAAGCCAATCAGTGCCTTGGCTGCATCCCCGGAGATGCCATAGACCCAGACCGGATGGTGCTGTGCGTCGAACAGCGTGGTGACCGCCGGGAGCTTCGCCACGCTGCGGAAGACGTCGTAGAGGTAGTCGCGGTCGCTATCGGTGGGGCGCTGCCGAAAATAGTGCATCTGCCGCTCCGCAGCCTGTTGGCGCCGCACCTGGGAACCGGAGAGCAGGGCTTCGTCCACCAGGCCGTTGTCCTCCATGAAGCGCACGAAGACACAGCCCAGCAGCCAGGCCACGGCAGCCTGGGTGAGCATGCCCTCACGCCACGCCTCAAAGGCTTCGCCCGTGCGGCCGGCGTCCCTCGCCGCCTGGTATTCGCGCTGCAGGATGTCATGCAGCGCGTCATCCGTTTGACTGCGCTCGCGCAGGTCGTCTTCGAGACGCCGCAGCAGACGTTTGAGATCGTCGAGCAGACGCTTGGCATCGATCATGGTTTCCACGCTTCTCTGCAAAGATGGTTAGGCTCATGAAGCGTTTGTGGTCTCATTAGGAAGATCCATTTGACATCCTCCCAAGCCTAAAGGGCTTGGGATTCCTGAAGACCACTAGGGTCCGCAGGCGTTTAGCCTCTCTACCAGTCCGGCAGCGAGGATATTTCGGGCAGCGTTGACATCGGCATGGTCCGT